>Ga0315280_10001993_pt1 | contig 33836 bp, 28 predicted proteins | sample YL17G06_40_MG_FD_203697 | JGI IMG/M metagenome (GOLD analysis project Ga0315280, IMG submission 203697) | Sediment microbial communities from Yellowstone Lake, YNP, Wyoming, USA - YL17G06_40 | ecosystem: Environmental > Aquatic > Freshwater > Lake > Sediment | place: USA: Wyoming | collected...
TGATACTGGTCACCAACGATGTGCTGGGGCAGCGCCTGCAGGCAACGCACCCGCAGGTTATTGACCTGGGCGCATGGGAGGATGGCAAACCCCGCCTGATCATCCCGGCAAAGGACCTTACGGCAACCATCAAGCCACTGTATAGGGCACAAGGTTGGGCGCTGGTGGACGATGCCGATGCCGTGCAACGGGAGCGCATCCATGGCGTCGCTTTGCAGCACGGTCGCCCCTTCATCCCCAGGGAGCGACCGGCGCCGGTGCCGCAAACCAAGCCCAACCGCTACTTACCGGGCTTGGGTGCCATCCTCAACGGGATTACCAGCACTGAGCTTATGGGCTGGGTCAACACGCTGGTGGGGTATCAGACGCGCTATTCACCCACTATCACCGGTCATCAGGCTGCCGAGGATATGGCGAACACGCTTGCCGGCTGGGGCTACGATGTTACCCGGTGGAGGTATATCTCTACAGGAATAACAGACATTACGACTGATGGTGATTCAATCTGGATAAGCAGCACTCAAGAAGCATTCAGCCCACTTGGATGTGCATTCCATAGCAGCGATGATGGTCAAACATTCCATGAATCCGATGTTCCTTCTGAATTTATCTCCAGAACCAATTTCAGAATAGCCAGTGAAGGGAGTAATGTAATACTGACGCAATTCGGTGCGATACAAGTTTCCCACGATTCAGGCTTGAGTTGGGTAAACACTGCACCATTTGGTGGTATCAGATATAAAGGTATTTATCTTGTCGGGAATGAGGCATGGTGCGTAACTGAAACAGGAAAGTTATACCATTCTACAGATGCCGGGGAAAGCTGGCAGGATATGAATTTTCCTGGCGGATATGGCTGTAATGATGTTGTTGTATCAGGTAACACAATTATAGTCGTGGGTTCATTTGGGATTTATGTATCGCCTGATAGTGGTCAAACATGGAATCATGCTTATACCACATTGGGAAGGAATATACTGCGTGTCCGCATATATAATGGAAATATTTGGGCAGTAGGTGGAAATGGTTTGGTCGTTCATAGCACAGAAGGTTTTAATCAATTCCAAACGATTGATCTAGGGGAACGAATATTCAACTCAATTGCCTTATACGATAACAAAGGGATCATTTGTGGCGAAGCAGGTGCACTCTATATCAGTTTGGATTCCGGGGACAGCTGGCAGGAGATTCCTCTTGACTCAGAAGCCACTTTGTTCGCTGCCGGGTTTACATCTTCAGGTTTGGGAATAATCGGCGGTTCAAGCGGAACATTGCGGGAAAGTGATGCAAACATGGCTGATTGGCAAATGATCGTGGATCGCTTTGATGCAAACGATATGGCTATATGGACGAATGTGATGGCAGATAAAGTGGGGGACACAAGACCAAATGAACTGATTCTAACAACAGCCCACATAGATAGCACGGTAAAAGTACCTGATTATGATCCATGGACATTTGCCCCCGGAGCTGATGACAATGCGACCGGCTCCTCTACTGTGCTCACATTGGCAAACGCTTTTAGGAATTTTTCCACAGACCGCACAATGCGTTTTATCCTATTCACCGGTGAGGAGCAATTTACAATCGGCAGCAACCGCTATGCATATTGGTCGCAGGCGCAGGGGGAGGATATTCAGGCGGTATATAACCTGGACATGACGGGCTATCCCCCCACCTCCAGCGCTATCAATCAGGATTTGGTGGCGAATCGGGAATCGGCGTGGTTGGCGGACTATGCTGTTTCGTGTGCCAACCAATATGTGCCGGGCTATCCCGCCCATCGCCGCATAGACCCCCTCTTCGTCTATTCCGATCATTCACCTTTTTGGGGGCTGGGCATCCCGGCGCTGTGCAGCATAGAAAGCCTGGATGTGCGGGGCGAGAATCCCTACTATCATACACCGCAGGATCTTCCCGAGTGGCTTAACTCCGAGCAGATGCTGGGCGCCTGCCGGGTGGCGGGGGCAACCATCGGCGAGCTTGCCCAGCCCGGCGATTCCCCCCTCCCCACCACTTTGGCGGACTTAAAAGTCTATCCCAATCCTTTTCGCCCGGGTGCTGGTCAGCAGTTGGTGACCTTTGAAAATGTGCCGGTCGGTTCCAAGGTAGAGATATACGACATCTCAGGGAGCCGGGTGGCACGCTTAGCCTACACCGACGGCTATCGCATAACATGGGAAGGCAGGAATGGATCCGGCAGCAGGCTGGCAACCGGGGTCTATCTATATAAAGTAGGCGCGCCCGATGGCTCCATAAAGACGGGCAAACTGGCTATCATTAATTAGAGGTAGGATTATGCGAGGAAAAGCAGTAGTCATCGTAGTATTATTTGCAGCATGCATAGTGACGGCAGCGCAACAGGAATCATCCGACATGCGCCCGGCGTTGGGGGCGGGATTTGCCATCCCCACCTTTGACCGCAGCGGACTCAATTGGCAGGCACGGGGTAACTTTGCCATCTTTCCTTTCCTGACCTTTGCGCCCGAGGTTGGATTTGGCAGTTGGAACATGCAGACTGCCGGCTCTGAGTTCTTATCGCCCGATGAATCCAACCGCCAGTTCTGGGAGCATCACCAAAACATGAATTCCCATTACCTGATGCTCGGTCTGCATGGCTATCCCCTCACCCGCTGGACATCCCGTCTTAGCCCATACATTCTTTTGGGTGCTGGTTTTGAGCGTTTCCGCTATAAAGATGTCTTTATGTTTTGGGGCACATATAATGATCAATATGAATGGTCAAAGAAGGGGGAAACATTCAAAAGCGGAGCGATGCCATTTTTTACAGGCGGGATTGGCTTGGATATGCCGTTGAACAACCTTTGGGCACTTAGCTATGAATATAGATGGACATATTTAGCGGGCAAAATTGGTGATGAAAACATTATTGGAAGCGACGGCTTCGGGCATGCAGGGACCGTTGCTAGGCAGGATTTTAAGAATCTGCTGCTCCAATATCCCATAGCCATCACGGTGGAGGTGCGCCCCTGGTAAAGGTTGGTCATAGCCGGCTGTGGCTGGGGCTAATCGCGGGGCTGGCACTGGCGCTGCGCTTGTGGGGAATAGGCGGGAAGGGTCTCGCCTGTTTTGATGAGGGACAGGCGCACCTGGAGAGCCGGTTCTGGGCAAGCGCCGTCTCTGCCTGGGCTGGCGAAACCTTTACCGGCGAAAAATATACCGCGCCCAGGCTGGAATCGCAGCTCTATGGCTCGGCGATGCTGCATCCCAAACCGCTGCACGCCATACTGGGCATCCCCTTCGCCCTTGCCACCTCCGGTTCCGATCTGACCCTGCTGCTGCCCATGGCGCTGCTGGGCGGCTTGACCGTTATTCCACTCTATTTGCTGGCAAGACGCTGGGGAGGAGATAGAGCCGGGCTGCTCGCCGCCGGCTTATGGACGATCTCCCCCGTGGCGCTGCTGTATGGTCGCGAAGTGTTGGCTGAATCAGACTCGGCGTTCTTCTATGCCTGGGCTTTATATCTTCTGCTAACCTGCAGGGAGAAGGACAGGACGCCGTTCTGGGCGGGGCTGATGGCAGGAGCGGCTCTAGCATGCAACTACCGTTGGGCGATAGCGCTGGCACCTTTCCCCCTATTGCTGATTGATGTGAAACAATGGCGCAGAAGTCTGCGCAAAATAACTATATGGATAGCAGGGCTTCTCATCCTCCCGTTAGCGATCATGGGGATTTATGAAGGATTGACAGCATGGGTGCGGGGGCACGGCATAGAGCCGGGTGGCGCCGGCTATCTGGGCGCATTGACCTTCTTTGGCGGCGAACACGGTGCGCAAGGTTTCAACCTGCTGGGGCTTTTCACACTCCCCTATGTTCTATTTCGCCTGGAAGGAGTGGTGCTGCTGCTGGTCTATGGTGCGGGACTTTGGTGGGGATGGAAGCAGGGCGCTGAAATCCGCCATATCCTTTGGGTAGGGATGTTCCCGGCACTGTTTTTCACCTTGCACGCCTTCCATGCCATGCGGGCATTCTTCCCCGCCTGGATTATCATGATCGTGCTGGGGGCTTTGTTCCTAAATCAGGCATGGGAATGGCTCACTGTCCGTTTGCCAGCATTCACCAGCTATGTGGGGATGCTGGTTATTCTGGCTGCATCAATCCCCTATATCGTCCCCAGCGTGACGGTGCGCTCCGGCATCCCCGAAGCGCAGGAGTGGCTGAATAGACAGGGTGGTGGGCAGTTCCACACGCAGTATTTCGTGGCTGCCGCCTATACAAATCCAGCTGATCTTGTAATGCCGCCCCGCTCGCCCGAGGAGATAGCAGATGCACCGAAGATGGGCATCGCGTGGCTGGTGACAGATACCCAAAGAGGGCTATGGGGCTATGGGGAGCGGGAGGCACGCAATGAGACCCTGGCACAGTATGAAGCCTCACACAATCCAGTGAAGGTGGTGGATAATCCCGCGGGGGCGCATCCGCAGTTCATGCTGGAGCACAACCTATCACTCGCACTTACCATTCCCCGGCTGGACGACCCCGCCAACTGTGAGATTCGTATTTATCGGCTCAGGTAGCATCCCGGGCATCATCCGATTTTTTACTTGACTTTTCCCAAAGTGCTATAATTAACGAAAACTGAATAGGAAGTGACCGCAGGTCCCGGCTTTGACGCCGGGGCTTTACTCATATAAGATGGCTGCATTATTTGCCAAAATCAAGCGTGTGGTTGTTGGCGCTCCTCGTGATATCAAAGACCCGACAATCTTCCACAAGGTATCGCTGATTGCGCTGCTGGCATGGGTTGGGCTGGGCTCTGACGGGCTTTCCTCTTCCAGTTACGGTCCGCAGGAACTTTACCTGGCGTTGGGGACACATAAGGAAATCGCCATATTCCTGGCATTAGCTACTGCCATCACTGTTATCCTGATTTCTCTGTCCTACAGGCAAATAATTGAGCACTTTCCCTCGGGTGGCGGTGGTTATCTGGTAGCGACCAAACTACTGGGACCATATCCCGGTGTGGTATCCGGTTGCGCTCTGTTGGTAGATTACATCCTGACAATATCCATGTCCATCTCTGCCGGGTGCGATGCAATATTAAGCTTTTTGCCCCAGGAATGGCTTCCGTATAAATTATCCGCCATCATGTTTGTGTTAGTTCTTCTAATCATACTTAACCTACGTGGCGTTCGCGAATCGGTGACCTTTCTTTTCCCAATCTTTCTAACTTTTGTGCTTACCCATATACTGCTCATTGGATATGGCATTTTCGGGCATTTGGATAGAATCCCGGAAGTAACCAATCAAGTCAACACCGGTATGAGTAATTCCATGGCGGAACTGGGACTATTTGGAGTGCTCTTTCTGGCGATGCGGGCATTCAGTATGGGCGGTGGAACCTACACCGGGATTGAAGCCGTCTCCAACGGTGTGCAAATCATGCGGGAACCCCGTGTTGCGACGGGCAAGCGAACCATGACCTTGCTGGCTACCTCGCTCGCCATTACAGCCAGTGGCATCATCATCTGCTACCTGCTTAATAATGTTTACTATGTTGAGGGAAGAACATTAAACGCGGTGCTTGCCAACATCGTGATGAGCCCATTTAATACCAGATATCTGCCCCTGGGTGATTGGCTGGTCATACTTACGCTGGTGAGTGAAGGAGCGCTACTTTTTGTGGCGGCACAAACCGGCTTTTTAGATGGACCTCGGGTTCTGGCTAATATGGCGGTGGATAGCTGGGTTCCCCATCGCTTTGCCAATCTAAGCGATCGGTTGGTTACCAAGAACGGCGTTTGGTTCATGGGCATAATGAGCTTTTTCGTCCTGCTCTATTCCCGTGGTGACATTGGTTTGTTGGTTATTCTCTATGCTATTAATGTTTTCATCACCTTCAGTCTTTCGCAGCTTGGCATGGTTCGCTTCTGGCTGGGGGAGCGCAGGGAGCACCGTCCATATTTGCGCAAGATGTTGATAAACCTTGCCGGATTAATTCTTTGCCTGTTGATCCTTACAATAACCATCACCGAGAAGTTTACCGAGGGAGGCTGGCTAACCATAGTCATCACCTCGTGTTTTGTTGTTGCTGCATTTACCATTAAAACACATTACGCCAGAGTGAACAACAGATTGCGCCGCTTGGATGACCTTTTGACGCACATTCCTACCAAGAAGGGCAAGATTCCCCGCGAACCGCTGGATCGTCATGATCCAACGGTGGTGATATTGGTGGCAGGATTCAACGGACAGGGGATGCATACACTCCTGCAATTGCCCCGCATCTTCCCTCAGGGGTATGTAAAGAACATCATATTTATCTCTATAGCGCTGATTGATTCCGCTAATTTCAAGGGCGCAGCAGAAGTGAAAAGTCTGGAAGAGCATACAAAGATTGCCCTCTATCGGTATATTGTTTATGCACGCAAACTCGGCTACAGGGCTGATTGCCGCTTTATAACAGATACCGAAATCATTCCCGGAATAGTAAAACTCGGCAAGGAGATTGCCGCCAAATTTTCCCGGGTCATATTCTTCTCCAGCCGGTTGGTCTTTAAAAACGAGACCTTCTTCACGCATCTACTGCATAACGAAACACCCTTCGCCGTGCAACGAGCGCTGCAGTTTGAGGGCTTGCAGGCGATGATCCTTCCCATCAGATACTATTATTAGCCCCTGATTTTTTCAGATGTAAAGCGCTGGTGGAAGAGCCAGCCCTTTTCATATATAATAGTCGATTGGATAAATCCTGAAGCAAGGCTGGTTCAATTATTGGTTGATTTTTTACGCAAATTCTGGCGGTTTTTAATCGGTGCGCCCCGCAGCATCAAAGACCCTAAGATATTCCACAAGGTCTCGTTGATTGCATTGCTGGCATGGGTGGGTTTGGGTTCCGATGGCTTGACCTCATCATGTTACGGACCTCAAGCATTGTATTTGGCATTGGGAACTCATGTCGAGCTTGCATTCTTTTTGGCAATTGCCACAGCTATCACTGTAATTGTTATATCCCTGGCATACAGTCAAATCATAGAGCATTTCCCGGCTGGTGGAGGAGGTTATGCCGTTGCCACCAAATTATTGGGTCCTTCTGCTGGCGTTGTTGCCGGGGGCGCACTTATAGTTGATTACATTCTCACCATTTCAGTCTCCGTATCCAGCGGTTGTGATGCCATCTTCAGTTTTCTTCCCCAGGAATATCTTCCTTTTAAGTTCTATACCATCATAGTAGTGCTTGGCATTTTGATCATCCTTAACCTGCGGGGTGTCCGGGAATCGGTCACTATACTGTTTCCTATCTTCGCAACATTTATCATTACCCACATAATCCTTATTGGTATGGGCATCCTGGCTCACCTGGATAATATTCCCGTAGTTACTGCAAAGGTCTCCACTGGTGTAAGTAATTCGGTGGCTGAACTTGGTCTTTTTGGGACTCTGTTTTTGGCAATGAGAGCGTTTTCTTTAGGTGGCGGCACATATACCGGAATAGAGGCAGTTTCCAACGGGCTTCCCATTATGCGGGAACCCCGGGTTGCCACGGGCAAGCGGACGATGGCTCTTATGGCAATTTCGCTTTCCATTGCAGCAGGCGGCATCATCGTTTCTTATCTGCTGAATAATGTCTACTACAGTGAGGGACGCACACTCAACGCTGTTTTAGCCAACATCGTCCTGCAGCCGTTCAACACTGCTACAGTCCCATTTGGGGATTGGTTGGTGGTTATCACATTATTCAGTGAAGGCGCTTTGCTATTTGTTGCTGCCCAGACGGGCTTTTTGGGAGGACCACGCATCCTAGCGAACATGGCGCTTGACTCGTGGATTCCTCATCGTTTTGCCAACCTAAGTGAGCGATTAGTCACTCATAACGGTGTTTGGTTCATGGGATTAGCCAGCCTGCTCATCTTATTTTATTCACGGGGCGATGTTGGAATTCTTGTAATTATGTATAGCATCAATGTTTTTCTCACATTCTCCCTTTCACAGTTAGGGATGGTAAGGTTCTGGCTGGGAGAACGGAAAGAAGGAAGACCATTCTTTAAGAAGATGATGATTAATGTAGTTGGCTTGATTTTATGTGCCCTGATTCTAATTATCGTTGTTTATGAGAAGTTTGCCGAAGGTGGGTGGATGACCATTCTTGTTACATCCACTTTTATCTTTACTGCGTTCCTAATAAAGGGGCATTACAACAAGGTTGGAAAGCGCCTGCGCCGTCTGGATGACCTTCTCACACACATCCCCATCAAGCGGGGCAGGACTGCACGAGAAGCGTTGGATCGTAAAGAGCCTACCGCGGTAATCCTGGTTGCCGGATACAACGGACAGGGCATGCACACTCTACTGCAGATTCCCCGCATCTTCCCCCGCGACCATTTCAAGAACATCATCTTCATCTCGGTGGCGCTCATTGATTCGGCTAACTTCAAGGGGACGGCGGAGATGGATGCACTGGAGCGCAGCACCAAGCAGCAGCTCTACCGCTATGTGGTTTATGCCCGCAAAATGGGTTACCGCTCTGAGTTCCGCTTCGCCGTGGACACCGAAATCATCCCCTCGGTGCGAAAACTGTGCAAGGAGATTGCCGCCGAGTTCTCCCGTGTCGTCTTTTTCACCAGCCGGCTCGTATTCAAGGATGAGAGCTTCTTCACCCACCTACTGCACAACGAAACACCCATGGCGGTGCAACGGGCGCTGCAATTTGAGGGGCTTCAAACAGTTGTATTGCCCATCAGGTTTTATTAAAAACACTGACTGCAACATTCCCATTGCAGTCAGACTTGCTGGTTAGATCTGCTACTACTATACGGCTTTTAGCTCTTTTAAAGAGCCAGCTTGATTATACCTTCTATCAATTCCGTATATTTAATACCCATTTTCGCAGCAATATACGGCAGATTCCCCAACCCGGGATGCAGGCAAGGCACGGCATCCAGCTCCAGGAAATGTGGCATCCCCTCATTGTTAAGGCGGATATCCACAGTGGCGTAACCGCGACAGCCCAGCGCCTGCCAGGCAATGCGGGCGATGTTGGCAATATCTGTGGCAAGGTCGCTGTCTATCTCTGCCGGGCATGACATTTTAACCTGTTCCGGATTCCTGGCATATTCCCCGAAGTTGAAAATGAAGGGTTGCTTGCCGACCTTTGCCCATGCGATTTCCACTATCCCGATTACTTCAGGCTCTGCACTGCCCCACAATCCAACGGCAAACTCCCGACCGGCAATGTATTCCTCCAAAAGCACCGGTTGCTCAACCTCACCGAGTATCTTGCCAACCTTGCTGTATAGCTCCGATTCCTCCTTGATCAACGAATCGATGGAGATGGCAAGGCCATTGCTGCCATAGAGTGGCTTACAGAAAAGGGGCAGGGGCAGCAACACTTCCTCAAGATCACCCAATTCCCGGATGACTTCCCCCTCAGCGACAGATACCCCCCCGGCTGCAGCCACTACTTTTGCCAGATGCTTGTCACACGCAAGCGCTAGCGCGATACCATCCGATCCGGTGAAGGGTATGTCCAGCGCCTCGCATATAATCACTGCCTGCGCGGCATGATTTCTACTAGTGTGTTCATCCAACAGGTTGAATAACAAATCGAGCTTCTTTTCATGGAGCTTATCTTTTATATCCTTAACATCAGTGATAAATACGATGGAATGACCAAGAATGCCGAGTTCGCTGATTACGGCTTCCTGTGCCTCCTCGGCGACCGGCTCCAGTTCACCTTTTTTATGTAGTATCCCAACTTGCATAGCTGACTCGGTAAAATTCTTGTGTGTGAGTATTATAATAATTCAAAATCGCAACGAATAAATGATTTGTTCCAAAAAATTTAAAGTGAATGGCAGGGTGGTTACGCTCTCGTCGGTGGGCTATGGTGATATCTATCCCATTACCGTGCTGGGCAAACTCATCAGCTGCCTGATTGCCGTAAGTGGCATTGCTTTCTTCGCGCTGCCCGCCGGCATACTGTCATCGGGATTGATTGAGGAGTTTATGCAGCGAAAACGATCAGTGATTCTATGCCCGCATTGTGGCAAGGAGATAAAGCTAGAGGAGAGCCGGCATGAAGATTCTGTTTAACGGTCGGGAACTGGAGTTATGGCAAGGCGCATGCGGCAGCGATTTGTTGTCGCCTGAGGAACAGGCACGGGTTGAAGCGGGAGACCTGGCACTATGGGAGGAACACGATGGGTGGATGGGACTAGGTGGAGCTCTGCGCAACAATGGCAGATACTCGCTTTTGGATGCCAAGGTCGCCCGCCTGCGCCTGTTGCCATCGGTAGACCGCATCCTTGCCCATCCGGCATTGGCTGGCTTGACGCACTCCCGGATAGTAGACGCGTCACGCTCACAGTTGACTGATCTGCGGGAGAGAATCCTGCATGATGAGAAGATAATTCCACAGTTGGAGTCCATCGTTGAATCCATCCTCTCAGCGACCAAAACCGTCGCGGCAGATGAGAATCAAGCTATGCTACCGGCATGGTTAAACCCCAGGGTCTTGATCCTGGCTGATCCATGCCAAAGCCTGTGCAATGAGCTTCGACGCATAGCACCAGGCGGGATTCTGGCTCTGCCCCGGCAGCATTTGGCGGAGAGCACTGGAAAAAGGGTGGAGGATACCATCAGGCAGGCAGGATGGCTGGCAATGCCCTTGGGGACGATCAACCGCTGCAAATATGCCGATTTCCAGCAGGCTGTCAACGCCGGAGTTGGCGCTATTGCTTTCCTTACCCCCGATGCGTATTCCCTGGAAGGATTTGTCACCAATGTCAAACCAAAGCAATTGGCTGAACTGGCACTGGCAGAGGATATTCCATTCCTCTATTACCGTGGCAATACGGGCTTATCCATTGCATAAAACCGAAAAGTTATGTATTATCCGAGGGTTTAACTTTTGATTTTACGGAGGAGAAAATGAATATTCTCATGTTACTGGTTTTGGCGCTGGTTGGCGCCGACGCGCAAGCAACTGACGCAAGTGCAAATGTCCCACCCGACCCCGATGCCGGTAAAATCGTGGCAACCGTGGAAACCCGCCAGATCACTATAGGTAACTTTGTGGAAGCCTATAAGAACCGGCTTGCCAATGTAACGCCCGATAAATTTCCACCCATGAAGACAACGGGGCAGGCACGATCCTTCCTGGACGATTTAATCACCATCCAGGCGATACTAGTGTCAGCCTTTAACGAGGGTTACGATAAAAAACCAGATTATTTGAAGGAGTATACAGCGTTTGAGGAGAATACACTGATACAGGCATTGATGAAGGAAGAAACCAAGAATCTGGTTGTTGCTGAAGAGGACGCCAAAGCATTTTATGATAAGAGCAAAAACACCCGTCTGGTGCGCTATATTATGACGGCGAATCTGGCGGATGCCCAGCAAGCGGCAGCCGAGGCACGAAAAAAGGGCGTCGACTTTGCCAAACTGGCGACCAAGCTTTCTATAGACAAGGACTCGGCAGAAAAGGGCGGCATGCTGGCTGAACCGCTGCAGTATTGGCCCATGGAGCCGTTTCAATCCATCTTTAACCTTCCGCTGAATACTATCAGTGATCCACTGGAACTGCCGAATGAGGCTGGCTGGGGTGTGTTCATAGTGGAAAAAGAGCAGCCGGTTTCCGATGTGCAGCCCTGGGAGGAAATGAAGGAGTATTACATCAACCAGTTGAAGGAGATTCGCACCAATCAAATCAGGGATCAGCTTGCCGACCAGGCGTTCAAGGACGCCAAGATTGAAAGAAACCAACAGAATATGGATATTCTTTTTACAGGTGAAACTACTCCCGATGATTGGTTCAAGGACGATATTTCCAATCTGGTAGTCAGCACTGTGGACGGGCTTCCCATTACCTTCCGTGAATGGTATAGCGGCGCTATCTTTTATCTGAATAACATCATCAAACTGCGTAAGGAACAGCCTGAACAACTGCGAAAAGCGATGGATTACCAGTTGCAAGTAGTAGAAAAGGGGAAAGCGCTGGTCAGCCTGTGCCTGAAACGGAAGATACAGGAATTACCGGATGTTGCAGAAGCTCTGCGCAACTATCAGGAGCGAGAAATCACCTTTGCCTATTTGAAAGTAAATATAGAGGACAAGATTCCCGAACCGACCGAGGAACAGATTAAAGCCTATTACGAGGCGCATAAAAATGAAGTGGAATACCAATTGGTTGAGAGCATAGATGCAACCATCCTGCGAGGCAACAAGAAGGAATACGTTGAGGAGGCGATTGTCCGCATAAGCAAGGGAGAAGATAAGGACGCGGTTAAAAAGGATATCAACAAGCGGGCCGGAATAGACCTGGATAATCCGGATAAATACGGTATGCCGCAAAACCAGCCTGTGTTGGATTCTTATGTTCAGAATTTCCTATCCACCAACACCGAACAAAAAGACCAATATGATGCGATAAAAAGCCTAGGTGAGGGAAATTGGTCTGCAGTAACCGAAAGGGATGGTTCCTTCTATGGCGCCCGTCTGGATAAAATAAATCCAGCGCGGACAAAGACATTGGAAGAGGCAAGATCAGCTATTACATCAAAAGTGAGTGATGAAATTCACCTTGACCCCAAGACCGATAAAATGTGCCGTGATATGTTAAGGAAAATCCATGACCGCTATCCGGTCAAAGTGTTTGGGGATATGCTGGAGTTGGCACGGAAGAAGGCAACTGCAGTTCCTTTGCCCAAACCACACACGGAAGAAACATCAACTCCGCCAAGTGGAGAGGGCAAATAGCAGAGGCTATTGCCAATCAAACTAAAACAAAAAAGGCTGGCATCGTCCAGCCTTTAACATTTCTGCATCGTATTTACTTGCGCCCTATACCGCTGTAAATGAAACCGGCTTCCCGCACCCGGCGCGGATCGTAAATATTCCGACCGTCAATGATGACCTTCTCCTCCATGATTTCAGCCAGCCGCTTGAGGTTGATCTCCTTGAATTCGTTCCACTCGGTGACTATCATCAGGGCATTGGCTCCGGTTGCCGCGGCATAGCAGTTTTGTGCATATTCTATGGGGGGAAGCATCTTGGCGGCGTTATTCATGGCAACCGGATCATAGGCTACAACACGGGCACCTCTGGTTAAGAGGTCCCTTATCACCGGGATGCTGGGTGCTTCACGCATGTCGTCGGTATTCGGCTTGAAGGAAAGCCCCCACACGGCGACTACTTTTCCCGCAAAGCTATCAGCCCAAATCTCAGCCAGCTTGTTGATCGCCTCCAGGAATTGGGCTTCGTTGACTTCCACCACCGATTTTAGAATTTTGAATTCATAGCCGGCTTTGTGAGCGATGTCTATGAGCGCATAGGTATCTTTGGGAAAGCAACTGCCACCGAACCCAAGCCCGGGGTTGAGGAAAGCGGGATTGATGCGACTGTCAAGCCCCATGCCGCGAACTACTTCGCGCACATCGGCACCCACCCGGTCGCAGATGTTGGCTATCTCGTTGATGTAGCTTATCTCCATCGCCAGATAGGCATTAGAGGAGTATTTGATCATCTCGGCGGAGAGGATATCGGTGATGATGATGGGAGCGCCCAGTGGCAGATAAAGCTCCGCGACCTGTTGCGCTGCGCTTTGGTTGCTGCCTCCTATCACTATGCGATCGGGGAACATGAAGTCACGCAGTGCCGAACCTTCCCGCAGAAATTCGGGGTTGGACACCACCCAGGCACCGGCATCCATCTTCTTGCGCTGCTCCAGTATGGTCGACACATGATCCCCGGTTCCAACCGGCACTGTGGATTTGTTCACCACCACCAGATCGTGATCCAGCGCCTGGGCGATGCCCTTTGCCACTGCATCAACCTGCTCCAGATTAGCCTCGCCGTTCTTGCCCTGGGGTGTATTTACTGCGATGAAGACAATCTCTGAGTTCTTTACCGCATAGGCAAGGTCGGTGGTAAAGGTTAATCTTTCGCGCTCTATGTTGTTATCAACAACTTCCTTTAATCCCGGCTCAAAGATGGGCAGCACGCCGCGCTTCAGTCCGTTTATCTTCTCTTCGTCAATATCCACGCAAATCACATTATTGCCCAAGTCGGCAAAACAGGCGCCTGTAACCAATCCCACATAACCGGTTCCTACCACTGCTATATCCATAAACTGCTCCTTGTATGATTAAACATGCAAGCGCCAATACTCCAGAAGATCAGATAGCGTTTGTTCAAGGGGGATGTGCGGTTCCCAGCCCGTTTTTTGGTGGAACTTGGTGGCATCTCCAATCAGAATCTCCACATCGGAGGGGCGCAGACGGTCTTTATCCACTTGAATTTCAATTTTAACTTTGGATTTGCCAACCAGGAAATTCAGCATATCCTGAATTTTGACACCCTTGCCACTTGCCAGGTTATACACATCTCCAGGGTCACCCATCTCCACTGCCATGCGATAGCCGCGTACGATATCGCGCACATCGGTGAAATCGCGCATGGCATTCAGGTTGCCCACGAGAATGATGGGTTCCTGTTTGCCGGCTTCAATGCATGCAATCTGGCGGCTGAAATTAGAGGTCACAAACACATCGCCACGACGGGGACCGGTATGATTGAATGCCCGGGTGCGGACCACTTGAATGCCATATGATTTGAAGTATTGATATGCCAGATAATCCTGCCCCACTTTGCTGACTGCATAAGGCGAAAGCGGGCGCAGAGGATTTTCCTCCTTGATGGGGATTTCGTTAGGCAGCACCAGACCGTACTCCTCGGAGCTGCACGCTACCATCATGCGGGGGGAAAGCTTAAGTCGCCTTATTGCCTCGTAAATGTTCACATTGCCGATCAGATTGGTAGTGATGGTATTGGCTGGGGAACGCCAGGATGTGGGCACGAATGACTGCGCAGCAAGGTGGTAAATTTGGTCGGGGGCAACTGTCTCCAGCACATCCAGAACATTAGCCATATCGTTTAGTTCAGTTTCAACCAGATGAACCTTATCCACCAGGTGTTCAATATTTTCACGACGGCTGCGCCAGCGTAGAGTGCCCCAAATCTCATACCCACCCTGCGCCAGCAGATGATCTGCCAGATGGCTGCCCACAAAACCAGTAATGCCTGTTATCAATACTTTTGTTGGCATTCTTTCTCCCAACTAAAATGGCTTATTAAGGACGGCATTATAGCATAACCGCCATTACATTTAGCTTTGCTTAGATCACTATTCATGGTAAAATATCCATAATCAGATGAATCATTGGAGAAGTTGATGGCTTAGATTTTTTAACGTGGGGTTGGAAAAAATGCGATCAGTTATATTTCTTGATTCTCTGGTTCTTCTTTCATTGTATATCTTTAGTTCTGCTGATGCCAAGGTTATTTCCACATCGCAAATTCCCAACTCTGTAAAATATGCTCCTAACTGGTTTTTATTGCCCGATTCTTTGGTCTGGTCAAACATCACCAGTGTCCCAACACCCTGCAGCAGCACCTGTGGTGTTTATTTAAACAATAAATATTATCAGATTTGCGGCTGGAGTTCTTCCAGATATGCTTATGCCCAGATATGGGATGGATCCTCATGGGCGCAAAGCACAGTCAGTCACCCGGATGGTGGGGTTAATAGTCATAGTTGTGCCGTTTGGAATGGCTTAATAATTGTCTCGGGTGGCAATGGCAGTGGCTACACAACTGTTTTTGACCCAAATGCCAACACCTGGATTCACAGCACACCCATGCCTGTGTTCTGTTACTATACTTCAATGGCTTCGGTAAATGGTAAGTGTTACCTTTTTGGGGGTGAAACGGGCAGCACAGCTTACTATTCTACCTATGAATGGACTCCCGGCGATGCCAGCATGACTTTAAAAACAGATATGCCCGGACCAAGGTGCCGGATGATGGTCACTGAATATAATGGAAAAATTTACGCGTTTGGCGGTTCTACAGCATTTGGATATTTGGCAGGAACAAATACAATCTGGGTTTATGATCCGACAAGTGATATCTGGACTGTAAAATCAACACACCTTTCAACAGGTCGCTGCAGCGGAGTGGCAGTTACAATCGGCGACAAGATTTACATAATTGCTGGATATGCCAACAATTCCATTTCGGACATCGTTGAGGTTTACGATCCCATAGCCGACTCAATAGAATTTGGTCCGCAGCTTCTGTTTAAGACAGCAACATGTGCTGGAGCAGGAGATCTTATAAATCCGTCCGGTGGTGAGATTATTGTATCCGGCGGAACATATGGAGGTTCATCGTTGGGAACGGCGAATCGTGGAGAAGTGCTCGTCGATCAGGAAGTGCAACCATGTAGCCTGGGCATTATCAAGGCTACCTTCCATTAGATCAGACTCCTAAAGAACAAAGAGCTGGTTTTATGTCAGCCCTTCTTCTTATTGATGAGAGGATCAACTATAGTTTTTTGCTTTCCCGGAGCTTCCCAGCAGTTTCATCTTGCGCTTGACGACATCCTTCATCAAATCGCGAGCGGGACCCAGTATCTTGCGGGGATCAATCGCCTCGGGTTTCTCCGCCAGCACTTTGCGCACCGCCCCGGTAAATGCCAGCCTGAGGTCGGTGTCTATGTTTACCTTGGCGATGCCCATCTTAACCGCCTCGCTGATGCTCTCGTTGGGGACGCCCTTGGCGCCGGGCAACTGTGCGCCGTATTGCTGGCACAGAGCAAGGATGTCTTCGGGCACGCCGCTGGCACCGTGCAACACCAACGGTATGCTTACCAGCCCCGCGATTTCGTTCAGGCGGGTGAAATCAAGCCGCGGCTCGCCCTTGAACTTATAGGCACCGTGGCTGGTGCCGATAGCGATTGCCAGACTGTCCACCTCGGTTTGTTTGACAAATTCTATTGCATCCTGCGGGTTGGTAAAGAAAGCATCTCGCGCCTCCACCGAAACATGCTCCTCTATGCCGGCAAGCCTTCCCAACTCCGCCTCCACCGATACTCCCCGGGCATGAGCATATTCAACCACTTTGCGGGTGACCGCGATATTCTCCTCCATAGGCAGTGACGAGGCATCTATCATCACCGAGGTGAAGCCGGCGTCCACGCAGCGTTTTGCCACCTCAAAGTCCTTGCCATGATCCAGATGTAAGCTCATCGGTATATTATGACCATTGGCGGCAGTGCAAACCATGCTCACAAGCATATCTATGCCGGCATAGTCAATCGCCCCCTCGCTGGCGGCGATGATGACCGGGCTTTGTTCCTCTTCGGCTGCCATTACTATTGCTTCCAATATCTCCATATTGTTGATATTGAAAGCGCCGATAGCATAGCCATCCTTCCTGCCTTTATCCATCAAATCCTTATTCGTTAAAAGCGACATACTTCCTCCAGTAGCATGAATTTATCCAAAGAAGGTCTTTGCAACCTCGTAGATGTCCTTGTCAACTTCCTTCAGGCATCCCAGCGCATCATCCAGTGCGGTTGCGACGATCTTGCCGCACTGCAAAGCCACCATGTGACCGTTCTTCCCCTCGGCTATCAAATCCACCGCCTTGATACCGAAGCGGGTGGCTAAAACGCGATCAAATGCGATGGGCGAACCGCCGCGTTGCACATGACCAAGCACGGTGACGCGGGTTTCAAAACCAGTGCGCTTCTCAATCTCAGCTGCAATCAGATGACTGACCCCACCCAGGCGGACATGACCAAACGCATCCAGTTTGCTATCCTGCGTGATCAGTTCGGAGCTTTCCGGGGGATTCACCCCTTCCGAGACGACGATGATGGAAAAATCCTTGCCCCGGGCATGTCGGTGCTTGATGAGCTTGCATACCTCGGCAATATCGTAGGGAACCTCGGGGATGAGGATGAGATCGGCGCCGCCAGCAATACCCGAGTAGGTGGCGATCCAGCCGGTATGCCGCCCCATCACCTCTATTACCATGATACGGTTGTGGCTCTCGGCGGTGGAATGCAGGCGGTCTATGGATTCGGTGGCAATGGCGACTGCGGTATTAAACCCAAAGGTGAACTCGGTGCCGCCCAGGTCATTATCAATCGTCTTGGGCACGCCCACTACAAACAGACCTTGTTCCTTGACCAGACGATTGGCAACTCCCAGGGTATCCTCACCGCCCACTGCCACAATCGCATCTATCCCGAATTTTTCTATCGTGGATTTGATGGCGGCAAGGTTTTCCTCCACCGACTCGGTGGGCTGGAAGGGGTTGGTGCGGCTGGTGCCCAGAATGGTGCCGCCCTTGGGCAGGATGCCGGAGACCGCATGGCTGGTAAGTGGGAAGATGTCGCCGCGAATGAGCCCCGCCCAACCACGCTTGATGCCCAGCATTCCGTAATTGTAGTTGGTTATGCCGCGGCGAACCACAGCGCGGATTACTGCATTCAGCCCCGGGCAATCGCCGCCTCCGGTAAGAATCGCTATTCGCATGATGGCTCCTGAATATGGCTCAAGTTTCTCCGATTATAATAAAATTTTTCATAGGTCGTAAAAAATACATTGGCAGAAGATGATTAAATGTGGTTATTTGTTGCCAATCACATTCCAAGGGACTTAACGCATTCATAATGATTAAACATGTTGATATTTTTAATGACTCTTGATATTCAAATGGGCGATTTGTATAATTGTTTCATCAGAAAAGGCATCGACCAACAATAACGAAAGATACTATAGCTCATCCGGGAAGGAGTAACCATGAGTTACAATTCCGGGCAAATATGCAAAGAATCCGGGCTTTATAAATGCACAAATGACAATAGCAGGATTCCACTAAAGGCGGGTGAGCCATTTCCTGTTTGCAAGACCTGCACCAAGAATGGAAAAATAACAGCCTGGGTATTGATGCAGAAATCATAAGGACATCAAAACACCGCTGCAAGCATTAGAGGCAAAGTTTTTTTATCTATTTTTATATCACCCACTCTGTATTTGTTATATATTGATTGTAATCTCACAAAATTGTCTGAAAATCGAATTTTATTCTACAGTATCTTAATTATGGTAATCATCTACTTAAGGTTTAAATTGATATCCGGTTTAGACCGACAGACAAATATCACTTGACTTGCCTGCCTGACTATATTAGTATGTAAACTTCCCGTCGCGTGACGGGTTTTGCCGCCTTAGCCCAGTCGGTAGAGCAACTCCATGGTAAGGAGTAGGTCGTCAGTTCGATTCTGACAGGCGGCTAAGACAGCCATCTCGTAGTCAGCATTTTAAGATGATTTTTACGGAGATAGAAATGCGGGAGATTTTTACATTACAATGCAGCGTTTGCGCAAGCAAAAACTACACAAGCAAAAAGGATAAGCGCAAGAGTCCCGCCAAGCTTGAGCTTAACAAGTTTTGCCACAAGTGTAAAAAGCATACACTGCATAAAGAGGTAAAATAACAGGCTACTAGGCCAGTAGCTCAACTGGCAGAGCACCGGTCTCCAAAACCGGGGGTTGGGGGTTCAAGTCCCTCCTGGCCTGAATAGAAACAAGGAGAAGGCAGGATGTTTGGAAAAATCAAGCAGTTCTTTGTAGAAGTGTTCGTGGAACTTCGCAAAGTCACCTGGCCCGGCTCGGTTGAGGTGAGCGGCTCCACCGTTGTTGTCATCGTGATGACGCTGTTCCTGGTTGGGGTCATTTTTATCTGGGATAAGGTGCTGGAGACATTGCTCCAATTCATCATCACCCGACCTTCAGCCTAGGGGTAATGATTTTGGATAAAAAGTGGTATGTAGTCCACACTTACACCGGTCACGAGGATAAGGTCCGCTCAAGCATTCTGCGTGCAGCAAAATCCCGGGGCTTGGAAGATAACTTTGGCAGCATTTTGGTGCCCAAGGAGGAAGTTACGCAAAAAGGGCGCGGGCGCAGCACCCGTCCCAAAAAGCTCTCGCGCAACATCTTCCCCGGCTATATATTCATAGAGATGGGTGTTACTGACGAAAGTTGGGCATTGGTGCGGCGCACAAGCGGAGTCACGGGTTTCGTTGGTTCCACCACCGAGCCGTTCCCCCTCTCGGAGACGGAAGTCGCCCAGATTATGGGCAACTATATAGAGGAAGATCAACCCCGCCAGGTAGTGGAAGTGGATCTGGAAGCCGGGGATGCAGTTAACATCACGGGTGGTCCCTTTGTGGGATTCACCGGCACCATCTCGGAGGTCTATCCCGACCGCGGCGTGGTAAAAGTGATGGTGACCATCTTCGGGCGGGCTACCCCGATGGAAGTGGAAATAGAGCATCTGGAGAAGTTTTAACATAGACTAACAGCAGCATTGGAGCAGATATGGCAGTCAAAAAGAAGATAATGACGATAATCAAGGTCTATGCCCCGGCAGGGCAGGCAACCCCTGCGCCCCCCATCGGACCGGCGCTGGGTCCCGCCGGCGTCAACGCCATGGAATTTTGCAAGGCATTTAACGCTCGCACCGCGGCACAGGAAGGACTCATAATCCCGGCGGTAATTACGGTCTATCAGGATCGCAGCTTCACCTTTATCACCAAAACGCCTCCGGTGAGCGTGCTCATCAAGAAGTACGCCGGATTGGCAAAGGCTGCCGCAACCGCCGGTAAGGAAATTGTAGCAAAGCTCACCCGCCAGCAGGTGGAGGAGATCGCCAGGATAAAGATGCCGGACCTTAATTGCACCGATCTGGACGCCGCTATGCGCGTAGTTGCGGGTTCTGCCCGCAGCATGGGCATAGAGGTGGAACAGTAAACTAAACCGCTGGAAGTCCAGCCGCTCACCACAGCGCATAGTGGGACACACGGAGTGTGGAAATGGCAAAACTGAGTAAAAATCACCGCCAAGCATTGGAAAAGTTTGACCGCTTGCAGGAATACAACCTGGAAGCCGCGGTCAAACTGCTCAAAGAACTGGCATACTGCAAATTCCCCGAAAGCGTTGACCTTTCATTCCGGTTGGGTGTTGATCCCCGCCATGCCGACCAGATGGTGCGGGGAAGCGTTGTTCTGCCGCACGGCACCGGCAAGGAAAAGAAGGTGCTGGTATTTTGTAAGGGCGAAAAAGTGGCAGAAGCCAATGCCGCCGGAGCCGATTTCATCGGGGATGAGGATATCATCAAGAAGATCGAGGAAGGCTGGGTCGGGTTTGACGCCGTGGTAGCCACTCCCGACACCATGAAGGATATCGGCAAGCTGGGTAAATATCTGGGGCGGCGCGGGCTGATGCCCAGCCCCAAGACCGGCACCGTGACCTTTGACCTGGTTCCGGCGATTGCTGCCATCAAGGCGGGCAAGGTGGATTTCCGCGCGGATAAAGCCGGCAACCTGCATATGACAGTAGGCAGAATAAGCTTTTCCGAGGATCAATTACTGGAAAATTTACAGACAGCCATAGACGCGGTGGTCAAAGCCAGACCGCCGTCTGCCAAGGGAACTTATATCAAACGCATGACGGTGTCATCCACTATGGGTCCCGGCGTGCGGCTTGATCGCTCTATAACCACAGCACGCTAAGGAGGGGAGGAGAAATGGTAGCGACTAATAAAATCAAGCTGGTAGACGAATTGACCGAAAAGCTGCGCGCCTCCCGCGGGGTGCTGTTTGCCACCCACGAAGGACTTAGCGGCAATCAGGCTGTGATGCTGCGCCGGTTCATGCGCCAGAAGGGTCTTGCCTTCTATGTGCGCAAGAACACTCTTTCCCGCATCGCCATGACCAACGCCGGATTCGCCGAGGGATTGCCCATCCTCAGCAAGTCCACAGCCATCATCATCTCGGATGCAACGCCCGAAGCACCATTCCAAGCCTTCTTTGAATCGCTGAAGGACTATGAAGCGATGCAGGTGAAGGGTGGCATCTACGACGGCAGGATAGTAAACGCCGGGCAGGCGGAACAAATCGCCAAGCTGGGCACCCGCGAAGAGATGCTCGCCAAGCTATTGGGGACATTAAATGCCCCGGCAGCAAATCTGGTGGGAGTATTACAGGGAATAATTCGCAAGTTTGTGGGCACTTTGGATGCCATCAAAGCCCAGAAGCCAACAAGCTAACTAAACTGAGTCTTCATACATATATGCAGGAGGAATAACCCGTGGCAAAGCTAGCAAAAGACGATCTCATTGACGCCATAAGCGAGATGTCCGTTCTGGAACTTTCAGAACTTGTGAAAGCATTGGAAGACAAGTTCGGCGTTACGGCAGCAGCACCTGTTGCCGTGACGGCAGCAACCACAACCGCAGCTCCCACCGCCGAGGTGGAGGAGCAGACCGAATTCACCGTCACCCTCATTAATTTTGGTGCCGACAAGATCCAGGTCATCAAGGTTGTGCGCGAGCTTACCGGGCTGGGGCTAAAGGAAGCCAAGGAATTGGTTGATGGCGCACCCAAGCCGGTCAAGGAGAATGTCAGCAAGGAAGAGGCTGCTTCCATTAAGTCCAAGTTGGAAGCCGCCGGTGCCTCTGTAGAGGTAAAGTAGTTAAAACCAACGAAAAACCCGTGCATATCGAGGGCATTGCCTGACGCTATGGCACGAGGCGATCGGAGGATCAAGGCATTCTAGGCGGGGGAGGCGCGGCGTCTTCCCCGCAGCTCAACCGCTTGCTTTTCCATCCCGTGGATGGCGGGTAGGCGGTTGCTCTTGTATGTTCCAGCCGGAGGAAAAATGTATAAACAGACCGATAACCTGATTGATTTTGGCAGCATCAGTGAGATAAAGGAATTCCCCAACCTTTTAGAAGTGCAAAAGAAGTCCTACAATGACTTCCTGCAGCAGTTCGTCTTCCCCAATAAGCGCCTGGGGCAGGGTTTGGAATACATCCTGGAAAACGCATTCCCCATCTTTGATTTCAACAAGAACAGCTCGTTGGAATATGTGCGCTATACCATTGGTTCCCCCAAGTATTCCGAGGAGGAGTGCCGGCACCGGGGGATGACCTATTCCGTCCCCATCCGTGCCGTCTTCCGTTTGGTAGTCCGCGATCGCGTGGGCGAGGGCAATCCACCTGTGGTCAAGTTCGTCAAGGAGGAGGAAATCTATCTGGGTGACCTCCCCCTCATGAACGAGAACGGCGTGTTCATCATCAATGGTGCCGAGCGCGTCATCGTCAGCCAGCTCCATCGCAGCCCGGGCATCCTCTTCCGCGAGGAGATCCACCCCAGCGGCAGGCACCTGATTGCCGCCAGTGTCGTCCCCTACCGGGGCAGCTGGCTGGAACTCGGCACCGACATCAACGAGAGCATGTTCTTCACCATTGACCGCCGCCGCAAGCTGCCGGCATCGCTTCTTTTACGCATCAGCGGTTATCCCACCGATGCGGATATCCTTGAGTCATTCTTTCCCTTCAAGCAGTTCAAGCTCAGGGAAGCAACACCGGAACTCGTCGGCAAGGTGGTTGGGAAGGAAATAAAGGACGAAGCTGGAAATATATTAGCCAAAGCCAACGAAGAACTAGTCGAGGAAAAACTTCAACTTTTAAAAACGAACGGCATTAAAACTATCACCATAGCTGTGGGAGCTGAAAACCGAGAAAATATGCTGGTGCGCAACACCCTTGCCAAAGATACTTTCAAAAGCATGGCGGAAGCCTACCAGCGCATCTTTAGCGTGATCCGCCCCGGCGACATCAGCGATGTAGAGACCGCTACCAACACCTTCCGCGACCTCTTCTACGATCCGCGTCGCTATGACTTGGCTAAAGTGGGCAGGATGAAGCTAAACCAGAAGCTGGGGACGAATGTTCCGCTGGAAATCCGCAGCCTCAGCCCCGAGGATCTGGCCGCCATGGTGCAATACATCGTGAAGCTGGCAAGTGGACAGGGCTTTTTTGACGATGTTGACCACCTAGGCAACCGCCGGGTGCGCAGCGTGGGCGAGCTTTTAGAGATGCGCTTTCAGGTGGGGCTAAGTCGCATGGAGCGCATCATCAAGGAGCGCATGAGCATCCTGGATATAGAGAATTGCATGCCGCACGATCTGGTGAATACCAAGCCGCTGGCAGCCGCCATCAAGGAGTTCTTTGGCACCAGCCAGCTTTCGCAGTTCCTGGATCAAATCAACCCGCTGGCAGAGCTTACCCATAAGCGCCGCTTAAGCGCCCTCGGTCCCGGTGGACTCAGTCGTGAGCGCGCCGGCTTTGAGGTGCGTGATGTGCACTACACGCATTATGGGCGTATGTGCCCCATAGAAACGCCCGAAGGTCCGAATATCGGTCTCATCAGTTCGCTTTCCACCTATGCGCGCATCAATGAGTTCGGCTTTATAGAGACACCTTACCGACCGGTGGTGGACAGCAAAGTCACCAACGACTTCCAATACCTCTCCGCTTATGAGGAGGATGAGTTTGTCATCGCGCAGGCAAACGCGCCGCTTAATGAAGATGGATCCTTCGCTGCCGACCGCATTCTGGCGCGCTACCGCGGTGATTTCCCCATGGTGGAAGCCAGCCAGATCCAATACATGGACGTATCGCCCAAGCAGTTGGTATCCGTCTCCACATCGCTTATACCGTTTTTAGAGCACGATGACGCCAACCGCGCCCTGATGGGTTCCAACATGCAGCGCCAGGCGGTTCCCCTGCTCACCAACGAGATTCCGGTAGTCGGGACAGGCATGGAGAAACGCGTTGCCGAAGACTGCGGTGTGATGGTCATTGCCCGGCGGGATGGCAGGATCAAGTATGTCTCCTCCAGCCGCATCGTGGTGGAAGCCGAAGCCGCCGAGGGTGATGAGAAAATTGACATCTACCAACTAATCAAGTTCCAGCGCACCAATCAGGACACCTGCTTCAACCAAATACCGCTGGTCAAAACCGGCGATAAGATCAAAGCCGGCGATGTGCTGGCAGACGGTCCCTCCACTTGCGAAGGCGAGCTTGCACTGGGGCGTAATGTGCTGGTGGCGTTCATGCCGTGGATGGGATACAACTTTGAGGACGCCATCCTGATTAGCGAGCGCCTGGTGCATGACGACTATTTTACCTCGGTGCATATAGAGGAATTTGAGCTTGACTGCCGCGATACCAAGCTGGGCAAGGAGGAGATCACTCGGGATATCCCCAATGTCTCCAGTGAAACCCTGCGCAATCTGGATGCCGAGGGTATCATCCGCATCGGTGCCGATGTAAAAGCTGGAGACATCCTGATCGGCAAGGTTACCCCCAAGGGCGAGACCGAACTCACCCCCGAGGAGAAGCTGTTGCGGGCAATCTTTGGCGAAAAAGCCGTGGATGTGCGTGACGCTTCGCTCAAGGCGCCTCCGGGAATGGACGGCGTGGTGGTGGATGTAAAGGTCTACCAAAAGAAGGAGCGGGAGCGCGATGCCCGTGAGCGCGCGCAGGAAACCGAACAGATCGCGCTCTTTGAGAAGGATCGCGACCGCCATGTGGAGGAACTCACGCAGGATCGTGAGGATAAACTCAAGAACATGTTGATGGGCAAAAACCTGAGTAAAACTTTAAATGATCCTGTGACCAGGGAGAAAATTGCATCCCGAGGAACCAAGATAGAAGCAAATTCACTGGTCAAACTTATGCCTTATATTCTGGCGGGTGAGGTTGCATTTAACAAAGAAACTGATGTCAGGGTTGAATCCATTATCAATGGTTACAACCAATTGATTTATGCCGAGCAGGCTTTGTGCGAAAAGCGTATAGACAGCCTGCGCAAAGGCGATGAATTGCCACCAGCTGTGCTCAAACTGGTCAAGGTTTATGTAGCGCGCAAGCGCAAGCTCTCAGTGGGTGACAAGATCTCCGGTCGTCACGGCAACAAGGGCGTCATTGCCCGTATTCTGGCGATTGAGGATATGCCGTGCCTTCCGGATGGAACACCTGTGGACATGGTGCTCAACCCGTTGGGCGTCCCCAGCCGTATGAATGTCGGTCAGCTCTATGAAACCAGTTTGGGCTGGGCGCTTTCAACCCTGGGTCTGCGTGCCAAGGTTCCCGTATTTGACGGCGCCAAGGAAAACGAGGTAAGGGAGTTTCTGGAAAGAGCTGGCTTGGCTAGCGACGGCAAGGCGGATTTGCGTGATGGCAGAACCGGCGACCCTTTCGGTGCCCGCATCACTGTTGGTGTGATGTATATCCTCAAGCTCCTCCATTTGGCGGACGATAAAATTCACGCGCGGTCAGTGGGACCCTACAGCCTGGTTACACAACAACCATTGGGCGGCAAGGGGCAGTTCGGCGGGCAGCGCTTTGGCGAGATGGAGGTGTGGGCGCTCGAGGCTTATGGCGCGGCATATACCCTGCAGGAGATGCTCACCATGAAATCAGACGATGTGGTGGGGCGTGCCCGCATGTACGAAGCCATCGTCAAGGGCGAGAATGTGCCCACCAGCGGGACACCGGAGTCGTTCAATGTGCTTTTGCGCGAGCTAAGAGCGCTTTGCCTGGATATAGAGCCAGTAGAGCGATAATAAAGTCAAGGAGGCAACATGGCGGATAACACACAAAAACCGGCGCTGACCAGAAGAGATGCCCAGGGTGATTGTATATGCGCCGTCTGTCCCTCCTATATCGCCTGTGATGAACTCGTCGCCTATTGCCTTTCCGACGCCGGCAGAAGCAAATGCATAGAAGCCGAGGTCGCCTGCATGTGTCCCGATTGCACCGTGCAGAGCAGAATGGGTTATTCTGATCAATTCTACTGCACGCGGGGGAACGCCCAGGAGCAATCCAGCAAATAACTTTAGATTTGGTTTAAAAGGGTGACTTCGTGTCACCCTTTCTTGTTTTCTGATTTCCAACTCCAAATATCATGGATTCTTTCCCTCAAAATATTTTTGTTTTACCCTACTATTTTTAATGTTAGACTTTGTGAAAGTCATCACAAACTTTTTGCCTTTAGCTAAATACCAGTCTAAAGTTCCTTCCTTACTATACTGAGGTGAAAAATGCCAACCAAAGAAGAACTCCTTGCCAAGGCACAAAAGCCGGGCGAGGATGCCATGATCCTGCATCCCTTCTATCGCGGCAAGGTGGAAGTAGTCCCCAAGTGCTGTGTGCGTGACTTCAACGACTTTGCCATCTGGTACACCCCCGGGGTTGCCAAACCCTGCATGGACATTTTCCATCACCCCGAAAAGGTGCTGGAGCATACCAATAAAGCCAATTTTGTAGCGGTTGTCAGCGATGGCACCCGCGTGCTGGGGTTGGGCGATATCGGTCCCGAAGCGGGCTTGCCCGTTATGGAGGGCAAGGCGCTGCTGTTCAAGTATCTGGGCGGCGTGGATGCCTTCCCCATCATGGTGGATACCAAGGATCCCGGTGAGATCATTGACTTCGTGCTAAAAATTCAACCCAGCTTTGGCGGCGTCAATTTGGAGGATTTCAGCCAGCCCAAGTGCTTCCACATCCTGGATACCCTGCGCGCCAAGGCAAAGATCCCCGTCTGGCATGATGACCAGCAGGGCACAGCCGCAGTCATCTTAGCCGGCTTCATCAATGCACTCCGACTGGTGGGCAAGGATAAAACCAAGGTGAAGATTGCCATGATGGGCGCCGGTGCCGCCAACCTCTGCGTTGCCCGCATGCTGATCGTCTATGGCGTTACGCCGGGCAACATCATCATGTGCGACATCAATGGCATCCTCCATAAGGGTCGCACCGAACTGCAGCAGGACTTCAAAGAGATGTGGCACATGTGCCAGATCACCAATGCGGGCAATGTTACCGGCGGTCCTGCCGAAACCTGCAAGGGCGCCGATGTTCTGATCGCCCTTTCCGCTCCGGGTCCCGACACGGTCAAGAAGGAATGGATCAGCAGCATGACGGATAAATCCATCGTGTTCGTGTGCGCCAACCCCATCCCCGAAATCTGGCCCTGGGATGCCAAGGAAGCCGGCGCCTATGTGGTGGCAACCGGTCGCAGCGACTTCCCCAATCAGGTCAATAACTCGCTGGGGTTCCCCGGCATCTTCCGCGGCACCCTGGATGTCATGGCGACCACCATTACTGATGAGATGTGCATCGCCGCCGCACAGGCGTTAGCCGATGTCGCCTACAAGGGCAAGAAAGGCATCAGCACTGAATATCTGGTGCCGACAATGGATGAGTGGGAGGTCTATCCAAGAGAGGCGCAGGAAGTTGGGCTGATGGCGCAGAAGCAGGGTGTGGCACGACTGAAGCTCTCCGCCGAGGAGATCTTCCAGATGGCTGACCGCACCATCAAACGGGCACGCGAGCAGGTGCATCTGATGATGGAGAAGGGGTTCATCCCGGCACCACCCGTATGATGATTGATTGTTCAATGGATAGGGGTAATTCATGAATTACCCCTACATTCTTTTCCAGAAAAAATAGCACAAGCATTCTTTATAGATTATGCGCTGGCGGCACAACTGCGGGAGCACCTGAAGGAACTCCCCTACGAGGTCATGCCCTACACACAGATTCGCGTCATTGCGAGGAGCGAAGCGAAGTAGCAATCTCCCCCGTCAATCTATGTAAAAGATCACTATTGTGCGATTAAAATCGCACCGGAAGGGTTTGAAAACCCTTCCCTACAAGTTCGCTTTTTTTCTTCCCTTAACTGCCTCTGCCATATTAATATAGGCTGCCATGTTCTCAGGCAACCTCTTCGTCCCGGGCAAGCTCGCCTATGTGCGCCAGGGTGACCGCCCCCCCGTGGATTGCATCCTTTGCGCCGTCCTCGCCCAGGACCCCGCGGTATGCAATCTGCTCGTGTGGCGCAACCAGCACTTTGGCATCAGCCTGAACCTCTATCCCTATAATCCGGGGCATGTGATGGTCTTCCCCGCCCGCCACCTGGAGGATATCCGTGACCTGAGCGGCGACGAGATCCTGGAGGAAGCCCGGGTGCGTTCCCTTGCCATGCGCGTTCTAGATGAAATTTACTGTCCGCAAGGCTATAATCTCGGCTATAATATCGGCGGTGCCAGCGGAGCATCCATCCCCCACCTGCACATGCACATCGTGCCCCGCTACCAAAACGAACTCGGCGTCGTGGACATCCTCTCCGGCACCAAGATCATCATAGAGGACCCCGCGCTAACTTGTGATAAACTGAGAATCGCATTTAAGCGATTAGCACCCAAATAGGAAAATTCGCCCCCACGGGAGGAATAAAATGCAAGTGATCGTGAGCCGCAAGGACCTTTCCGAAGCCATCGCGCTGGTTAGCTCCACCGTCAGCCCCCGCAGCACCGCGCCCATCCTCACCAACCTGCTGCTGACCGCCAAAGGCGACAAGCTGATCATCACCGGAACCGACCTGGAAGCCTGGATGCAGGTGGAGACGCCCGCTGCCATCAAGAGCGCCGGCAGCATCACCCTGCCCAGCCGCCGCCTGGGCGAGATCGTCGTCGCGCTGCCCGAGGCGGACATCTCCATCGCCACCGAGGGCACCAAAGCCCGCATCACCTGCGTCCGCGCCGATTTCTCCCTCCTGGGCATGGACGCCGACGACTACCCCGAACTGCCCACCTTTACCGTGGAGCAAAAGCTCACCCTGCCCCGCGATATCCTGCTGAGTCTGGTGGATAAAACCCTCTTTTCCGTATCCGACGAGGAGAAACGCTACGCGCTGAATGGGATTCTGACGCAGGTGGAGGGCACCGAGCTGCGCATGGTCTCCACCGACGGTTACCGGCTATCGTTTGCCAAAGCCACCCTCGCTGAACCCGCATCCAGTAACATTGACCTCATCGTGCCGGCGAAGGCTGCCCGCGAGCTGCAGAAGATTTTGGTGGGGGAGGGCACCGTGGCGGTGGAGCTTGGCTCCATGCACATCAGCTTTGCCGCCGATGGCAGGCTGCTGGTCTCCCGCCTGCTGGAGGGGCGCTTCCCGCCCTACAAGGATGTCATCCCCAGCGCCTACGAAAAGCGGGCGGTGCTCAACCGGCGCAACTTTATGGATGTGGTGCGCCGCGTGAGCCTGCTGACCGACGACAAGATGCGGCAACTGTTCTTTGAGTTTAGCGCGGGCACCCTGAAGGTGAAGGCGCAGAACGCCGGCTTGGGCGAGGCGGAGGAGCAGATGGACATAGCGTGGGAGGGGGAACCGCTGGAGATATCGTTCAACTCCGACTTTGTGCAGAGCATACTGAAGTCATTGGACGGGGATGAGCTGGCGATGGAGATGACCACGCACCTGAAGCCGGCGCTATTCAAGCCCACCGCCACCGACTCCCACCTGTGCATCTTGACGCCTATGAGGTTGTGAGGGAGATATAAAACAAAAAAAGGACTGGTAAATATGGCAGATTCAGAGGATTTGAAGACCTTTGTTGACAATTTAGCCTTAAGAATATCAAAAATCCGTGACACACTTCATTCAATAAACGAAGAAGAGACCAAATATTTCCTAATCAATCCATTACTTAAAACACTTGGCTGGGATATAGAAGATTTCGAGCAAACTAGACTTGAGTACCCAGTAAAACTTGGAAATGACCGAGCAGACTTTGTCCTCATGCATCATGGAAAAAGGATACTAATTATTGAAGCAAAACCATTAGGGACAGCCTTGAATCCTTCATTGGTTGCTGAAGTTAGTAGATACCCTCTTAATCTTGACTTGCGATGGTGCATATTAACAGATGGTAATGAGTATGTATTGATTGATGGACAGGCAAACGTGGAGAATAGAGTTGTTGAGAGAATTAGTCTCGATAAGATTCAAGAAGAAGGGTACGACTTGTTGAAGCTAATAACACCAAGTAATGTTTTTTCAGGAATTCTTGAAGAAAGAAGGTTAACCCCAAAAATCTCAAATTATTACAAGGACTGGAAAACAATAAAAAAGTTCCAAGGTGATCCAAGTCAGTATATAAGAAAAAGACTCGCAGATGATAAGCTGTGTATAGAAACTGACCAAAGTATGCTTTCTACAATTAGAGATATTTTGTTAAAACTAGACGGTGAAAAGTTAAATATTCAAGTAACCGCCGAACCTGAGATTCCGTCGAGCAATGGATTAACTGCACCAGAAAGTAATGGTGAAAACGAAGATGACACTCAATTTCTGAATGGTATACCTGAAACAATGCTTGAACTTTACAGAGAGCTTGATGAATTTTGTCTTAACCTTAAACCAGTTTCTATCAAACGACATGTAACAGTGAAATACATTAGTTATCTTTGTAAGGATTGGCACGGTTTTTGTGATGTAAGATGGCAAAAGAAATTTTTAAAGATTTGGCTACGTATAAAATACAATGATTCATATCCTGATTACATAAGAGATGTAAGCAAAATTGGGCATTGGGGTAACGGAGATGTCGAAATAGCTATTTCTAGTAAAGAACAACTTGAGTCCATTAAAAAGCTAATACTAGAATCTTATAACGTAATAATGAATTAGTGACCATTAATATACCTGTTAATATCTTAAGGATAGCTAATATGGCAAAGCAATCATCTAAAATCAGTCGGGTAAGGGAATTTCTATTATGGTTTGCGACCAAACACCCGCAAAAATGCTACTTCTGTAAAGAACCTCTGGAACCGGAAAGATTCCGTGAAGGTGATTCCGCAGATGGTATCCTCCTTCATCACATTGACCACGACCGTTCAAATAACGATGTTAAAAACCTTGTATTTGCTCATAGAGGCTGCCATCGTTCTTATCATCATCAAGTAAAGGTTGAGGAGGAGTCTTAATATCCTACGCCGCCTATTGCTATAGTGTTCCTACTACCCCTATACCAATAGAAAAATCCATTATTGTTTAATCAAATCGTTCAATCTGCTGAAAAATCTCTCCTCAACTGCACCTGTTGAAACACCTATGACATATTCATCAGGTACTGTCCCCATTTCTTTTGTCCAGTAATAAGACATCGTTGCTCTGCAAACCGTCGTAAGGCAGACCATAGTTTTCTTATCGCTTATTGCCATTATTATTATTCCGATTTGCATTGTTTTCTCGTGAAAATATGCGAGTGGCGCGTTTACTTGTTTATAAGTTCTTGTGTTGTTTTCCACTGTCGAGACATATGTTTTATTCCCATTTATTGGGACTTCTCCGAAATCAGCGTCAGCATCACTTATTTGAAATGTTCTTGTGGTCATTACGCCTGAAGTCTTATCTGCGCTATCTATTGGTAGATTTATCCAAGAAAGAAGCCTTAAAACAGAATTCCAACTGTCCCCATAACTTGCTTCAATCGTTGTAAATCTAGTTACTTTATCCGGGTCAGTGGTGGGAAACTTGTATGGTATTACCGACAGAGTAGTGCAAGCGAGAGAGAATACAAGCGCAATCAAAACGAGAACTGAAAGGAAGATAGCTACCTTTTTCATTTTCCCAACCTCCTGAATTAGTATATCATAATTACAAAAAACTTCCTCAAGAGGGCCCAACCCATGCCGCCTATTGCCATAGTGTTCCTGCTGGGCGTGCCGGCGCTTGCCGTAGCGCTGCGCTAAACTCACCCCCGTCCCCCCCCGCCCTTGTAGGGCACTGGCTTCAGCCTGTGCCAAACGCCTAATCACTATTTGCCATTCAAATCACCTGCACGCTATTAAATCGGTAAATCGCCATCAGCGCTCGGCACGGTCTAAAGACCGATGCCCTACATTATCGTATGTGCGATGGGGCATCGCACCGGAAGGGGTATAAAACCCCTTCCCTACATTGAGGATCGTGCCGGCGCTTGCCGTAGCGCTGCGCTAACCTCACTCCCGCCCCCTCTCCCCCGTAGGGGCGCACCCATGTGTGTGCCCCGGCTGCATCCATCCCCCCGCCACCGCACACGAAACGGGGCAGACACTTTGGTCTGCCCCTACGATTCACAATTATCGTTCATATGATTCCCCATGTGTGCGCCCCGGTCGGTTTCATACATCCCATCCCGTAGACGAATCGGGGCAGACACTTTGGTCTGCCCCTACGGGTCTGCCCCCTATGGTTTATTCCAATTTATCGGGTTGTATTTGTCCAATTGCCATTTGGCAGGGTTGTTCACGATGTAATCACGGTGCACGGTTAAATCATGTTCATCCCTTATCACATGTTCATAATAATTCCGCTGCCATAACCGATCACGAACAGGTTTCCAAATGCCTTCCTTAACCTGATGGAAATAGTCATTGGTCGTCATGGTTTTATACCATTGCACAATTTCTGGTAGGGGCGCACCTGAGTGTGCGCCCTGTTGAATATCATCCCCAACCGTTTGATCGCATCCGGGTGCAGGGCAGACACATGGGTCTGCCCCTACGAGTCCCAATATGAAATGGAAATGATTCGGCATTAATACAAACTCGTCTAATCCGGCGTTGGGAAATTTGGATGGTAATTTTTCAAACCAACTGCGCACCATCTCCCCTACATCATTCAATTGCATCTTCCAATCCACCACATCGCCAAACAAACATTCCTTCCCTTGCGTGCATATCACAACGGCATAATACCCGCTGCTGGAATAATCAAACGCGGGCATGCGAATGGATCGCCGGTGAAGGATTTGTGGATCAAATGGCATAACGGCATTATAGGATATCCCTTGCCCAACACATTTCAAGACTTAAGATCTTGCGGAAGCGTCTGAAGACACTTCCCTACAATGGTAGGGCATAGTGCACAGGTGCTGCTTTAACACTGGAATTGCATGGTCTCTCACTCCCCTCCGAGGGGTGGGTGTAGGGAGAGGTCAGTCAGTGGTATGAACCGGGGAGATAGGTAACAAAACAGACCGAGGACATGGGTAACAGTTTTAAGGTAAGGGCAGGGAGGATGATCTGCCATGCCTTGGGAGGAAAGAAGACCCATGGATCTAAGGAAAGCGATGCTCGTAGATTTGTTGGAAAACAACTACAGGATTGCAGAACTAAGCAGGAAATATAAAGTATCCAGAAAGACGGTCTATAAGTGGATAAGGCGCTTTGGTGACGAAGGAGATGAAGGATTAAAAGAAAGAAGCAGAGCACCAAAATATCATCCCAATCAGACAAGTGATGAGGTAACGGAGTTGATCGTAACCATGAGAATCAAGC
>Ga0315280_10001995_pt1 | contig 33827 bp, 28 predicted proteins | sample YL17G06_40_MG_FD_203697 | JGI IMG/M metagenome (GOLD analysis project Ga0315280, IMG submission 203697) | Sediment microbial communities from Yellowstone Lake, YNP, Wyoming, USA - YL17G06_40 | ecosystem: Environmental > Aquatic > Freshwater > Lake > Sediment | place: USA: Wyoming | collected...
CCAGGGCCTGCTTCAATTCCGCTACGTCAACCTGTTTACCTTCCATGACCGAATCTCCTTTCCAAAAAGGTTCATAAGTCACTGTAAACACAGGAATTGCGTAGCGCCAGAAAAAAACCTCACACACCATTTGCGCAACAATGAGGATTCCCAGGGTACGGTGATGCGTTTGAGCGTGTGAGACGCGCCGGCCAGATTCTTTTAGCGCAGCAACCAGGCCCAATCGAGATCCGTGCCAGGCCGGAAGCGTCCCAAAAAACAGGCTGGCAAGCACGGACAACACCAGGGTGAATGCCAGGACCGGCAGGTTCAGGTGAATCTCTTCGAGCATGGGAATTCCGCTGCCGCCGGTTTCCTGAATACGCGGAGCGATCCGTTGCAGCAGGTCCAGACCCCAGAAGGCCAAGACCAGGCCCAATGTGCCTCCCAACAAACCGAGCAGCAGGCTTTCGGTCAGCATTTGACGCATGATGCGCGAGGGTCCGGCGCCCAGAGAGCGGCGAATCGCCATTTCGTGACCGCGCGTCGCGCCCTTAGCCACCAGCAGGTTGGAGACATTGACACAGGCAATCGCCAGCAGGATGACGACGGCCCCGTACGCGATGAGGAATGCATCGCGTATGCTGGCGATGAGGGTCTTGTGCAGCGGCTCAAGGTAGATTCCCTTGTCGCGATTCGTAGCGGGATATTCCTGGGCGAGCTGGGACGCGACTTGTTTCATCTGAGCCTGGGCTTGGGCACAGGAGACATCCGGCTTGAGACGCCCCAAGACGGTGAGGTTATGAAGGTCACGATCCCCCCGGGCCAACTGTCGTTCCGGCAGCGGGATCAGGATTTGCGCCATATCTTCAAGAAATCCCAAAGGCGCTACCACGCCAACAACAGTATAGGGCGTGTTGTCCAGAGTAATGGTCCGGCCCACGATGTTGGGATCGCTATCGAATTGATCACGCCACAAGCCATGTGTCAATACGGCAACATACGGATTGTCCCCTTGCGAGGCCTCCGGCCGAAAACCCCGGCCCAAGGTCATCCTGGGCTGTATCGTCGGGAAGAAACTGGAGGTCGCTCGCAAGCCCTTTAATGCCAACGGTTCGCCGGCACCCGTTAGAGCTAGACCACTCCTGTAGTATTCGATAGCACACAGGGATTCGAATACGGTATTGCGCTCGGTCCAATCCAGATAGTCAGGTCCTGAGGAAGTGCCACTGCGTAATCCATTGCTCCATTCGAGTTCCAGGAATATGATGCGATGAGCTTCCGGGAATGGCAGAGGACTAAGCAGTACACTATAAACCACACTGAACAAGGCCGTATTCGCGCCAATACCGAGCGCCAAAACGGCAGCCGCGGTAACGGTCAGCCCCGGCCGTTTCCCCAGCATACGGACGCCGAATTTGATGTCTTGCCACAGCGTTCTCATCTGTCTCTCCTATTCACACCTCAGTGCCGTCATGGGATCGGTCCTTGCCGCTCGGCGGGCGGGGAGGTAGCAGGCCAGGAGCGTGACGGCCAGGAGCAGAGTTGTGACCCCGAGCAGGGCCACCGGGTCCATGGCGCTGACGCCGAACAGCAGGCCCGCCATGAGCTGGCCCAGGACCAGGGCCCCGATCAGCCCCACCCCCAGGCCGATGCCGACCAATCGAGCGCTTTGAACGAGGACGTGCCGGACGATGTCGCCGGCCCGCGCCCCGAAGGCCAGACGAATACCGATCTCCTGCGTTCTCTGACTGACCGAATAGCTCGTAATCCCGTAGATGCCCCCCACGGCCATCACCATCGCGACGACCGCGAATAAGCCAATCACCCAGGAATAGGTGCGACGGAACCAAAGAGACGCGTGTACTTTATCCCGCATGGTCCTGACCGCGTGGACGGACAGGGAGGGGTCCACAGACCGCAAGGTCTCCCGGATCACGGGCACCAAGGTCAGCGGGTCACCGGCGGTGTGCACGAGGGCCGCCATGGAATGTGGAGGCTTAGACCCGCACGGCAGGTACAGCGCGGGACCCATGGCCTGGTCCAGACCAAAGTACTTGATGTCCCGTGTGACCCCGATCACGCGCATCCAGTCCTTGGAGCCCTGGGGAGCGATGCGTCTGTCCAGCGCCTCGCGGTTCGAGCCGAGACGCTTAGCGAAGGCCTCGTTGATAATCACGGTGCGCTCGCTGTCCGCGCGGTAATCCTGGGCAGCAAAGAGCCGTCCGGCCAACAACTCGATTCCCATGGTCTCGAAGTAATCGGCCATCACGGTCTGCATCAGCACGGTGGGATTCACCTCGCCAGGGGCCAGTTCGACTCCCTCGACATCGAACCGTGTGGAGTTGTAGCCGTCACCGGGGGCCATATTCGTGAAGGAAGCCGTCCGCACGCCAGGCAGAGTCCGGACTTGCGCCAGATGGCTCTCGAACAATGCCTGCCGCGCATTGCCATCCTTGTACTGCTCGGGCGGGAGGCTGATTCGGTAAGTCAGGACACCGTCGCCCCGGAACCCCGCCGGCACGCGGCAAATCTTCCAGAAGGCTTCCAGCAACAGCGCAGCGCCGACCGAGAGGGTCATGGCCAGGGCAATCTCACCGGCCACGAGCACATTCAGGCTGCGTCGACCGGATCTCGAGGTCGTGGTCCGCGTCCCCGTTGCGCACAACGTGCTCTCCGTATCCCTGCCGGAGGCGGCGTGCAAAGCGGGGACCAGACCCGACAGGAGAGTGGCCAGTCCGACCACACCGATACAGAACACAAGTACCCGCCCATCAGTCGCGAACGCCATATAGGGGTCCAGATAGCGGGCGAGGCTCCGGAGCAACAGGTCCAGGCCGAAGCGACCCAACAGGGCGCCCAAAAGCGCGCCCAGAATGCACAGCAGGAAGGTCTCCGTCAGCACCTGGCGGATGATGCGGTAGCGGGAAGCCCCGAGCGCTCGTCGCACCGCCAGCTCGCGGCCGCGCGTCATCCCTCGAGCCAGCATCATGCCGGTGATGTTGCAGCAGGCCAACATCAGCACGACGGCGGCCACCAGAAGCACCAACAAGGTGGCATTGCGATATTCCCCCACGTACCTCTCCCGTAAGGGAGTCACCCGCGGGGTGGTGATCTTGTTGGCCGGCCGCGTATCGATTAAACCCTTGTGGATGCGCTCCAAGTCCGCCTGGGCCTCAGCCGATGAGACACCAGCCTTCAACTTTCCAATCCCCGAGAGGTAGTACCCTTGCGAGGTCGCCGGGTCCTCAGCCAGCGGCACCAACAGATCGGCTTTCGCCGGAAAGATGGCGCTGGCCGGCAACACGCCCACGATGGTGTAGGGCTCGCCGTCGAGGCGCAGCGAACGCCCGATGACGCCTGGGTCTTCGCCATAAAGTCGCTGCCATAGGTGGGCCCCGAGCACCGTCACGCGAGGCGCACCGGGCCGGTCGTCTTCCTCGACAAGGCGCCGTCCCAACACCGGCTGAACGTGCAGCACGTCGAAGTAGTCGTAGGTCACTTGCATGCCATCGATCCGCTCGGCCCGGTCGTCAATGGCCAGGTTCCAGCCACGGCGGAGAAGCACGGTCATGCAGTCGAACGTCCGATTCTGCCGGCGCCACTCGTGAAAGTCGGGGTAAGCCACCCATGCGCGTTCCAGGTTCCATTGGGGCGCCTTCTCATCCAGATCCACCAGCCGCTCCTGCTCAGGCACAGGGAAGGGTCGCAGATACAGCTCGTTGACGACGGTGAAGATCATCATGCTGCCGCCCATGCCGATCGCCAGGATTCCCACGACCATCACCGTGAAACCCGGGCTCCTGCCCAGCGTCCGAACGGCATATCGCATGTCTTGCCACAACGTTCTCATAGATTTCTCCCAATCGTGTCTCAAGACCACCATCAGATCGGTCCGGACGGCCCGAGGTAGCCGGGCTTGAGCATGACCAGGCAGGCTGCCTCCGGGCACGCGTGTTAGACGCGGGTGCAAAAAACGTGCCAGATAGACCACGCTGCTTCCCCATGCCAGAATGCCTCCTCGGCAGTAGTCCATGTGTAGCCAGCAGGGCCTGGAATGTCCGTTTCTGAGATGGGCGCGCCCAGATCCGGACACTCAACCTGAGCCATGCCTCCAGCCTCCACCACGGCTCCATCGCTCCTCCCGCGCGGCCACTGTCCGTGGTGCGAACCCCCACTTCCGGCCACGGCTCCGTGGGCCCATCGCTCCGGACGGGTAGAAACAACTCGTCCGAGAAGACGGACTTTCAATCCTTCCCCCGAGATACTGCGTCTGTTAGAATTCCGGTGGAGGTGGGTTGTTGGGCTCTGACTGAAGGAGCAGAAGCACAAAGGCCGTGACCCGGTGGGCACCGGTGACGTCATAGCAGCGCGATTCGCCCCTGCCCTCAGCACGCCCCCGTTTGCCCGGGCCGGCCGCAACTCCGACGAATGCGCCGACAGACAAGCGAACCGTCCACCCTCGGCCATGAGCGTCCGTCCCATCGAATTGACCCGACTGAGAAAAGCGCGTTTTGCGCGCCCATTTTTTCTACCCTTGCAGTCTATGTGGTGAGAAGCCAAATGGTTGATCGGATTCTCTCCGTGCCGTCTGTATGGGAAGTGCCAATCTACATCGTGGAACGGGCAAATGTGCTTGCCAGTAACGAGAACTCGAAAGGAGCCTGTTATGAGAAGGACGGTATTCATCCTGGCCGTCATTGGGCTTGCCGTGACGGCGTGTCTGGTTGTCGTTGCCCTGAGAACCGTCAGCGGTAGGCAGACGCAACTTGCCTCCCAGGAACAGGAACGACTGACACAGACCGTGGCGGATCTGCAGGGGCAAATCCGCCAACTCCAATCCCAGAAGAAGTCAGCGGAGCAACAAGTCCGGCAGTTGCAGGAGGCCGTCTCCGCGCTGACCGAGAAAAGGAAGGAAGACCGGCAAGTCATTGGAGACCTTTGGAATCTGGTGGCCGCCGGAACACGACGCCCGAAAGAGACAGACGTAGAAGACCAAAGACCTGTTCCAGTGACCGAGGACAAAAAAGCACCGGCGCGTCCGGACGAAAGAAAAGATCGAAAGCATGATATCGACTCCATAAAGCGGATGCTGGCCTCCTCGGGCGGGAATCTGGACGCAGCGGTACATCAGATTGTTACGCCTGAGCAGATGGCCAAGACTCTGCAGGAGCACGCGGGAAACCCGGCTTACTGGGCCGCGGCCGCGTCTTTCGCACCGGATCAAGAGACGGCGTTGGCGTATCTCCAGGAGGCCGCCAAGCTGTATCCGGACTCCCCAGCCGTACTCTCCGCCCTGGTCAGCGCCCAGATGGCCGTCGGCCGGATCGACGAATCCACCCTTGCCTACGCCAACGAGCTGAAACGGCTGGACCCGACCAATGCCCTGGGGGACTGCTATGCCGCCCAGTGTCAGTTCGAAAGGGGCGATGTCCTCGGTGCACTGCAATCCCTCGCCCAGGCCGGCGCCAAGGGACGCTTCAGCGACGACCGCATCGGCGCGCTGATGACGCGGTACGATTACTTCCTCAACGAGGGGGTCTCCCAGGCCGCTGCCCTAGGACTATCCGCCTTCACCTTGCCGCTGGAACATCTCGGGATGATCAGGCAGCTTGGAAACCAGTCCATGGTGCAGGCCCGCGCCTTCGCCGCCGCCGGTCGGATGGACGATGCCCTGAAGATCGCCCAGGATGTCGCCAGCGTTGGCCAAACGGTCTCCTCTTCCGGGCGGTTCCTCGTCCATGACCGCGTCGGCATTGCTCTGCAGCAGGCAGGGCTTACCGAGCAGCGGCAGATCTACGCGGCCCTGGGGGACACTGCCAAGACCCAGGAGATTGACTCGAAGCTCCAGGTGATCGGGGAGCGATCGGCGAGCATCGACACGATGGCCCAGGGCTTCGGTTCGGTCATGGCCAACATGACCGAAGCGGACCTGGCGGCCTACGTGGATGGGACGATCCTCAACGGCGAATTCGCAACGCTCCAGAACATCCCGGAGATCGCCCAGGCGCTACAGCAGGCCCAGGCGTCTGGCCCAAAAGAGGCGGCTCAAACGACCTCGCCCAGAAGGTAGCAGATGGCACGGTTCCGGATTGACCCGGTACCCTGCACGACGCAGTGGAATCGATAGTGGAACGACGTGGCTTTTGGCAAAGGAGAACTGCTCATGAACCATCGGACGACATCGCACGTGATCGTACTATGCCTCATTGCGAGTCTGCACGCTCAGCCCTATCCATATCCAAGCAGTGCGGAGATGGAGAACGCCAAGGCGGGAGACTTGGTGCTCAAGCCGGGGCAACTCAAGGAATATGCGGCGGATTTCGGCACCCTCGTGGTCCCCGAGAACCGGGGGAAGAAAGACTCCCGGCTGATTCGCCTACCCGTGCTACGCATGCGCTCCCGGCGGGAACACGCCCTGGAGCCGGTATTCACCCTGGAAGGCGGCCCCGGCGGCACCAACATCAAGCCCGACTATGTTCGCGACTGGCTCTTGGAGAACCATGATGTCGTCATGGTCGGCTATCGCGGCGTCGATGGCTCCGTCTCGCTGAGCTGCCCAGAGGTCAGCGCGGCCCTGAAAACCATGGCAGACCCCCTCTCCCAAGCGGGATTGAAGGAACTCGGCGCGGTAATGACCCGGGCGGCCCAGCGTCTCCAAGACGAAGGCATCGACCTGCCCGAGTACGATATCATCAATGTCGTGGATGACCTCGAGGCCGCGCGCAAGGCACTCGGGTATTCCAGAATCAATCTCTCGGGCGCCAGCTACGGGGGGGCCGTCGCCTACACGTACTGCATCCGCTACCCCCAGAGCATCCATCGTAACCTGATGGGTGAGCCGGCCTTTCCCTGGGACATAGGCGTCGCCGAGCCGGGGGACATCGACAAGAATCTCGAGCGGCTCAATACCCTGTGGAAACAGAATCCCGACTGCCTCAAGAAATCCAAGGATATCGTGCAAACCATTCGATCCGTTCTGAGAACCCTACCTCGGTCGTGGCAGCAAATACGGATCGACGCGGGCCGCGTGAAGCTCTGCACCTTCTTGGCACTCTACAACCGCAACACGACGAATCAGGCCCTGGATGCGTTTGTGGCAGCCGAGAAGGGAGACTACAGCGGCTTGGCGTTCCTGGCCGTCTACTGGGGGCAGATTGTGGACTGGTTCAACTGGGGCGACTTGGTGGCCAAGACATACTGTACCCAGACGGTCCGGACGCGCGATTACGAGGCCGAGATGGACCCGCCCGGCAGTATTATCGGCGCGCCGCTCTCGAAACTGGGTTGGGGCGCCCTCCCGTATTGCGATTGGCCGCGCAAACCGCTGCCCTTGGCCTACCGGACACCGCAGGAGACCGACGTAGAGACACTATTGGTCTGGGCGGTACGAGGCGACGAGGCAGAGCCCGCCAGGAAGGAGGCCCGCTATTTCAAGCGGGGCCAGGTCGTGCTCCTCAAGGACATGGGGCACATGGATGTCGCCTCGCTTCAGCCGCAGGCCGCTCATCATCTGGAGAAGAGGTTCTTCCTGGAGGGGGTGGCGGATGCCTCCCTCTATCAGTCGATCACGGAGCAGACCCGCGACTTCGTTCCTCGGCCCAGCTTTCAGGAACTCGCGAAACAAATGTTGTCGCCCAAGTAGGTCTTGGATGCCAAAAGCCGATAGGATTGCCAAGGCCTTGGGATCTCCCTCGATCAAAGGCGGGCCGAGAAATAGGGCAAGAACAAGCGCCGCGCCCAGCAGGCCTATGCCGCCCCAGACGATTCGGATGATGGCGGCCAAGCGGACGTGCTCTCCTATCTCGATTCCAAACAGGTTGATCTCCTGGCGATCAGGCTTGGGGCCCAAGCCGGCCGTTGTGTCCGGCATGTCCGCGGCCCCAATCGTCTCCACGTCGGTTTTGATTTCGCTGGCGTGCTGATATCATCCGGGAAATCGCGTTGTCTATTTCACGCGATTTCAGACTTCCCACTTCAAACTTGACACGTCCGCCGAACCGCCGGCCGGCGTCGCCAGGCTGCCGGAGAGGCCGTACGGGTTGAGACTTGCGGCACAGGCCCAGTTGCGGTATATACATAGCGACGCGTTGTGAGTGGACAAGGCCCTTGTGAGGAGATCGAACATGCAGAGGCGTGAATTCCTGACGAAATCGTGTGTGGCGGGTGTGGCGTCGATGGGCAGTGGGGTCTCATTGGCTCAAGAGCCGTCGGCCATGAAGACCGGTAGCTATTACGAGCTGCGGCGGTATGAGATTGACAGCGAGCTGCAGAAGGCCGGCTTCGATAGGTTCGCCGGTGAGGCGGCGATCCCGGCTCTCAATCGGCTGGGGATCCAGCCGGTGGGCGTGTTCTACCCGAACGAGGGCCCCAGCCCGATCTATGTCCTTCTGCCGCACCCGTCCGTCGCGTCTTTCGTCACGCTCACGCAGAGGCTGGGCGAGGATCAGGAATTCCTGGAGAAGGGGGCGGAGTTCCTCAATGCCCCGGCCGACAAGCCGGCGTACAAGAGCCTGGAGGTCCAGTTCATGGCGGCGTTCGAAGGGATGCCCCGACTGGAGCGGCCGACCGACGCGCCGACGCGCATCTTCCAACTGCGGACCTATGAGAGCCCCAGCGAGAAGACCGGCCTGAAGAAAGTCGAGATGTTCAACACCGCCGAGATCGCCGTCTTCCGCAAGGTCGGCCTGCACCCGGTCTTCTTCGGTCAGACCCTGGCGGGCACGAAGATGCCCAACCTGACGTACATGCTCGGCTTTAAGGACATGGAAGAGAGCAAGGCCAATTGGAAGAAGTTCGGGGCCGATCCCGACTGGCAGAAGCTGCGGGCGATGCCCGAATATATGGACAAGGTGATCCTCCGCAACAAGGGGGTCACCAACCTGTACCTGAAGCCCGCGAGCTATTCGCAGATTTGACAGCCGCTAGGGCTAGCAGGACTCATAAGACCGATAGGACGAATCGGACCTGCGGGACCACGAGAACCGTGCGCCGTGGGCACCGGTTTTGAGACTTGCAGGGGGCGGCGAGTTGCGGTATACATGCGCCGACGTTGGCCCGGAATGGATAGGGACGCTTTGTAACGGAGACAGTATATGCAAAGGCGTGAGTTTCTGGCGAAATCGTGTGCAGTGGGTGCCGCGACGGTGGCCGGCGGGGCCTTGTCGGCCCAGGCTCAGTCGAGCGAGCCACCCCAACAGCCGGGCGAGAGTTGGCTCGCCTACCAAAGCCGGCTGGCCAAGGCCAAACTGAAACAGAAGACGGCGCAGGCGGTCGAGGCGGCCAGACACACGGAGAACTATTACGAACTGCGGCGCTACGAGATCGAGACACCCGAGCAGAAGGCGGCCTTCGACAAGTATCTGAGTGGGGCGGCTCTCCCGGCCTTCAATCGGCTGGGGATTCAGCCGGTCGGGGTTTTCTACCCGAACGAGGGCCTGAGCCCGATCTATGTCCTGCTGCCGCACAAGACGTTCGTGTCGTTCGCCTCGCTGGCGCAGAAGCTTGGTGAGGACAAGGACTACCTCGCCAAGGGGGTGGAGTTCCTGAATGCCCCGGCCGACAAGCCGGCCTACAAGAACCTGGAAGTCCAGCTCATGGCCCCCTTCTCGGGCCTGCCGCAGATCGAGATGCCGACCAATGCGCCGGGGCGGATCTTCCAGTTGCGGACCTACGAGAGTCCCAGCGAGAAGGCCGGTCTCAAGAAGATCGAAATGTTCAACACCTACGAGATCGCCATTTTCCGCAAGGTCGGCCTCCACCCGGTATTCTTCGGCCAGACCGTCGCGGGGACGAAGATGCCGAACCTGACGTACATGCTCGGTTTCAAGGATCGGCAAGAGAGCGACGACAACTGGAAGAAGTTCGGCGCTGACCCGGATTGGCAGAAGCTGGCCGCGACGCCCGAGTACATGGACAAGGAGATCATCCGTAAGAACGGAATCACGAACCTGTACCTCAAGCCGGCGAGCTACTCGCAGATCTAGGATTCCGTGGGCCCCCTAGGACGAATAGGACCTATGGGACCTTGAAAGGAAGGTAGGACGATGCTCAGGCACGATTCCTCTCGATTCGGCTTCACCTTGATCGAGTTGCTCGTGGTCATCGCTGTCATCAGCATCTTGATGGCGATTTTGATACCGGCGCTGCACAAGGTGCGGTTCCACGCCAATGAGGCGGCGTGCCTGAGCAACCTGCGGCAGGTGAATCTGGCCTTGATCGCCTATGCCAACGAAGACAGCCGAACGCGCTATCCCCTGGAACCGACCGAGCATAACCCCCATCCCGGTTTGCTGGATAGACTGGGGGCGTACCGGGATGGGGCCCTGATGGAAGCCTTCTACTGTCCCCAGGCCCGCTACCTCGAACAGAATGCCAACGATCCCAGCGGCGGCACCCCGGCCGGCAGTGCGGACTCCGTGATCGACACGCCGGAGAATCGCAAAATCGGCAATATCACCTACATCTATTGGAGCTTCCGCACGAACAAGCCCGGGACGGCGGGGGGCACGTGGCGCGATACCTCCCAATTCCTGCCCCGACAGCTCACCCTCAACGGCATCGAGACTCATTGGGACTGGTTGGGCAAGACCACCAACAAAGACTATCAGACCAATCAGTACTGGGCGTGTACGCTGGCCCGGCCGGGAGAGATTTGGGTCATCTGTGACTTCTTTCGCAAGGGCGGGATCTTCCCGCACGGCCGCCAAGGCGGCGCCAACGCCGGGGGCGTCAACGTCAGTTATCTCGACGGCCACGTCGGTCGCGTCTACAAGCAACCCAAGGACAGCTATCGCTGAACGACCAGAGGTGGCACGACTCGCAAGTGGGGGGACTGTCTGCTGTTGCGCCACCCGTAGGCAAAACTCCCCAGGCGATTGAGGCCAAATGCTTACTTGTGCCTGCTCCCGCTGCCTCTAAACTCTGCTTAGAGCTGGACTTTTGCAAAATGCACATTGGGCCTATATTCTTCAAGGAAATCTTATTCTTCGATTTCCTTGAAGAATGGACGCAAGTTGTTATCTGTTCGATAGTTACCGTTTGGGAAGGAGAAATCGAGAAACGAGATTTCTCCTTCCCAAAGTAGGCCCAATGTGCATTTTGCAGAAGTCCAGTTAGAGGAAAGAATTAGTCAGAGGCAGGAGAGCGATGTTCAGCGACATACATCTCGTTCTGGCGTGGTTCGGGTTCATATTCCTCATGCTGTTGTTCAAACTGCCGTTCTTCCTGACGGATAGCAGGGGCCGGCCGTTGCATCGAATTCGCCATTTACATTCCTTCACGCATGTGCTCTTCCCGCGACGACTATGGCATCGCCAGTGAAGACCACGGCGCGCGTCGATCACGAACAGGAGCATCATGGCTGATTTGCGGGACAAGGTGGTGGTGGTTACGGGCGGCTCGACTGGTGCAAGTCGCTCATGCCCCGCCGGGCCCAGCCGGTGCCGCCGATCTACCAGCCGGAGATTGCGGCCGGGGCGATTGTCTATGCCGCCACGCACCGCCATCGCGAGCTCTACGTGGGTTGGCCGACCGTCGAAGCCCTGTGGGGCAACAAGTTCATCGCCGGATGGCTGGACCGATACCTGGCTCGCACCAACTACCAGGCCCAACAGACGGATGAGCCGGAGAACCCGTCCCGCCCGGACAACCTGCGGGAGCCGGTCAAGGGCGATTATGGCGCCCACGGACGATTCGACCGTCGCGCCAAGACGGTGAGCGTTCAGCTATGGGCTGCCGAGCACATCGGCTGGTACCGGGGCGTGGCCGGACTGGCTGCCCTCGGCCTGGCGGTCGCCGTCGGGGGGGCACTGGCGTTGTCCTGTCGGGACCGGCGCGAAGGCAGATTGGGCAAACACGGGAAGACCTGTCGCTGGTGCCGGCGCTAGCGGGGACACTGTCGTGGATGGCACGGCCCCACACGTGCGACCTCGGATGGGGCATTCTTTCTCAGGATGGTCCTGAGCCGCGCCCGGGCGAGTCCCTGTCCGCGAACTTGAGGATGGTGAGACTTTTGGCGAAATCAAATGAGGGAAGCCCCTAATCACCCTCTCTTGCACGGCCCGTAAACTACTTAGCAAGACGTAGTCCATATTGACAACTGGGAATCGATTATGGGCTTGTTGGGGTGGGCATTGGTCTTCCTGACCGTGGCTGGGGTCGCGGCACTTTTCGGCTTTAGCGGCATGGCCACGGCGGCCGCCGGCGTCGCCAAGCTGCTCTTCTTCGTATCCTTGGCTATCTTTGTCGTTCTGTTCATCGCCGGCATGCTCGGTGCCGGGGCGGCCACGGCGTGACAATGCGGACGGAATCCCAGCGTGGTTTCCGGGCCGGGAGTGCAAAGGACGCGCGGGACGGCTCTCGCGTCGGACCGTGGGAATACCGACAGGATGGCGGATAGACAAGGAAAGGAGCGATCAGATGGCTGCGATAGATGAAACCAAAAGCCGCGAGGTCGACAAGATCAAAGATGACCTGCAGCAATTGCGGGACGACCTCGGGAAATTACTCGGACATATTGGATCTTATGGCAAAGGAAAACTGGGAGGCACGCGCGAGAAAGTGAGTGCGGCGGTGGAAGACTTCCAGGGACGGGCTTACGACCGGCTCCAGGGGACGACCCGGGAGGTGAGCGATCGGGGCCGCCAGGCGATGTGGACCTCCCGGGACGCGGTGCAGCAGAGACCGTTGACCTACGTCGCGGTGGCGTTCGTGGCCGGTATGATTCTGGCATCCCTTTTTGAATGGAAGAGATCATGAGCGTGCTGGGAGATATGCTCAAGACGGCCGGCGACGCCATGCGACTGGCCAGCGACGTGATGCGCTACCAGATGGAGCGAAAGACGCAGGCCGTCAAACGCGGCGCCAGCCGGATCGGGATCTGCATCGTCATGGGTCTGGTCGCCCTCGGCTTCGTGGGCGCCGGCATGGGGTTGCTCCTCTACGGAGCCTTTATCATGGTGGCCCATGAGTTGGGCCGGGGGCCGTCGGGCCTGATTATCGGCTTCGCGTCGATCTTGCTGGCGGGCCTCCTCGTGCTGCTGGTGTGTAGGCGGTCGTGACGGAATTGAGGATCGAGAATTGATTATCGATGATGGGCGGCCGAGTTGGATTCACGCGAGGCTGGCAACAAATAATCAATCATCAATAATCCTTAATCAATACGAAGGATGGTGCATTATGGCAGATACAATATCCGCCGTGAAGGACACGGCCGAGGACATCGAAGAAAAGGCCAAGGACAAAGTCGAAGAGATCGGAAGCAAGGTGAAGCACACGGCCGAGGAACAAATAGCCGAGCGTACGGAATTCCGGGTGGAAGAGAATACGCCCGAAGAGATCAACCGGCAGATTCACCGGGACCTGAAGGCGCGGGTCCTCTACTTTGCCCAGCGGCCGGAAGAGATCGACCGCCGGCTTGATGAGCTGGACCGGGAGTGGGACATCGAGCGGCTCCTGGAGGCGAATGCAGGCATCTTCTCGCTGATCGGTCTGACCTTCGGGGTGATTCGCAGCCGCTGGTACCTTCTGCCGGCCGCCATGGGGGCCTTTCTGGTCCAGCACGCGGTGCAGGGCTGGTGTCCGCCGGCGTCGTTGTTGCGGCGGCTGGGGATCCGCACGACTCGGGAGATCAATCACGAGCGTTATGCCCTGAAATCGCTGCGTGGCGATTTCGACAGCGTACACCTGGGCGAAGACCTCGATCCGGAAGAGCGGGCCCGCCGGGCCATTGATGCAGCCGATACCTGCATCTGATGTGGACGACGGGGCGCTCCGGGACGCCACACGAGAAGACATGGGCCGAACGATCGGTTCGGCCCCCCCGGGTGGGTGGTCGTTCCTCGCGAGCCACCGGCAACGGAAAGCCGAAAATCAGCAACAGACTGCCGATGATTGCAAGGAGGCAGACTATGGACATTTTCGACGTACTCACATCGCGGAGGAAGAGAGCACGGTCTTTGACGTGGCCCGGAGTATCATGGATGAGGATCGTGCCGCCGATGTGGCGAAGAGATTCAAGGAGTTGAAGAAAGAGGCCCCAGCCCATGCGGTCTAAGAGCGAAGGGGAGCCGCTATGGCCAAGAAGACCGCGAAGAAGGCCAGGACGAAAGCGACCCGGACCGGTGAGAAGATGGGACCACCACCGCCGCAGCATCAGAAACAGCCGGGCAAGGAGCCCAAATGGAGCCCCGTCCCGAATCGCAGGTCCGGGAGTACCTCGCGGCCGGCAAGCTCCGCGACCAGATTGTCAACGGCTGACGCCGGGCGGCCTCAGCGCTTGATCAGGGCGACGCCCACGGACGTGTAGGGATCGCCTGATTACCGCCCAGCATTTTGCCCGCTGGCCGCGCCGGAGGCGTGGCTCACACCGGAATCCTCGCGCCGTCGGGACGCGGTCGCCCCCCGACGTTCCCAGGGGTAGGTATTTGGAAGCGGGGGTATCAGGCATTTGCCGATTTTCTGAGAAAGGGACCTGCACTATCGTCATTCTGTTTGCCGGGGCTGCGCGGAGAGACCCGCAGTGCCTGGGCCGCGACCGGCCGATACCACGATCCTCAGCAATACGGACGTCAGGAGTGAGGGGGGAGGCGGGGGTAACGTCAACCATGCGTGGAAAAGTCCTTATCACCGGCGGCGCAGGATTCATCGGCTCCCATCGGGCCGATGAGCTCCTGGGCGCGGGGCATGAGGTCCGGGTCCTCGATAGCCTGCTCCCTCAGAGGGTGTCTGAGAAGTGGCACGGGCGTCTCGCCCGTGGAAAACCGAGGAATGGGCAGGGCCAAGATGGCCCTGCGACACATGGGCAAGATGCCCATGCCACGAAAGACCGGCTTCTCAAACACCCTCTCAGGTGCATGGCCCCACGGGGCAGCCGCAGACCTACCTGGAGGACGGCCTGATGGAACTGCGAACTGGCTCACGGGACAAATCGCCATCGACCAGGTGGACCAGGCGAATCTGGAACTCGACAGGAGGGGACTGACGCTATGACCGCAGTTGACAGAGGGCAGAGGGCGGAGGACGGAAGACAGAAGGCAAAGGACGGAGGACAGGCGGCCGAAACCATCCGTCCTCCGTCCTCTGTCCTTCGTCTTCCGTCTTCGGGAAACCATCCTGCGATTCTTGGGATGGCCGAGCATTTTCGGGCCGGCGAGCAGGAGCGCGTGGAGACCGTCATGAAGGCTCTGGCCGCGCTGGGGGTGCAACACGTTCGCCTTGAGGTAGTCTGGGCGGACTGGCACGACGCCGGCTTACGCCCGTGGGACGAGTGGCTGATTACCACGTTGTCGCGCCAATTCACGGTCCTGCCGTCGCTCGTCTATAGGCCCCCACCTTCCGAGGAGGGCGACATTGCCTGCATACCGCCGGAGGACCCGAAAGCCTTCGCGGATTTTCTCGATGCCTTGGCGGACCGCTTCGCCGGCACGTTCGAGTGGATCGAATTGCCGAGCGAGCCGGGCCACCCCGGGCTCTGGGACTGGCGACTGGACCCGCGCGGACGCATCTTCTCCCAGATCATCGCCTCGGCCGCTTACCGGTGCCGGCAGAGAGGCATCAAGACGGTTCTCGGCGGCCTGCGTGCCGGGGATCTGAGCTGGCTGTCCCTGATGGGTGAGAACGGGGTGATCGATTTCGCCGATGCGATCGGGTTGCGCGACGACCCCGCGACGCCGCGGGGCCGGCGCGAGTCGTGGACCCAGGTCGTGCGCGACACGAGACGCATCCTGGGCGAGCACTGCCGCAACGTGCCGCTCTGGATCACCGCTGCAGGATGCTCGACCGACAACTACGACGAATTCGCCCAGTGCGAGGCGCTGGCCGACCTGTTGGACGCCGAGGTGGAGCGGGTCTACTGGTCGCGCCTCCAGGATGCGGAATCGCCCTCATCCCATCAGAATGGCTTTCACGCGACAGGGCCGCAGCGGTGTCGGGGACTTCTGCGGCCGGATGGCACGCCCAAACTGCTGTTTCGTCTCTGGAATTCCCAGGGGATCGAGGGGGTCCGGCAACTCCACAGCTACGGCTCGATGCGCTCGGTTCGTTCTCATTCCCATCGGCCGGTGCTGATCACCGGCGGCGCCGGCTTCATCGGATCGAATCTGGCGGAGCGTTTTCTCAACATGGGCAGACCCGTGGTAATTCTGGATAATCTGTCCCGCGCCGGCGTCGAGCATAACTTGCGATACCTGTGCGAGACGTATGGGGATCTCCTGGAGGCCCACGTCGGCGACGTGCGCAATCCGGAAGCGGTGCAAGAACTGGCGGCCCGCTGTGAGGGCATTTTCCACTTTGCCGCCCAGGTGGCGGTGACGACCAGCCTCCTCAACCCCACCGACGATTTCGAGTCGAATCTCCGCGGGACACTGAACATTCTGGAGGCGGCCCGAAAGCAGAGTCCGCCGCCGCCGGTCTTGTTCACCTCGACCAACAAGGTCTACGGCGATCTGGGCGACATTGAGCTGATCCCGGTCGGCAAACGGCACGTGCCGCGCGATCACGACATCCGGGCGTGCGGCATCAGTGAATCGAGACCGCTGGACTTTCACAGTCCCTACGGCTGTTCCAAAGGGGCGGCCGATCAGTACGTTCTGGACTATGCCCGGATGTACGAACTGCCCGGCATCGTCTTTCGCATGAGCTGCATCTATGGGCGGCGCCAACTGGGGACGGAAGACCAGGGGTGGGTGGCCCACTTCGCCCTGCAGATGCTGCGGGATGCGCCGCTGACTCTCTATGGCGACGGCCGGCAGGTCCGCGACATCCTGTACATCGATGACCTGCTCGACGCCATGCTGGCGGCCCTGAGAAACATCCAAGGTGCCGCCGGCAAGGCGTTCAACATTGGCGGCGGTCCGGACAACGCCGTCAGCCTGCTCGAAGTGGTCCGCCAACTGTCGGAACTCTCCGGGGTCGAGCCGGAGATTCGCTACGGCCCGCGTCGCAAGGGTGATCAGCCCTACTATGTCTCCGACATTCGGCGCTTCTCCCAGGCCACCGGCTGGACGCCGCAAGTCAGTGCCGCCCGGGGCGTCTCACGCCTCTATCACTGGCTTCTGGAAAATGTGCAACTGGGTGTGCTTGAAAGGGTGGATACGGTATGACGGATGCAGCCTTGCAGCAAGCCACCGAGCCGACGATCGGCTCGACCCGGTCTGCCGCGGACGCGCGGGGCGAGACCTCCCGTTTCGGAACGCAGCCGAAGCTGGGCTTCGTCGGCGTCGGGTGGATCGGACGAAACCGTCTGCAATCTCTCGCGGATAGCGCCGCAGTGGACATCAGCGCGGTGACGGACCCAGATGAGACGTGCACGCGCGCCTGTCGCGAAATCGTTCCGAAAGCACAGGTGCTCGACAGTTTCGAGGACTTGCTGGCGCAGGATCTGGATGCGGTTGTGATTGTCACGCCCAACGCCCTGCACGCGGAGCAGGCGATCGCGGCCTTTAACCGAGGCTTGGCGGTATTCTGCCAGAAACCACTCGGCCGCAGCGCCGCCGAGGTGCGGGGGGTCGTGGAGGCGGCCCGGCGGGCCGACCGGCTGCTCGGGGTGGACTTGTCCTATCGTTGGACGCGGGCCGTCGCGCTGGCGCGCAATGCCGTGCGCTCGGATCGCATCGGCCGGGTCTTTCACTCGGAGCTCATGTTCCACAATGCCTACGGCCCAGGGAAGCCCTGGTTTTACGATCTGCGCCTGGCCGGCGGTGGGTGTGTCATCGACTTGGGCGTGCACCTGGTCGATCTGGCCCTGTGGACGCTGGGTTTTCCCCATATCATTGAGACCGGCAGCCGGCTCTACAACAAGGGTGTGCTGCTGAAGAGGAACAGCGTCGTCGTCGAGGATTTCGCGACGGCGCAACTGCTGACCGAGGACGGCGTCGGCATTACGTTGGAGTGCTCCTGGAATCTCCACGCCGGCTGTGACGCCGTCATTGCCGCCCGCTTCTACGGCCAGCGCGGGGCCGTCATGATCGAGAATGTCAACGGCTCGTTCTACGATTTCCGCGCGCGCCTGTGCAAGGGCACCAAGTCCGTGGCGCTCGCGGAGCCGCCCGATCCGTGGTTTGGGCGGGCCGCCGTGGAGTGGGCCCACAAGCTGCGGCGGAGCCGGCGGTTCGACGCCGAAGCCCAGGAGCATATTGCCGTGGCCGAAGTCCTCGACAGCCTCTACGGCCGAGCATGTCCAGACCGGTCGTAAGTTGGTGCACCACGCGCGGGAGAGGTTTCCTAAAACAGCTCAAAGAACTCATCCGATCCCAAAGCAGGGATCAACGCGCTGGCCAACTTCTCTATTGATTCATCAAACGCGATAGCGATCCAATTGTCGATGCTGCCGAGATAGCACATGCGCTCCGCTTGGAAGCGGCGCTTCTGGTCGTCGATGAGGGTGAACCGCAGGACGGGCATGAATTGCCCGCGTGCGAGCGTTTCCGCCTCGAATTTCGCGAGACGGCTATCGACAACGCCGGGCAAGCTGAATCGTTCGGACAGTCTTTGAAATACTTCCTGCGGGTCAGTGCCGGCGTACTCATAGATCGTGATCTGCCTGACCTTGGCCTCCACGCGATACAGCTTGGCGCGGGGGTGGTTCGCCAGAGCGTTCTTCACCGCGAGAATCTCCGTCTCGAGAAGCAGCGCAGGCCGTGCTTTCACCAGCGACACAATGCCATTGACGCTCTCGCTGATCTCATACCCTTCCGGCACCTTCTCGACTGGCTCGTTCTGAGGCTCCCGCGCAAAGAAGTAGCGCGTCTTGCCCGTCCTGGTAACACCCCGGCAAAGGAAGTACGTCACGCCTTTTCGATTTGTGTAAGTAACGGTCATCTTGCGTGTCCGGACTATGCGTGCGATCCGGAAATCAAGCGTGCGAATGTTCACGAGGAGCGGCACGTGCTGCCCCGCGGTGCCAGAGGTGGTTCCACGGAGGACTGATTATGATTCGCTAATAAGCAGGTTGTCGTTCCTATATCTGCCATACCGATAAGCCCACCAGAGAATATTTCCTCGGCGCCCCGCGAGGATGGTTGAATTTCGAGAGCTACTCATGCCGTACCAAGATCTGAACATTTCATCCCAGTAGTCGAGCAGTCTATCAACGAAACTCTGATATCCAGCCATTACCATACCAATATACGAGCGTAAATCTTCATTACTCATCGCCTGAGTATTTCTTAGAGGTGAGAACTGCTGGGCTGTCTTCTCACCCTTGGAATCCTGTCCAAAGGCAATGAAATACGTTTCGTACTCATGAACTATAGCGTCTCTCCGGTCTTTTAACTCAGGAAACCACGTTTTGCATTCCGAGAAGACCGTGTTGAGTTTGTCAGGCAACTCTCCCTTGACCGATTTCTTGTACATGTCGTCGAAGCTCTTGGGAAACTCACGGCCTTTCTCAGATTTGTCTAAGTCACGATGCCTTACAATCCCCACGGCACAATCCAACAGCATTCTTGAAAAGAGGTAGATTGCATCAAGAAAAGCTGTGGCCTTGAAATACGCATCAAAATCACAGTCTGCCTTCTCGCCATTTAGCGATCTCTCGAAACGTGTGAGATGTTCGTCAAAGAGCTCAATCATGAGACACAAATTGAGCTCGTGACGCATTAGCGACTGCACCGGTTGTGGAATTGTCAATCCTGAAGAGGGTTTCCCCTTCGCACGAGCTATGACATTCATGCACTCAAGCCATTCACCCAAGTAGCTCTCTATACAATTCTTGCTATGTATCATTCTCATGCGTGAAGCCAATCTCTGTCAGTACAGTTTCTCAGATACACGTGCTCTTGAGCCTTGCATCCCGATGATACTCCAACAAGTCTCCGCGTCCAACGTAGCGACTCCTTGCGGTCGTCCTGGTCCAGGGTGCATCACTCCAAAACAATAGCTACTTCCGAATCCTGATTCTATGGGCTTCCACCAAGAACAGTTGGCCCTCGTAGCTGGCCGTTTCTGGATGGGCCGACAGATACGCCGCAAGCCGTCGCATCATCGCCGGAATCACCTCCGGGTGATTCTTGACCTGAAGAGCAATAATCCCTTTGTATCGCGCCGGCGGGTACGTTGTGATGTCGGCAAAGTCGCCATTCAACGAGACCAGAATGGAATCCAACTCCTGAGCCTTTGTGATGACAACCGCATCATCCGAATCCGGTGGAATATGTCTCGTTAGGATGAAAACCTCATGGCCTGCACCTCGCAGTGCCAGGATCACGGAGTTGGGAACGCAATGGTCCGCAAAGAGTCTCAAGCTCATCAGATGGCCACTTCGAATTCAGCCAACTCACGGGCATAATCCAGACAGGCAGCGACGTGTTCCTGATTGAGATCGGGAAACTCAGCGACGATCTGCTCGGGATTACACCCGGTTGCGAGATAACCGAGAATCAGGCTCACGGGAATCCGGGTGCCCTTGATGCGTGGTTTGCCCCGCAGGACCTTCGGATCGCTTTCAATGTAGTCTCTCCATGCTACGCTCATTCTCGTCCTCATTTTCCGAATCGCGAAAGCCCAGCGTTTCTTTCCGCATAAGATGTTCCAGCGTTCTGCCAAGATAATACCCCCGGACGCTGGGCATTACAAGGCGAAATCCATGCTGGATCAACTCCATCTCGATTGCTGAAAAGTCGTTGAAGAGGCGCACGGGTTGAGATATTCTGAGTCACTGGATTGGTGGTCGATGCGCCGGATGGGAGTCCGGGGTGACAACATGGATAATTGGTGAGCGGCTCTTGGGAAAGGTGGGTATATGAAGGCTTCTGGGAAGCACACGCAGATGGATCAGGCGGCCGCAGACAATGGCGAGCGCAGTGCGGCAATCTCCCGTCGGACTCTGCTCCGCACGGGTGCCGCCGTGGCGGCATTCACGATTGTGCCCCGGCACGTGCTGGGCGGGGCGGGACAGACGCCGCCCAGCGAGAAGCTTAACGTCGCCGGGGTCGGTATCGGCGGTCAGGGGGGCAGCGATCTCCACGACGTCAGCAGCGAGAATATCGTCGCCTTGTGTGACGTGGACTGGGGCTACGCCGCCAAGACCTTCAAGCAATATCCCAAGGCCAAGCAATACCGCGACTTCCGGATCATGCTTGAAAAGGAGAAGAATATTGATGCGGTGGTCGTCGGGACGCCTGATCACAACCATGCCATCGTCAGCATGACGGCGATCAAGCTTGGTAAGCACGTCTATTGTGAAAAACCCCTGACGCGAACGGTGTATGAGGCCCGGGCCTTGGCGAAGGCGGCCCGCGCGGCCAAGGTCGCGACCCAGATGGGCAACCAGGGCATGGCTTTCGAAGGCAACCGCCTGATTAACGAGTGGATTTGGGACGGGGCCATCGGCGCGGTGCGGGAGGTCCATGTGTGGTCCGACCGGCCCACCCACAGCGGTAGACCCCCTCTGTACTGGGCGCAAGGCATCGAGCGGCCCAAGGATACGCGGCCTGTCCCTGAGATGCTGGATTGGGACCTGTGGCTGGGTCCGGCACCCTATCGGCCTTATCACCCGGCGTATTCTCACTTCGTGTGGCGGGGCTGGTGGGACTTCGGTTCCGGCGGGCTCGGCGACATGGGCATCCATAACCTGGCCCCGGTCTGGTCGGCCCTGAAACTGGGAGCGCCGGTCAGCGTGGAAGCCAGCTCGACGCTGTTCAACAATGAAACCCTGCCGCTGGCCTCGACAGTCCACTACGAATTTGCCGCGCGGGGCGATATGCCGCCGGTCCGCTTGCACTGGTACGATGGTGGCATCGTGCCGGCTCGCCCGCCGGAGTTGGAGCCGGATCGTGAGCTGTCGCGCGAGGATGGGGTGCTCTTCGTGGGCGACAAGGGCACGATGTACGTCGAAGGCTGGGGCGGCAACAGCCCACGCCTGATCCCGGAAGCCAAGATGCAGGCGTATCAGCGGCCGCCCAAGACCCTGCCACGCTCCATCGGCCACCACAACGAGTGGATCAAGGCCTGCAAGGAAGGCACGCCCACGCGGTCGAGCTTCGCCGACTTTGCCGGCCCGCTGACGGAGGCCGTGCTGCTGGGAACGGTCTGCGTTCGCATGGGCGGCAAGCGGCTGCTCTGGGATAGCGAGAACCTGAAAGTAACCAATCTGCCCGAGGCGAATCAGTATCTGCATTACGAGTATCGCAAGGGCTGGACGCTGTGAGAAGTTGGAAGTGTGAAGTGGGAAGTTTGAAGTACGCTGGCTTCCAACTTCACACTTCAAACTTGACACTCGGTTTTCCATGAGGTTGACACATGCCGAACAAGGGACGAGTCAAGGTTGGGATCATAGGATCGGGGTTCGAAGGGGAGATTCATGCTGAGTCGTTTCGCTTGATGCCGGATGAAGCGGAGGTCGTTGCCATCGCTTCCCCGACGCCAGGGAATGCCGAGAAGCTTGCCAAGAGATACGACATCCCGCGTGTCTTTACCGACTATCGCAAGATGCTGGCCGAGAAAGACATCGAGATGGTGACCATCACGGCCCCGAATTCTCTCCACGCCCAGATGACCATCGATATTGCCAATGCCGGCAAGCACGTCGTTTGCGAGAAGCCCTTGTGCATGACGCTGGAGGAGGCGGACCGCATGATCGAGACCTGCCGCAAAAAGGGCGTCCTGCTGATGTACGCGGAGGAGTTGTTCTTCACGCCCAAGTACGTCAAGGCCAAGGAGATGGCGGACCAGGGCGCGTTCGGCAAACTCTACCTTGTCAAGCAGAGCGAAAAGCACTTCGGCCCGCACGCCGACTGGTTCTGGGATGTCCGGAAGTCCGGCGGCGGCGTGTTCATGGACATGGGTTGTCATGGCATCGCCTTCTGCTATTGGTTCCTCGGCCGGCCCCAGATCAAGACGGTCTACTGCCAGATGGGCACGCACGTTCATGGCGGCCGGACCAAGGGCGAGGACAATTCGATCTGTATCCTGGAGTTCGCCAACGGCGCGGTCGGCATGATCGAGGACAGTTGGGCCCGTCGCGGCGGCATGGACGACTGCATCGAGGTCTATGGCGAGGGCGGCGTCACCTATGCCGACCTGCACATGGGCAACGCCTTGCCGACCTACAGCGAGCCCGGCTACGGCTACGCCGTGGAGAAGGCCCCAACGACCAAGGGTTGGACCTACCCGGTCTTCGAAGAGCTGTGGAACTACGGGTTCCCGCAGGAGATGCACCACTTCGCCCGGTGCGTGCGCGGCAAGGACGAGCCCCAGGCCACGGGCGACGATGGCCGCCTGGTCCAGGAGGTGCTGTGCGCCGGCTACCAATCGGCCGGATTGGGCAGTAAGGTCAAGTTGCCGTTCCGGCCGAAGAACGTGGAACGACCTATCGACCTGTGGTTCAAACCGGCTTAGGTCCGTTAGGTCTTTTGGGTCTTTCTCTCGCGGGGATGGAGCATGGCAAGGATAGCAGCGCTGCAAATGCTGACGGAGCACGAGATCAAGGCCATCCAAGACGCCAGTCTTGCCATCCTGCGAGATACCGGTGTCATGGTTCATCACGATGAGATGTTGCGTCTGCTGGGCGAGGCTGGCGCCCAGGTGGATGCCGGACACAGGATTGCCCGCTTGCCCGAAGAGCTTGTGATGGACAGCATCGCGCGGGCTGGGAAGCAATATGTGCTGTACGGCCGCAATGGGAATCGGACCGCCCGATTTGGCTACGGCGATCTTGTGCTCCTATCCAGCCCGGGGCAGTACGCTTGGATTGACCTGCAGACCGGGCAGCGTCGCCCCGCGACCATGCAGGATGCGCACGAGGCGATCCGTCTGGGCGATGCCCTGGAGAATATCACGATTGTTGGCGCGATGGCCCAGCCCGAGACACTCTCGGAGAAGTATCGGGACGTGGTCCTCACGGCCGAGTTGGTCAAGGGCACAGACAAGCCCACCCGGTGCTGGGTCCGCAATGGCGCCACGGCCCGCTACCTTGTCGAGATCTATCGCACCCTTGCCGGTGGAGATGCTGCCTTGCGGGCTCACCCCATGGTCGAAGCGTTCCTGGAGCCGATCAGCCCCTTGCAGTTGCCGGGCGACGGTCTCGACATTGTCAAGGAGTTTGCTCAGGCCGGACAGCCGGTGAGCATCGGTCCGATGGCGATGACTTGCGGCACGGCCCCCGGCACTCTGGCGGGGACACTGGCTCAGGAAAATGCTGAGATTTTGGCGGGCCTCGTGATCGCGCAATTGCTCGCGCCGGGCACGCCCATCATGTACGGCGGCATCCCGCATATCATGGACCCGCGGACCGGTATCTGCTCGTTCGGCGCGCCGGAGCAGGGCATTATGGCGGTGGCGATGGTCCAGATCGCGCACTCGTATGGCTTGCCCGTCTACGTCAATGTGAATCTGACCGACGCGAAGCTGCCTGACGCCCAGGCTGGTATGGAAAAGGCCGCGACGCTTCTGCTGGGCGTCTTGGCCGGGGCGGACACGTTCGGTCATTGCGGCATCTGTGGCACCGATCATGCGGGCAGCCTCCTGTGGTTGGCCTTCGATGACGAGCTGATGAGCTACACCAAGCGAATCGCGCGAGGCTTGGCCGTGGACGAGGAGCGCCTGGCGACGGAGGTTATCCACGCCGTAGGTCCCGCCGGCAACTTCCTCGCGGAGGAGCACACGGTCCGGCATTTCCGCAAGGAACTGTGGCTGCCGCTATCCGTGTGGACACGCCAGCCCTATGACCTCTGGCAAAGCGAAGGCGCGACCTCATTTGCCGACCGGCTCCGTGCCCACGTGATGGACGTTTTGGCCACCCACCCACCCCAGCCGCTGGACGAGGCTTTGTCGCGAGAGATCGACCGCATCGTCGCATCCGCACAACGCGAGTTTGGCTGAGCCAACGCCCACCCCTTGAATTCCTTCGGGCGAGGCCCTACTCCGTCCGACGCGACATGTCTGGTCTTGTCTGACCGCACCTGTGGAACAAGGCCAACGTGTACGAAGCCATGAAGAAGGTCCTCGCGTGCTTAGTCCAGGGTCAGACGAACTTGGCCAGATCGGCTGATCACAGACGATCCGGTACCACCCGCAAGCGTGGCTTGCATGGTCCTTCCGTTCCATCGCAGACTTGGTAGAATGTTCCCCGTGCAGAGTACCGCAATGCAGAATCGAATAGCCTAAAGGAGAGGCGTCATGCGGATGAGAATCCTCCCCGCAGCGTGCCTGGTTTGGATCGTTCTCTCGTCTGCCCAGGCGCGGGAGCAGAAGAAGCCGGCCGGCGCCTCGGTCTTGCGGCTTGAGGCGCCGGGGATTTTCGAACAATCCATCACCCAGGACCTGAGGCTGTCCGAAGGACGGGGGGAAATCGAACTGGCGGTCGGGGAACTTTTCGAGGATGACGGCCCCGCGTCCGGCCAGTCCTATCAAAAACCCGAGAATCGGGAGACGGTGACGTCCCAGACTTGGATCAAGAAGGAGTTGCTCATTCCGAATCCCCGCGCCCGAGCCGCGTACCTGGTGGTGCTGTCTGACGCGCCGTTTGAGGCCCTCATCAATGGGATGGCGCAGCACTTCGGGCCCAACCGGAGCGGAAGGCAACTCCATCAAAGGCACGCCTTTGACCCCAACCTGCTCCAGGCGGGCCGCAATGAGATTATCCTGCGAACCTCGGGCCGGGTGACAATCGCGCGGGACGACGAATTCGCCTTGGGGTCCCGCACCCGGACGAGGCATCCTGGCCGCAGCGCCAAGAGCACCGATGCGGGCCAGACTTGGGATTACGGCCACCTGGGACCGGAGGGCAAACTCGAGGGGGAGTACGGCGTGCGGGTGTTTCTGGAGCATTATCGCTCCCAGGGATCGCTCACCCTGCCGGTGCTGGACGCGGGCAATCTGGAGGGCAGCGCGGTGGGGGCGCCGATCACCCAAACGAGCCCGATCGAGATCGCCGTGGCGGGAGAAACCGGACCGGCGGGCGGTATCCAGGTTCGGGCACGAACCGGCGACACCTATGTTCCCACCGACCCGACGCGCAGCGGCGCTGCGGGGAAGCACTGGTCGGATTGGCAAGAGTTGGGCGCAACGGGGGGAGTGCTTCAGAGCCCACGCGGGCGGTATGTGCAGGTGGCCGTGGAGCTCTCCTCTCGCGATCCGCTGCAGAGCCCGCGGTTGCGGGGTGTCCGCGTGGAAGCCAAGCCCGCGGGCCCGGAGGACTGGACGGCTCGGCTCCACATCCTGGAGGAGCACAACGAGGAGATTGTCCGGACTTCCATTCCGTTCGAGTACGAGCCCCTGGACCATCCTCGCCTCCAGCAGTTGCGCCGAGAGTACAGGCTGGATGAGGTGGTGCAAGGCGCGCCAAACGAGCTCGAGCTGCTGTTGCGCCTGGCGCAATGGGCCTGCAATTACTGGGATTGGCCCAATCACATCAGCGAGTGCTACCCTCCCTGGGATGCGCTGGAGATCCTGAAGCCGTACCGGGATGGCAAGCCCACCGGCGGTTTCTGCCTCCAGTTTAACCTGGTGTTCTTGCAGGCCTGCGAGAGCTTCGGGTTTGCGGGCCGGGCCGTCTCCATCAGCCCGGGGGGTTGGTATGAACGTCTGGGCGGCGGGGGCCACGAAATTGTGGAACTCTGGTCCAATGAATGGAAGAAATGGGTTTATGTGGATGGGGCGTTGGCCTGGTACATTGTCGATGAAAAAACGGGCGTTCCTCTCTCCATTTGGGAACTGCGCCAGCGCCAGTTGCCGACCTTGCGGGGAGAACCGGTCGAGCCGGTGCGGGTCGTCGCCGCCGAGCGGACCAGGAACAAACAATTCACCTGGAACGGCCTGGGTGGCCCCAAGCCCCTGAACTGGTACCTCGAACTCCGAATGATTCCCCGCAGCAACTTCCTGCAGGCGAAATCTCCTTTGCCGCTCAACCAGGGAACGGACGAATGGTCTTGGACCGGACACTATGTGTGGACCGATGCCGCGGCGCCGGCCGGCTTGTTGTTCGGGCACCGCGTGACCAAGCGCGGAGATTTCGAGTGGACTCTCAACCAGGCGCACTATGTCCTGGAGCCGGGCCAGGCGCCGGGCCTCTTGCGGGTTCATCTGGACACCGAGACGCCCAGCTTTCAGACCTTCCTGGTCGAGATCGACGGCGGGGAGAAAGAGAGCGTTACCTCTGGTTTCCCTTGGACGCTCCACCCCGGCAGAAACGAAATGCGCGTCAGGCCTCGCAACGTCGCAGGTAGGGAAGGAATCCCAAGCTGGATCGCACTGGAATACGCCAACTAGTGCTCCATTACTCTTCCGTTGATGGATAGAGCCGCTTGAGCTTGATTCCAGCATCCGCCGTGGTGAACTGCCAGTTCACCTTGACCTCGGCTTTGTCACGGCTTTGCTCCCAAGCTTCTACTTGCCCCCGCAGGTCCTTGATCTTGTCGATGCGTTGTGACGCGCACTGCCGGGCTAGGATCCTCAGTCCGACCTCCGCCAGGTCCAGCCAACGGTCGTGCTGGGGTGTGTAGTGGAACTCAAACCGCTCCCCCAGCCGCGTCCACGGGATGAGGCGGTGTCAATGAATAAGTTAAGTAAGGCGTCCCCAGGATTCCCCGGGGGCACATCCTCCCGGTGTCCCAACCAGCGTGGTCAGAGGGACCGTTCTTCTACCGGCCCCCGCCGACCACGATGGGGACGGTCGTTTCCACAATCGGGCAAGGACGACCCGACAGGGCGTCCCTCAGAAGTGCCTGCGCGCCGGGCGCCCGTCGTATCTCGATCGCCCGAACCGATCCCGAAGACGCCGCCTTGGTCTCTTTCACCGAGCCGAAATGCTCCGTGGGCAGGCACGTGGGGATCTGCACCGGGCAGTGGGTGCTCAAGATCGGGCAGACCGTCTCCTCCAGCGGGCACCGCGTGAGCTTCGGCGGGCATTGCGTGGCCACCGGGGTGGCCGGGCACGCGCTGACCACCACCGGGCATTGCGTGCTCACCGCCGGGCAGATTGTGCTCACCGCGGGCGGGCATTGCGTGTCCACCACGGGGCACTGGGTGCTCACCACCGGGCAGATCGTACTCATGGGGTAGCATTGCGTGGTCAACAGCGGGCATTGGGTGGGCAGCGGCGGGCATTGCGTGTCGATCATCGGGCAGTGCGTGCTCCCCGTGGGGCACAGGGTGGAATACGTTGGGCATTGCGTGTTCACCACCGGACACTGGGTGCTCACCTCCGGGCAGATCGTGATGTCTGCCGGGCATTGCGTGCCAACCGGTGTGGCCGGGCACATGGTGTTCATCACCGGGCAGTGTGAGGGAAACTCCGGGCATTGCGTGGCCACATGCGGGCAGTACGTGTCCACGATCGGGCACTGCGTTGGAGCCCCTGGGGCCGTGGTACAGGGGGGGCAACTCGTACTCTGCGGCGGGCATTGCGTGCCTACCACCGGGCACGAGGTGCCCTGCGTCGGGCACTGGGTGGTCTGGGTTGGACACTGGGTGGTGACCGCCGGGCATTGCGTGGGCCCGCCGGGGCAGGCGGTGGCGGTGGCTGGGCACGTCGTTGACACTACCGGGCATTGGGTCAAGACCGTCGGGCACTGCGTGGCGGCCGCCGGGTACACCGTAGCTGCCGCTGTACAGGACGGCGGGCAGTAGGTGTACTGCGCGGGGCAGCTTGTCGAGACCGCGGGGCATTGCGTGCTGACGACCGGGCACTGGGTCGCGCTGCCGGGCTGCGCCGTGGGCGCCGAGGTGCACGCGCGATACTTGACGCCAAAAGCCAGATCGAGGGCGGCCTGCCCCGCATTGGCGCTGGGGTGCCCCGCCGGGTAGCTCAGTTCCTGCCAGATCCGGGGCAGAGTCGGCTGCATATCCCAGACCCCCGCACCCTGGAAATGGTCGAGCGGCCGGCGGGCTTGCCAGCCAAGCTGACCCCCGATGGTCTCCACCTCGACGGCCAGCCAGTAGACATGAGGCGACCCCGGCTGACCTTCTTGCACGAAGCCGTCGTCGGGGCCGAGGTCGATCGTGATCTGCCACAGCCCCGTGGCGGCAGGCTTGGTGAGCTGCCGCACCGCCGGGTCCCACCACCATTGTCCCGTTCCCTGGACGTAGTACAGCATTTCTTCAAACTGACCCGGTCCGAATTCCTTCTGCCACCGGATCTCCGGGCCAGGCTTGGGGAAGGTATTGGTGGGGTCCGGACCTTGCGTGCCTGCCGGATCGTTATCATGGAGGCGCAGGCGAATCTTGGTGATCTGCCCCTTCTGGTCGTTTTTCCACAGACCCCACAGACGAACGCCTGCGAGGCAGTTGAGGCTCGTGCACTCGAAGTCGTCGGCCACGACCCGCTTTTGCGCGTCGGTGCTGTCGACCCGAATCGCGAGGGCGTCGGCCGTCATGTCCGGCCACTGGGTCCACTTCCAGACGGGATCTTCCGCACCCTGAGTCCAGATCGAAGCGCTGGACGCGGAGGAAGCCTCCTCCTTGACCGCCTGCGCCTGGAGCTGTCCTGCCCGCGCAGAGCCGGCGGACGGATCGAGCCACTGGTAATCCCCCGCGCCGGCCTGACGCACGGGACTGAGATAGTAATCCTCCGTCTCTCCATAGAGATAGCCGTCCTTGGGTCCGCAGCCGCCAGCCGAACCCGCTCCGCCGGCCGACCACGGCAGCTCCGACAAGGTAATCCGCATCCAGATCGGCACCGGATTGCCCGCAGGATGCCAGCAGACAAAGGCCGGAGTGGTCAGCCGTAGCGGACCTACCGCCGTCAGGGCCACGGCCTGATTCTGGACCGCCCATTCCGGCGCCGGGGCGCCGTTCGGGCCACTTAACGTGTCGTCCCAATCGCCGTCCCGGTTCCAGTCGAACCATACATTCGCATACATGACCCCCGGGAGCGGGTTCACCACCGTCACCGTGTACTCCAACGTCGCCGCCTGATCGGTGGGCAGGACTAGGGGCAAACGAACGCCGTCGTCGCCGCCCTCCCGATTCGAAGATTCGTCCAGCGGCTGGATATTGTTGACGCCCTCCTCGTCGGGTCCAAGGTCGGCTTCGCTTTCGAGGGTCACGGAACGGCCCAGATAGGCGACGGCCTTCGGCCTCCAATGAATGGGACCGTAAGGGGGCGCGCTCTTTCCATAGACCGTCGGGTAGTGGGCCGCCGTCCCGTCCGGGTAGGCCCGCATGGGCACGGCGTAACTATTCGAACTGTCCGGGGCATCTCCCAGATCGTTCTCGGGATTGCTTCCCGCGGAGACGCCGGCCGCGGCGTATTCGACCGCGGTACACCATGCCAAGCCCAGACTGGCCAACAAGCTGATCGCCAGACACACCCAAAAGCACAATTCTCGTCTCGGCCGTTTCATGAGAGCGCCCTCCAAGATGTATTGAGATCCTTACGTTCGTCATGAATTCCCGAACGCAGGTACAGGTACTGGAGTGACTCCGCGACGGAACCAATACGCGGCTTCGCGTCGTTCTTGCCCAGAGACTGGATTGTTGCCCTATCATTCGCCTGCCACCTGCGTGGGCGTGACCTGTACGGTCGGGTCCTTCGACGGCGTCCCGGCCCTGAAACCAAGTCCTTCCCCGTATCCCCGAAGTGTGCGAGGAGGAATCCTGGCGGTCTCAGGCATCTGCTCGTTCGGCGCGCCGGAGCAGGGCATCATGGCGGTGGCGATGGTCCAGATCGCGCACTCGTATGGCTTGCCCGTCTACGTCAATGTGAATCTGACCGACGCGAAGCTGCCTGACGACGGAGGTTATCCACGCCGTAGGTCCCGCCGGCAACTTCCTCGCGGAGGAGCACACGGTCCGGCATTTCCGCGAGGAACTGTGGCTGCCGACGTCCGTATCGTCGCATCGGCAAAACGCCACCTTGCCTGAGCCATCGCAGGCCCTTTTCGACTCCTTCGGACCGTGCTCAACTGCCTCCGCCAGGCTGTTGGTCACGGACGAAATAGGGCTTTGGCGACCGCCAAATACAGTCAAACCCGCGTTGCCAGAGGGTTTCACCGGCCCCTATCCTACGAATGTGAATTCCTGCACCTATCATCACGGCGCAGCACAAGTTCTGGCGCAGAAAAGCCTCGGCAGGCGGTTGAGAAGTAGCACGGGCATCCTGCCCGTGAGCATCACGGGCGCGAGCGCCCGTGCGGGCAGGGCCAAAGCCTGCCCCCGCGCAGGTGGGGGATGGCCCTGCGACTCATGGGCAAGATGCCCATGCTACGGCAAAACCGGCTTCTCAAACAGCCTCTGAGAGAGGTCAAAGGAGACACTGCTTATGCGGGACCGACCATCAAGATATGTTGTGGGTTATGGCGCTGTGTTGTTTCTACTTCTTTCCGGGTGCGCCGGGCACAAGCAGGCGATCAATGTCGCGGCGGCGCCGGACCAAAAGGTGAACGTCCAAATCAAGGCGCGGAATTTCGCCTTCGATCCGGCCGTGATCGTCGCCCAAAAGGGAGAGACCTTGATTCTCCAGGTGACAGACGTCTCCGGAGAAGCGCACAACATTACCGTGAAAGACCCTTCGGGAAAGGTCATCGGAGAGACGGACGTTCCGGGCCACCAGACCATCACCCTGGAGGTCCCCCTTGTGACCGCGGGAGTCTATCCGTTCTATTGCGACAAGCCGTTTCACTCCACTCTGGGAATGAAGGGCCGAATCGAGGTCAAGTAGAACGAGAAACGGGACATGCGGCGATCAGGATTCTTGTTGTGGCAAGGTGACGCAGTGAAGGTTCTTCTGGTTCACCCCAGTCCGCCGCGGCGTCCTATCTCACCGCACAGGATTACCGTCGGTTCGATACGCAGCATGCGGTGACCCCCACCAAGCTCCCGTTGCCGCAGTTCTATGAGGACTACGATCACGACAACGGCCCCCAGGAACTGCACAACCTGGCCGCCGACACGAAGTACGCCGACATAGTCGTGCAGATGAAAGCCCTGCTCAAGCAGGTCCATCCAGCCCCCGTCCAGGGCGGCAAAGCGGAACACGGCACAAAGGCGAAGTTCTGTGACTGACAATCTCCGGTCAGATCCACTATGGCCGAAAGAAACGATAATCCGCACGGAGGCTGTGTCGCTCCGATGAAGTCATCCGGGTGGCAGCCTCAAGGCCTCCGGCCTTGGGGATGGCGGATGAGGTATATCGGGGGAAAGCACACTCAATTTGCCAGCGAGATAATTATGCTGTCCCCGGAATTCCTGCGGAATTCCTGGGAATTCCTGACCGAGTCCCGATTCCTTCATACCATCACGCCGGGCCACATGTAAAGGGGAATCTCCCACATGACCAGCAGGCCGATCGCGTCGCACAGCTTGATGGTCCGGGGATGCTGCGGATAGTGGCACAGCCGGAGGAAGCTGCAGCCCAGTTGCTTCATCTGGATCAGCTCTTCCCGCGTCATCTCGTGGTCCGGGGACACATCGGTCGTCGGCGGGTCCTTGTGCCGATTGAAGCCGGTCAGGAACACGGGTTTGCCGTTGAGACAAAGCACCGTGCCGCGCGCTTCAATCTTGCGAAAGCCGAGTTTACCGCTCAGGTGGCCGAGAACTTGGCCCTCCGCCACAATCCGAATGTCGGCCATGTCGAGCACCGGCCGCGCGGGCGACCGGGCCTGAATGTTCGCAACGTGCTGACCGACTTCCAGCAAACTCCAGGACGTATCGTTGTCGTGCTGCCCTAAAGCTACCCGGGTCTCGAGGTCGGGTGAATCCCCGCGACGGAAGCTCTAGGCGTACCAGGCGATGCCTTCGTAGATCCAGATGCCGAGGTAACGGCTCAGCAGACGGTCCCGCTCGGCCTGAGTGGCCGTGTAGAAGTGCGAGTTGGTCACCGGCGACCAGAAGCGATAGACCGCCAGGGTCTGCACGCTTGATGCCGCGTCCGCATAGCTGTAGAAGGCGATCCCCTCGTACGTCCAGGTGCCGCTGTATTTCTCGATCAGCTTGGCCTTCTCCGCCGGATTGGTCGTGTAGAAGTGCGCACTGAGCGTGGCCGACCAGAAGCGGTACACCGCCACGGTGCCCGGCTGGGAGGCGTCGGCGAAGGCCTGGTAGGCGACCCCTTCATAGGTCCAGATGCTCGCGTAGCGACCGATCAGCTTATCCCGCTCGGCGGCATTGATGGTATAGAAGTGCCGCGAGTACACGGGCGACCAGAACCGATAGACCGCACACGTCGGGGCCACCGTCGTGGAACCGGTGCTCTCGCCCGGCAGCAGCGCCTTCTGGATGCTGTAGAACGTGTCGGTGCCGCCCACGCCGTCGGTCGCTGTGCCGCTGATGGCGTCCGTCCAGTGGAGCACCACACCGCCGGCAACACCGGGGAAGTAGAGGGTGTTGGTGCCGCCGTTGCCTTGGATCAAATCGTTGCCGGGGCCGCCGCAGAGATGGTCGTCGCCGTAGCCGCCTTCGAGGGTATCGTCACCCTCTTGGCCATAGATCCAGTCGGTGCCATCGTGGCCCCGCAGGGTGTCGTTGCCGTCGCCGCCCTCGATGGTATTGTCGCGGGTGCTGCCGTTGATCGTATCGTCGAAGCGGCTGCCGACGGCGTCCTCGAAGCCGGTGGTGTTGAACAGGACGACCGTCAGGTTGATCTCACCCTTGACGATCTGGCCGTTGACGACCTGCGGATTCTCCTGCAGCAGGACCACCTGCACCGGGCCGGCAAAGCCGCTGAAGTCCAGGCGGTCGTGCGGGTCATTCGTCCGGCCGGCCGGATCGTTATCACCCGCTTCCACCAGGGCATCCCGGCCCAGACCCTCACCCTCAAAGGCGTACGTGTCATTGCCGAACTGGCCGTACAAGAGGTCATCACCCGGACCGCCGAGCAGCACATCGTCGCCGCCGCTGGTGTCGTCCGTCAGGAGAATCCCGGCAATCGCGTACGGCTGGACCCTGCCATCCCAGTTCTCCGTGAACTGGTC
>Ga0315280_10001996_pt1 | contig 33826 bp, 38 predicted proteins | sample YL17G06_40_MG_FD_203697 | JGI IMG/M metagenome (GOLD analysis project Ga0315280, IMG submission 203697) | Sediment microbial communities from Yellowstone Lake, YNP, Wyoming, USA - YL17G06_40 | ecosystem: Environmental > Aquatic > Freshwater > Lake > Sediment | place: USA: Wyoming | collected...
GCCGATGACCATTGCGCTTTCAGCAATAAAAACCGTAGGGTCGATCTTTGGGCATTTTCCTTCAAATTCCAAAATCATTTTTCTAACCCCTTTCTGTTCTTTGAGTGGATTGGAAAATAACGGAAATGGTTTCCTTTGTCAACTCTATTTCTGATTGACGGATTAAGTAGTTTTTTATAAAGTAAAAATGATATTTTGTAAAAAACAAAATGAGAGAAAGATCACAACCGTTCAAACCCTTTTTAATCTTCTCTATCCTCTCCGCCCTCTATATCCTTTCCATGTTTTACCGTGTGTCTAATGCCGTCATCGCTCCCAATCTCACCCGGGATCTGGGTCTTAATGCGGAGACCCTCGGCATCCTTGGGGGCGCTTTCTTTTATTCCTTTACCTTGCTTCAAATCCCGCTGGGTCCGATGCTCGATCGAATCGGTCCTCGCATTGTCATCACGTTCTTCCCATTGATCGGAGCATTAGGCGCTTTCCTCTTTGCCTTTGGAGAAACATTTACGGCGGCCCTTTGGGGAAGGATCATGATTGGAGTGGGAATGGCCTGCGTCCTGATGGGTACGATGAAGGTCTTCATATTAGAGTTTCCTCCAGAGAAGTTTGCCACCATCGTAGGCATCTTCGTCTCGATTGGAACGCTCGGCAGTATTTTCGCCACCTCTCCTCTGGCCTATCTCACCTCTGCTATAGGATGGAGGACGACCTTCATCCTTGCCGGCGCGATCACAACATTCCTTGCCTTTTTCGTCTTCTGGGTTTTAGGAGGAGAAAAGGAAAAAGACGAGAGGCTTATTTCTCCTTCCTCGTCTCAACCGGAAATAGGGATTCTTCAGTCGATTCGACTGGTCCTGGGTTCCCTTGCCTTCTGGCAAATCGGAGCCATTGCCTTTTTTAGATACGGAACCTCCATTGGCCTTCAGGGTTTGTGGTTGGGTCCTTACCTGATCGATATCAAGGGATATTCCCCTGTTCAAACGGGCAACGTCCTCATCCTGTTAGCCATTGGAACGATTGTAGGCGGTCCCATTGCAGGCTGGCTTTCAGACAGGACATTTCATTCAAGAAAAGGGGTAACCCTGTGGGGAATGAGTCTATATAGTCTGAGTCTCTTTCCACTGGTCGGTATTCTGAAAATCCAAAGTCCCTTCTGGTATGGTCTCATTTTTTTTCTGATCGGTTTTTTCGGTGGATTTGGAATGGTCATCTATGCCCATGCCAAGGAACTTTTCCCCATCACCATCTCAGGCACAGTGATGACATCGGTCAATTTCTTTACCATGGCCGGAGCGGCAGTCTTCATGCCTCTCCTCGGAAAGATCATCGAATCCTTCCCCAAGATCAATCAAGCTTATCCCGCTGAGGCCTATCATTTCTCATTCCTCATCTGCTTCCTGGGTATGGCAGCCAGCCTCATCTTTTATGCCTTCTCTAAATCTAAAAATGAAAAATAGATAACACTTTAGTTCTTTGAAAAACCCTAAATTAGCCCCGGATCCGATAGGCGGGACATCCTTGTCCCGCCAAGACGGGGTTAGAAAACCCCGTCTATCGAGATGAAAAAAGAAACTCTTTTCAAAAGGCTAAATTGATACAAAAATAGATAACAGCCATTTTATCTCGTGAAGATGAAACAAAAAATCGAGCCCAAAAATGCTTGACAGGGTTAGGATGATGGAATAATATGATTTTAATATTGCGAAATTTTTTTACGCTATGCGTAAATACCGATTATAAAGGCCACATTATTTTGTCAACTCCTTAGCGAAGGGGCTATCTCTCCTCCAGGTCTTTGCCGAAGCGGGTCGCGCTTTAACACTCTCTGAGATCGCTAACGCTATGGAAATCAATCAAAGGACTGCCACGCGTCTTTGTTACACCCTGACCGAGCTGGGATTCATTCAACGCGATGACCACAGGCGATACCGCCCCACACCAAAAGTCCTGACACTTGGATGTGCCTTTATTTTTCGCCCGGGGCAAGGCACGGGTTTTAGGGGTGTCCACCGTAAAACGGAAATCCATACGAAAGGAGAAGTCGAGATGGACAATTGGCTTAAAGGCAAAACAGCCATCATCATTGGAGAGCGAGATGGTGTTCAAGGCCCATCGATCGCCAAATGTCTTGAAGCAGCAGGTGCAAATGTCGTTTACGCTGTCACGGAATGTTTTGTCTGAACGGCTGCAGGAACAATGGACCCGGAGAATCAAGCCCAGATCAAGAAAATCGCTGAGAGCACAAGAAAAGATAAGGTCTCAGATGACATCATCGTGATCCTCGGCGCAAGTGACTTAGATGGGGCATTGATCTCGGCAGAAACAGTTACTGATGGTGATCCGAGCTTTTCCGGTCCATTGGCAGGAGTCTCGTTGAGGCTCCCGGTTTACCATATCTTAGAACCTGAGGTGAGAGAGGCGATCCCAGAAGACGTCTATGAGGAAAACGTCGGAATCTGGGCCTTGGCTGTTGAGCCAGAAAAAATCGAAAAGATGGGAAAGGAGTTTAAAACCATTCGAGAGAAAACTTCTCTTGGAAAAAATGAGGAATCGGATACTCCATAAGAAACCAGAGCGAACCGAAAGAGACTTCCATGAGACTCGAGATCGAATCCATTGATATAAAAGACCTTCAATCCGGCACAAAGACCTACGCAGAGAACCATATCTTAAACGTAAATCTCAAGGAATTGGAAAAACTGATTCTTAAGGACGGCAGAATTAAATCGGTGGACATCCATCTGGTTTTCCCCGGAGATCGGATCCGAATTGTAAATCTGTTAGACGTTGTCCAACCTCGATGCAAGATCGACAAGGTCGAGGCGGACTTTCCTGGCTTGATCGGAAAAATGCAAATCGCTGGAAGTGGCCGCACCAGGTCGCTGCGGGGCATTGCCGTCCTTGTTTCTAATCCATGTACAAATCGAAAATATTCCGCCCTTCTCGATATGTCCGGTCTCGCTGGGGAAATGAGCAGATACGGAAGGATGAAGCATATCAGTATCGCGCCTCATATACCGGACGGAACTGAAGAGCGTAGCTTTGAAGATGCGGTAAAGATCGCTGGATTAAAGACAGCGGTTTATCTGGCCCGAGGGGCCGAGGGACATCCTGTTGATGAGGTGGAGGTCTATGAGCTGGATATCCCGAATCTCAATCGCAAATCGAATCTCCCTCGGGTGGCCTATTACTATCAGCTCTACAGTCCACAGCATGACCATCTCGGAATATCAGATCCATGTTTTTATGGAACCGATGTCCGAAATCTGTTGGCCACTATGATTCATCCCAATGAAGTTCTGGATGGTGGGGTCGTCGGGGCTCATACCATCAGAGCCCTTGATACCTACACGATTCAAAACCATGGGGTCATTAAAGAGTTGTACCGGCGCCATGGTAAGGATCTGATTTTTGCTGGTGTGGTCTGCGGAGTCGTCAATATGGAGCCTGTGACCAGGACAAGGCAGGCAGTGATGGCTTCCAATCTGGTGAAGAATGTTTTGGGAGCGGATGGCGTGATCTTAACGAAAATCCACGGGGGACTCCCTCACGTTGACTTAGCCCTTGTTGCAGAGGAATGTGAAAAGCTGGGTGTCAAAACTGCCATCTTCATCCAGCCATTGATCAGTTATGGCACGTTGGCGGATACTTTACTGTTTAATGCAGAAGCCGTTAACTTGATCATCACGGTCGGAGCCACAATGGAAAGGATTAAAATCCCCCTCGAGGCGGACCGTATCCTCGGAGGCACGGCGGACACAAAGATCTATTGTCCGGATCCGATCGTTCAGCATGCAGGTGATCCAGTGATCGATGTGGAACAGTTTTTGATCGCCGGAGTCCACGATCATCTCGGGAGTTCCAATATCATCGTCAAAGAATATTAGCATCAACTTCTAAATGAGGGCGAATGCCATGACCGGGAAAAAATTAAGAGCGGTTCACTATCTCAATCAATTTTTTGGCCAAATGGGCGGCGAAGATAAGGCGGATATCGGCTTTATGATCAAGGCAGGTCCTGTGGGGCCTGGTTTGGCTTTACAAAAAACCCTGAGTCTCAGGGCGGATATAGTGATCACGCTCATCTGTGGTGACAACTACTTTTCGAAAAGTCCCGAACAGGCGGGAGAAGAAGGATTGAGGCTGATCGAGTCTTATCAGCCCGACCTCTTCTTTGCCGGGCCGGCGTTTGCTGCCGGGAGATACGGGATTGCCTGCGGTGCGATCTGCAAGGCGGTAAGCCAAAAGCTTGGCATACCCGTCATCACGGGCATGCATGAGGAAAACCCAGGTGTGGAAATGTACCGAAAGTATGCCTATATCTGCAAGACCGGCAATAGTGCCCGGGACATGGCAGAGAGCATCGGCCACATGACAAGGCTGGCCTTTAAACTTATTTCCGGAGAGAAGGGAACGCACCTCGTCTCTCGGGAAAACCTGCCAAGGCCTGAAGAATACAGGTATTTTCCTCGTATCCTCCTGAGAAATGAATATTCCGAGAAGACTGCCGCAGAAAGAAGTGTTGATAAGTTGCTGGCTAAGCTTCGAGGTGAATCGTTTGAAAGTGAAGTTATTCTTCCAAAGTTTGAAAAGGTCGAGCCCCCTGTCCCTATTAAGGACCTCCATTCCTGTGAAATCATTCTCATCAGCGACGGTGGCTTAGTGCCGAAGGGAAACCCCGACAGGTTGAGCGGAAGAGGAAATCTCCGTTGGACCACTTACGAAATGGATGCTTTTTTCCCTGAGAACCTCAATCCAGACGACTATGAGATCGCTCATACAGGCTATTTCCCGGTTCAGGTGTTGGAAGACCCGAACAGGCTGGTGCCGGTGGATGCCATGCGAGATTTGGTGAAGGAAGGAAGGGTGGGAAAGCTCCATCCAACTTTCTTCTCCACTTCTGGCAATGCCACGGTTTCGCGACGGTGCGCGGAAATGGGAGATGAGATGGGCGCGGAAATCAAACGAAGGAATATCTCCGCTGTCATCCTCACCTCCACCTGAGGGTCAAGCACTCGTTGCGGGGCAACGATCGCATCCGGCATTGAAAAAAAGGGCATTCCTGTCGTTCAAATCACCGCGGTTCCTAATGTCGCCCAGATGGTCGGTGTCAACAGGATACTGCGAGGTCAATCGATTACCTGCGTCATAGGAAATTCCGTCCTGACCAAGGAGCAAGAAAAAGCATTGCGCCGCAACTACGTCTTAAGGGCTTTGGAGATACTTCAGACAGATGTGACCTGCCCGACGATCTTTACCTTGGAAGGAACGGAGTAAAGATTTCAAGTTCAAATGTCAAATTCCAAATGTTAAAAGGATGATAAATTACTAAACATGAAGAATTATTAGTACTACTACGTTAAATTGATTTAACGAAAATCACAAAGCCCTTATTTGGGGCTTGGAATTGGGTTCCGAGGCTCTACTCAATTTCGCTGAAATGCAGAACCATCTGAAAATATTGGTTTTTCATTTTTAACTTAACGAAGTAGTATTAGTCAGTCCATAATTGTATAGACACCGGAAACTAAATCCCTCCTCCCCTCCCTTTACCCTCCGGGTCAGAGACCGCTCTGGGTCGGAGACAAAAGGGAGGCGCCGCCGTCCAGAGCCGCATTACTCACTTCAAGCAGGGCATTGGGACTCTGGCGCCGGACGGAATTACCCCTCTTTGACAAAGAGGGGCGAGGGGAGATTTTCTGGCCAATATGTCTACTCAATTATGGACTCCTTAGTAAGTTATTTAGATTTTGGCGTTTAAAGTTGATTTGATCTTTGAACTTTCCCATTGGACATTTCGAATCTTAACGGAGGCTACTGATGGTAATCGAAGTCAATGCAGACACTTTTGAGAAAGAAGTGGTTCAATCGGAAACCCCGGTATTAGTCGATTTTTGGGGCCCTCAGTGTGCTCCTTGTTTGGCTTTGATGCCCCAGGTGGAGAGGTTAGAAGAAAAGTACGGTGAAAAAATAAAAATCTCCAAAATGGATGCCTCCAAAAACAGACGGCTCTGTTTAAATTTGAAGGTTCTCGGATTACCGACATTTCTCCTCTATAAAAACGGGAAGGAAGTGCACCGGCTTACCGGAAATAGCCTTAAGATTGACGAGATTGAAGCGTCATTGAAAAAGATGATAGAATAGATCAAAGGAGAGCTTTGAACGATGTCTGTCGTCATTAAAGATGTTAGTTATGTCCTCGTTAATGTGCCCGACTTTGTGCAGTACGGATCCAAACCATCTCGGGATATTTCAGGAAACCATGATCTGTTAAAAGAGGTACAGAGTCATCTGAGGAGTTATGAGGAAGCCGTAAATTACCCTCCCCATCAGGTATTCATTGGCAACAAACATCCGGATCAACTGAATGATATACCCAAGCCGTGGTATGAACATCCTGTTCAGGATGGTAAACGGAATGGACCTTTCGGCGAGATCATGCCCGAAGAGGAATTCTACGGCTGGATGAAAATCGCGGACGACTTTGACCTCCTCTGGCTGGACCCCCATTTCATGGACCAGATGAGGGATAAGTTTGCCGCTCATCCATTCATCGGTGAGCCTCAGGTCAAAAAATTGGGTGAAGGCAAAGCTCCTGAAAAAATAGAGGAGATACTTGAGCAAGGAGCTGCTTTGCCGGTCTATTTTCAAGGCAAACAGGTGGGCTCTTTGCGACGCGACCACGATAAGGATGATACGTTGAAATCTGAGATTCTCATGGAAAACCTGATGGCCAAGGCTTCCGGCTCTCTGGCGATGTTTCATCTTTTTAAAAGGGCTGGGGTCGCCCCAGAGGCTATCGATTTTGTTCTGGACTGCACGGAAACAGCCATCGGGGACAGGTATAATCGAGGCGGGGGAAGTCTGTCCAAGGCGATGGCTGAAATGTGCGGCTGTGTCAATGCAACGGGCAATGACATCCGAGCGTTTTGTTGCGCTCCCAATCACGCCATTATCAATGCTGCTGGAATGGTCGCCTCTGGCATCTTTAACAATGTGGTGGTGGCCGGCGGAGGTTGCCTGGCCAAGGTGGGCATGAAATATACTGCCCATTTGAAACACCATATGCCCATCCTGGAGGACGTCATCGCTGCCATTGCCTTTTTGATTACGAATGATGATGGGGTCAGCCCTGTGATAAGACTGGATTCAATCGGTAAACACGATGTCGGCGCAGGATCCGCTCAGCAATCCATCATGACCTCCCTCATTATCAAGCCTTTAAACAAATTAGGGATGAAGATGACCGAGATCGACAAATATGCCACTGAAATGCACAACCCTGAGATCACCCTACCCGCAGGGAGTGGTGACACGCCCTCTACCAATTACAGAATCATGGCTTCACTGGCGGTTTTGAACAAACAGATTGATAAAACGGAAATTGAGAAATTTGTTAAAGAACGGGGCATGCCTGGTTTTGCTCCGACTCAGGGTCACGTGCCATCTGCCGTACCTTTCTTGGGACATGCCCTTGAGGCGATGAAGAAAGGCCGGATGAAAAGGGCCATGTTTGTGGCCAAGGGTAGCCTATTCTTAGGGAGGATGTCCCAATTATCGGATGGATTGTCTTTTTTACTTGAGGCCAATTCCAGAGGCAATAAATAGTATTACGAACCACCGGCATACTTCCAGCCATCACCCTATCACCTCAACTCCCCAATTTTCTTTCATTGTTCGAGGGGGAACGTCATCTGGCCACCGTAGTAACCCAGGAGTGTGACAATAGGGGTGAGGATCAGCATCATAATGAAATAGATGGGATTGGAAATTTCTGTGTTCCAACTCCACCAAAGGATAAGGATGATTTCGAAGATGAGTAGAACGATTGAGAGCTGAATCTTTCTCTTCACGAAATGGGTGAGTTTCAGCCTGTAATTGACCCACCACGTAAAAAGACCGGTTGCCATTGCAAAGGGAGAGGAGATAGCCCCCAAGATGAGGAGATAGAGACTGACGGTCTCAAAAGAGTGGTTCCCAAAGAGGAGATGGAGAAGAATGAAGAGAGAAGCAGCCATCAAGAAGGCAATAGGAAAGTGGACGAGCATGGGGTGAGGATGGCGCTTCGCCATCGGGAATCGTTGGAGGAGATTCTGAAGCATAGGAGGGAGGTGCTTCAACTCCTCTGGTGCTCCTTTCTTAAGGATTCCCACTTGGGGATAACGCTCAAAAACCTCTTCTCCATGGGGAGCTGCAGAAATCTCGACGCTCAGATCCTTTCCGGAGGGATGTCTGTTCATGTGAAGACCTTTGGACCAGAGAGGGCTTTTTGAGACATCATAGATCTTCCCTTGAAAGGCAATATAGACAGCGTTTCCATCCTTCCCGTTGAACGATAACAATTCTTCAGAAGTTATCTCTTTCATCTCACTCCTTATCCACCCCCTCCCTCACCTCGGTTACGAGTCGTACCGACCTCCCCCATCAAGGGGGAGGGGACTTTAAGTTGAATCTCCCAATTAAATCTCCCTCTCCCCTGGTGGGAGAGGGTTTGGGTGAGGGGGCATATGTGATTTTCACTTTTTCTTTACAGGAGCCACAAATCCCTCTACGATATAGACCAACGCCCAACGTTCCTGTTCAGAGAATTGATCCCATTTGACCATCGAAGTATTAGGGATTCCTTTCGTGATAGCTTCGAAGACCTTTTTCAGATCCCCCTTACTATAAGGCCATTGATTAAAGGGTTTGGTAAAGTCTGAGGGAACAGGTTTGAGAGAAGCCCCGAGCTGGCTCTTCCCATCTCCCTTGGGGCCATGGCAGGTCACGCAATTCTGCTCATAAAGTTTTTTGCCCTGGTTCAAAAGTTCAGGAGTCTTTTTAGGAGGAATCGGGTCTTTCCCAAGAGCTGTGCCCAAGATAAAAAGAAGAAGAGATCCAGCAATCAATAGACATAATATCTTTCTCATTGTTTCGCTCCTTTTTTCTTACAATTCGCTGATGCTATTTATAAATTCTCTTGGAGTCACTATTTTACTACCTTTGAATTCTTCAAAAGGAAAATGCCTTTTATTTCCCGTGATAATAAAATCGGCCTTAGCTATTATGGCACATTCCAAAACCCTGTTATCGGGTTCGTCCGCCTTAAGTATTTTTAACCGTTTGGTGGGGGTGACTATTAATGCTTTTCGATTAATTTTCCCCATTAGTTCTGTAATCTGTTTCTGGCCCAACTTGAAACGAGGTCTCTTAAGAACTGCCTCGTATTCATTCAAAAACGCTGGAGAAACAAAAAACTTTACCTTATCTTCTAAACCTAAAGATAAAAGTAAGGCGGGCAAACTTTTTTCATATAGAGCGGCTGAAACAATGACGTTGGTGTCAAAAACTACCTTGAACATAGGCTAAAGACCTTTTCTAAAGGCCTTAATTTCTGCATCAATGTCCTCAAGACTGAGCTTATCCGTTCCAGCCTTTTTAGCTTGTTTTTGGAGCTTAGTTAACACGTCAGGCTGCTTGACAATATTTTTTAAATAATCCTCGACGCTTAAAATAACCGCCGTAGGTTCTCCTTTCTTACTAATCAAAAAGCGGTCCTGATTCTTTTTAACTCTTTCCAAAATTTGGCCCAATTGTGTTCTGGCTATAAGAGCCGAAATGTTCTTGGTCACTTTTAGACTTGCTTCCATTCCTTTTCCTCCTTAACGAATAATGAACTGATTAATTAATTAGTTATATCATGATAAGAAATTAATGAAGGCGTGTCAAGGGTAGCGTTTCTCTCTGAGTGCTAAACAAAGAAGGCTAACAGGTTTTCGTCAAGACATCGGAGAATTATTCTCCTCGCGTTCATCCGCGGCTAAAGCCGTATCTGCACGCTGAAGTGCGCTACGGCACGTAAGCGTGGTCTTCTGCGTAGGCGGATAAGGGACTGGTTAAAGAGGAGAAAATAAGGATGTCGCCTTTTTGCACAGAAGGCGATAGGAAATTTACCAGAAAAAGAAGGCTTTTAATAAGGAGCTCTGGTGCTGGGGCTGTTTAAAGCTTGGCCTGGTCGTGGGCAGTGGGTGGCTTCGCCACGTAGCGCTTAACCTTGATGTCTGCCTCCCTGTCGCGGGCCCCGGCAATCTCATAGGCGGTCTGCATGCGAAGAAGAGTATCCATCTTCGGGCCGAAAGCCTTCTCGATCCTCAGCGCCATGTCAGGCGAGAGCGCGGCGCGACCGTTGAGAAGAGCAGAAAGAGCGGGCCTGGTCACGCCAAGAAGCTTGGCGGCCTGGGTAACGGAAAGATCAAGAGGCTCGATCACTTCCATCCTAATGAATTGTCCCGGATGGGCCGGGCGTGCCATACGCATCATGGTTTCGTTTCCTTTCAGTGGTAATCCTCATAATCCAGGTCGAAGATTTCTCCTTCGGTCTGGTCGATTCTGAACGTGATCCGCCAGTAGCGGGTGACGGTGAGACTCCATGTTCCCTTGCGGTTGCCAGTAAGCTGATGCACTTTCCAGATTGGGACGTCGCGGAGCTCCTGGGCGTCTTCCATCTCCTGCAGGAAGGTCAGAATGTTGCGGACCCTCTCCACGACAGCAGGGGCCAAGCCGGAAGCACCATTATGCTGAATGAAGCGCCTCAGTCCCCGATGGACCACGTTTCGGATCTTCATAAGTAAGATTACCTCAAGAAGTGTCGCGTGTCAAGCTACACTTTACAGTAAAGAAAGCGCGTGTCATCTATAATACAAAAAAACGATAAGGGCGACCCAATTTTTTCGTCCACAAGGTTTTCAAATGCAGAAAAAGACTTTACTTTCTGAAATGGCATTGGTAAATTCGTGCTGCAAGGGTACACAGTTACCGATGCTTGCGGTAGGTTGAGTTCATGTCAGAATACGACGATTTTGACTTTGAAGATTATAGAAAGCGACCACCTGATCCTAAAGAAATCAGTGCGAAAGCAATACTCGAGGATTTCTTTGATAGGAGTCGGGAACGAGTTTTTTTCTCGCGTCAGGTAGAAGTTCAACATGAGGATCAATTTTTCCACTGGATCACCAACAGAGCGATACGGGATCTTATAGATGATGGCACGATCCGTGGAGAGACAAGAGCATTAAAAAATGTGGGGACGATTCATCTGCTTTGGCACCGAAACTACCGATTCTATAAAAGGAGCGCTAAGCGCTTGGTTGAATTAGTTGAAGCATATGCTGATCCAAATATAGGAGGAGCTCTTGGCCTTCATGGTGAAACAATGGTATTGGCTGGATTCGCTCGATCCGAGTTTGTCATGAGGGGCCATAACACTCGTATATTTAGAGGAAAAATCTGGGAAAATACCGAACATGATTTAGATTTCATTTTTGAAAGAGATTCAGTCGTATATGGTATCGAGGTCAAAAATACTCTCGGCTATATGGAGTATGAAGAGTTCGACATCAAAATTCGTTTGTGCGGGCATTTAGGAATCCGGCCGGTGTTCGTGGTTCGGATGATGCCCAAGACATGGATTAAAGAGTTAATTGATAGGGGTGGATATGCAATGATTCTGAAGTACCAGTTGTATCCGTGGACGCACCGTGATCTATCACAACGAGTAGCTCGTGAGCTTGGGCTGCCTGTGGATGCTCCACGGGCTTTAGTAGATGGTACAATGGAACGATTCCTTCGGTGGCATGAGAAAAAAATGTGAATTCGATTTTTAATTCACAACAAGACTACCACAAGTATCCGAATATAAAAGGAAGTTGTTGTACCCCTATGAATACGTAGTGTCTATTCACTAATTATTCTGGAACTTTCTGACCGCGTCCTAGGGTGAGAGATTAATGTAGATTTCGGCAGTGGCCAGCGGGCCATGGTCAAGGAGGGTCATTAAAGATCGGGTAAGGAGGCAACGAACTCGACGTTGTACTGAGCCAATTTTCCGCTCTCCCTTGTTCCAGTTCTGCCTTTAACTCGCTCCAGGGCACAGTGGGTTCATTCTTCCGAGACTCCGAGACCAAGACATCATAAAAATCTTCCCAGAGATCTCCCCACTCATCAAGGTCAATCTGAATCGCTCTCTTTTTCCCAAAATCGTCAACAACAAACTGAATTCCTTTCATCAGATTCTCTGCTGCTGTTTGTGTCTTCTGGTGTCTTTTATACAAAAAACCGACAAGATGACGCAAATTATTTATCCACAATTTAGGAAAATGGAGCACCAACTTCTTGTCCGTAATACCCCCATCTCTTTGCCAAAATCCGCCGAAGCACCTTCCTACGCTCAAGACTTCGGAGGGTTATCCTTCCCGCATGCCATCCACGGCTAAGGCGTAGTCTTCTGCGTAGGCGGATAAAGGACTGGCTAAAGAGGAGAAAATAAAAATGTCGCCATATTACAAAGAAGGCGAAAGGAAATTTACCAGAAAAAGAAGGCTTTTAATAAGGAGCTCTGGTGCTGGCGCTGTTTAAAACGTGGCCTGGTCGTGGGCAGTGGGTGGCTTCGCCACGTAGCGCTTAACCTTGATGTCTGCCTCCCTGTCGCGGGCCTCAGCAATCTCATAGGCGGTCTGCATGCGAAGAAGAGTATCCATCTTCGGGCCGAAAGCCTTCTCGATCCGCAGTGCCATTTCAGACGAGAGCGCGGCGCGGCCGTTGAGAAGGGCAGAAAGAGCGGACCTGGTCACGCCAAGAACCTTGGCGGCCTGGGTAACGGAGAGATCAAGAGGCGCAATTACCTCCATCCTTATGAATTGTCCCGGATGGGGCGGGCGTGCCATACGCATCATGGTTTCGTTTCCTATAAGTAATCTTTCAAGGCGAGAACCTTCAACTCATTGAATTGTTGAAGCTTCACATCATTAGTGAGAAACGCCCCTGCTCCAACATCGAGTGCAGCGGCCAACTGTATTGCATCAACGGTCTTCAGAAAGGGGTAACGACCTCTTAACTTGCCGGCCGTCTCGGCTGTTCCTTCCGAGATCTCAATCAGGGTTAGATTTCTGCCATGCTTCAGAAATTCCGCAAACTTCCTTGCAAGCTTTTCGTCTCCCCTTTCGATCGGCTTAGGAAGGACCTCGGCAAGGGTTATAACAGAAGAATAGGCATTCAGGGTCCCCGATTGGAAGGCGCTTACGACTTCTTTTGCAAGAGGCCCGAACTTCGGGTGGGCTTCTATGTAGTAAATAATGGGAGCGGTGTCAATGAAGATGCTGTTGATCCGGATAAGCTCTTCCGAAAGAGTCACACCCTCTCCTCTCTCAGGCGGTTCACATATTCCTGAGCATCCTCACCCTTCCAAAGTCCTTTGCCGAGTCCATAGAGACCCTTCCAATCGAGATCTTTTTTTACTGTGATTCCGGACTTCCTCAGGTGGTGGGCGAGTTTTTCCACCAATTTCAATTGGTCTTTTGGAGAGAGTCTTTCAATCTCTTTTTCGATTTTCCCAAGGGTGCTTGCTCTTGGCATACTTAATTCCTCTTGATATATACCATTACCATATTACGAAATCTTTATCAATCCATCCCGGTGGACTACCTATTGAGTTAATCAGGACACTTTATTTTGAATTGGAGCAAATTCCTAAGGATACTGATGATTGTAGTCCAACCAGTTACTTAACTCGACACTTTCCACTTGAAATCGAGTACAACATCAAAGGTCAGCAATAGGAATTAGCCATCTGCTGAAGTGTCAGGCATCTGGAACCTGGAACGTTGTTCAAAGTATTCAAATAACCTTCCCCTCCCCCTACTTCCTTATTGACATTGTGAATTTTCCTAATGGGAATTTTGATAATTTTGATCTACGTCCCCTTCGAATGAAATGACAAATGCAAGAAAATTGTGGTCACGGCTATATTGGGCATAATTACTCCAATTCAGCCTCGCGACCACGAGTTGTAACTATCAATTTTTGCGAAGCATTTATCATGCGAATTACAGGCATATCATCAGGACTTTCATTATAGAACGCCCTTATTTTCTCAATGACAGCTTGCTTTCTATGCGGTTTATCTTGAAGTTCTTTTATAGCTCTACGTGTAATTTCAAAAGTTGGGCATGATCCTGCGTAGTAAATAATAAAGCGATTTCCCCCAGTACCCACTTTTGTCGCTGTTTGGGCTGGTCCATCACAAAGAATACAAGTCTTGAATTCTTCCATATGGTTCATTTCCTCTGGGATATAGGTATCGATTATCAATGCCTATCCTCATCATGGGATATCCCACTTATTAAGCGTAGCCTGAAGCGGAGGAAGAAAGCTAGAAATATGGACAAGGTATTTTGCAAAGGCATGGGCTGACGGCAGGGCGAATTTCTTCCCAGGCAAAAGTACGCCAAGGATCATAGATTCAGCGCGATATTGAAGTACCCTCGAAAAGCTGTGAAGCCAATTCTTTTCATTGAAGGCCTCAAAGTACTCCGTCATCATAGAAGCCAAGCAGCTTCTAGCGTCTTGAAACTCGTCCTTTCCGTATACGTGGAGCAAGTAATCGTCCAATGCTTCTTTGAAACATTCAACGATTTCCTCGTGCTTCGGATTGCCCTCGTAATGAGCAAAATAGACAATAGAGGTTATGGCTAAATCAGATAAGAGAAAAACTTTCAGGAGTTGATTCTTTTTTGGTTGATCGACACGTGTTCCATATCCCTTAACAAGGTCGTCAATATACTCCTTGTACTCATCGCTCATGCTTATGCTGCAGCCGAATGAGATAGCAGCACGAGCCATGTCATGAGGATTGGTTGTTTTCTTCGCAATAGGCGCTCTTTGATCATGACCGCATTGAGGACACTTGTTTACAGTCTGAGAAGGCAAGCCTAAACCACATCCGATGCAATATTTACCTGAGAGAGACGATAGAATGTCTTGCCCTGAGATGTTTTTCTTTCTTTTGATTATTCTTTCCCTGAAGCCCATTTATCTAAATCTCCATTGAAATCTTAGAAAAGCACCCTAACGCTAACGATCACCAGGACCCGGAGTTTCCGGCGATGCAATGGGCGCCTTGTTAGTTGAAACTCAATAGGGTACTTCCCAACATGCATTTTTAATCTCGTAAATGATATCTAATTGGTTGTTTGAGCCAAATTCGGTGTACGGAACTTTTACAAATGTTGGCCCATCGCGCCACAGAAAGGAAACCGAATTGCTTTCAACGTTGGACACAACATTTGTGGGTTCTGTCTAAGCATCGGCTGGCTTTCCCAATTCTTTTCTTTTTTCGTCAAATAGTCTAACAAAGTAGTCAAAATGCGGCTTTAAGTGTTTTTCTGCCTGAACAAGTTTGCCTTCGCAAAAGGTTAGGGCAATAAAACGGCCATCGCTGCCGGATTGGTCAGAAGCCAGAATGCTATTCTCTTTGATCTGAATCTGCCTGTAGGAATAAGTTTCAAGAAGGCTTCTTGCCGCTTCCATCGACATGCCACTTTTTAGGCCATCTATCTCAAAAGCGTGAGAAACATTTGAACTGAGCAGTATTAGCACAAAGATGACCAAAATGTACCCCATATCGTAACCCCCTTTACCTCTTAATCTGCTAAGGAGTTTGAACCGAGCTGGGCGTCATTACTGCGTCCCGCTATAGCGAAGTCTTTACCTCTTGCGTGGTCCGCCGTAGTGTGGTAAGGAGGATTCTCTTTGGACAAAGTAAACGAAAATCTTCAATGACCTCACGGTCATTAGAAGCCAGAGCACCAGTTAATGTGCCAAAAATCAAATAGTAAAAATCATGGAGATAATGCTCGGCATTAGTCCAAAAGGGGACGCCTGCGTCATTTGGGATTCTACCTTGGTACCGCAAAAACAAACGCAAGGCCGCAAGTAACTGGCACTGAACTCGTCGAAAAAATGCCCAATCACCATCAATCTGACTCGGCGTCGGCCAATCGCTAGAGGAATTTTCATGTTCAATAAATGATTGGTATATACTCCTAATAAAGTCTGGATTACATGCAATCTTGTTTTTAGCGGCCTGAATTGCACATGGAAATTTCTTAAAGGGAATCCCCTTAATTTCAGGGAAGAATTGATCAACGATCATACATATCTCGATGAAATCTCTGGTGTAATTTTCTGTCTCGGCTGTCAGTCTGACTGTCTCCTCCGAGACTTCGCCAAAAAATTGAAAAGTTCCGTCTCTCAGCCGAGTATTAAATCTATATTTTCCCTTCAGGCATCTTTCTGAAAGGGGAATACATGGTCGTTTCATATTAATTTCGTAGCGGAGCAACTCACCAATACCTGGAAGGAGGGCAACAGGATTTTCCAGATCAGGAATGTTGTTGAAACAACGCCTGCGGCTATCTTCACGGGTGGTTATTAGTTCATAAAAGAGTACATCTGGCATGATGACAAAGTAATTTCTCGAAATCTCTGATATTTCATGAGAAGAGACCGCATGTAAAAAACTTTTGTCGAGAATTAATTCCATTATCTGTCTCAGGCTAACGAGCCTGCAGAAAAAGTCACTTTTTTAAAAACTGCTTCTTCTGCAGGATCAAAAATAGGAAATTATTTTCTGCCATCAAAAGTTTTTACGATCCTTGGTGCAATGTCTCTGTTTTCATGATATTTTCGTTACCACAGTACCATATCACCCAATCCGGTTCCGTTCACGCCAACTCCGGGCCGTAGCGGTGCACCTTAAATAGATTGTGCACAACCAATAAGGATTGAAACGACTTTCCAAGTCGTCTCAATCCTTATTGGTTAGGAGATTCTCATTCTTTCCATAAACTCCGGCACTCTCATGTATATGGTTTGCCTAGCATGGCATCGGAGAATGCGTCGTTTGTTTTCGGCCCCCGTTTGATAGAAGACAACGCCAGACAACAGATATTCCTCTGCCATAATCAGTCCTTGGCCATTCTTCCGAAGAAGGACCTGCCAAACTCCACCACCACTGCATCCGCCGAAACTAGGGGGCAAATCTGGACCGCCCGTCTCGTAATCCACTGTCATCTCAAGATAGTCAAAACCCGATTGTGTATATTCCTTGGAGACTCCCGAGCGGCCGCACAGCACCTGATACCCCTTTACGGCGCCAAATCCTGCTGTTGGTTCCATATCGGTCTCGGTTTCTTCTAGGATACCACACGTAAACCAGACGCCCATTTCCTTCCCGATAAACGCGTCAGTAAAGCGCTTTCTCCGTTTGTCGATATTGAAGAACACCTTTTCAGACTTTAGGTGAGCGATATGAGTCTGAGGAAGGACGATAAGACCGATATCCGGACCCTCGGAGTCATCACGGCCTCTCGCTATCGTGTGTATCGCGAGGCAATGTCGGTCGAGAGTGTAACGCTGAATTTTGCCGCTAAAGGAAGTGAGCAATTCCAATTGATCGGCGTTGCGGAGTGCGGTGTCAGATACAACGTGGTCGGCCGTAAGGATGCAATGCAGCCCATTGAGTATTACGAGCGTCCCGGTACCTATTAGTTGAGAGTGGTCGCCGTTACTATCTCGATTAATTTCACCCATTCCAACAGTATACTGGCATATATGATCGCAAACGGAATCGACAAAAGAGGTTGGGAGGTCAGCGACACGAACTATCTCCGTATCCATGTAGCTCCTACGGCTATGAACTCTGTGGCGCATTGAAATGAAGTCTGTATGGGTGATTTAATATATGTCCTTGTCTTCATAATTAATTGGTCATCCTCACAAGCTTACTGCAAAAATGCTAATATAGTCCTTAATCAAGATCGAATATCGATTGCCAGTGGTCGTCTGTCACACGCAATTTCAACCAGTCATACTCAGCAGAATGACATTTCTTAGCCCAAGATATATAGGCATCCTTGGCCTTTTCGAAATCAACTCCGTCCATTTTTGCCATATATTTCACCTGAGTATGCAGAAATTTATGAAAAGCTACGATTGAAGAGAACATATTAACACCCACCCCCCGATAAAATATTTCGCACTCTTCTATTATCCCTTCTAATGCTTTCTCGTCGTGATCTGTTGGCACTGCTACCTGCCGTTTCTCTACCTCATCTATGAGCTCAAGCCCACGTTTCACCAAGCCTGACCTTTTTATTGCCAAACTCCCGTTTCTGGATAGAGTCAATTCACTCTTATTCGGATCGTGCTCGTCACTCATGTGTGTTCTCCTCTTCTGGTTATTACAGCCAAACGTTTATTGGCTAAGACGATCTCCTCGTCCACTTGTGATGCCAATTCACCGAGCAGGTTCCGTCCTTCATCTTCCGCCTTCTCCACCTTTGTTTTCAGTTTATAGAGATCGGATTCTTTCAGTCGGGTAATCTCAATTTCAATGGCATGCAGTCGTTTCTCAACCTGGGCTATTTTACGTATAACGCGAACCAGTTCTGCTGCTGTCCCCTCTCCTTTGACAGATTCAGGACTGCTTTCCCATTCAGCAAGAATAGCCCGTAATTTGGCCTCATCACCCTCTTCGTAGGCGCGGTTGGCATCAGCCATTAGTTTCTGACGCAGGAGACGTTCCTTGTTGTCTACAGCAAGATCTGGATGGATGAGCTTTGCCACTTCACGGTAAAGTTTTTTTAGACTTTCTGAAGGTTTGAATTTCTCAACCCTTGATTCTTGGATAAATCCGGTAGCTTCTGCAGATTTCTGGGCTTGGGCACGGGATTTCGCTGCTTGTTCCTGAATTTTCTTATCTTTGGGCTTCAGTCGTGCCTCGGCCTCGGCTATTTGTGCCTTAATTTCATCAAGTTTAGCTAATCCAACACCTACAGTGCGAAGATAAATCCCCTCAAATACGCGCAATTCAGCCTGAAGCGTTGCCAAATCCAATTCACGCTGAGGCAATTCTGCTTCAAGTTGACTAAGTTCTGATAACTTCCTGCTTAGCTCTTTCTCTTCAGGTGTTTGACTTCTTATTATCTCAGCTGTCATAGTGAAGAGGCTCTCGGTCTGATGGAACTGTCTTTTTGTTTTCTGTGAGTATACTGTGAAAGGGGATTGTGAGTCAAGGGATCCTGCGCACAAGGTATTGTGTTTGTTTGGGAGGTTGTTTCGGCAGGGATTCGCCCGTGGAAGCAATGAGGAGTCATTTCCAACAACGAGGTGATAATTACCAAGAAAAAGCATGAATAATTTTAAGTGCCTCAAAATTAATGGTTACAGGAAATACTTCACAATTTTACCTCTGAAGCTTCCACCAACAAAGAGTGAGAATTTAGCGATTTCAGATGAAAGAGCGCATAATGTTCAATGCAAAAATAAGTGCAATAACCTTTGGATACTAATCTTTTGGCCTCCCTTAGCTGTAGGCTTTATTTCTCTCCGTGGCTAATTTGTTCAAGATGTTTTGAGATTTCCTCGGGGGTAGGTTCTTTATACGTCCATTGGAATTAATATTCCTATCATTGCATAAGTAGATTCAAAAAAAAATTTTTGATTTATCGGATAGGTTAGAGGAGGAGGAAAGTATTGGTATCAGAAAATCCCCCCTGACCCCCCTTTTCCAAAGGAGGGGAGGTAAAGGGGGTTAGGGAAGAGAAGTAGGGCTGTCCTATTTTGAGTTCGTCGCTTCTTTTGGCAGTTTTTTTTCCCGTTCCTTTTCTTCCTTTTCCATCTCCCAGATGGAAATGACAGGAAAGAACTTTGAGAAAAGGACGATGGCCAAGATGAACCCTGCCGAGAGTCCTGCCATCATAGACCATTCCACCCATGAAGGCATATAGGAACCTCGCTCATAGGGAAGTCTCGGCTGACTAAGAGTGGGAATGATAATGAGGAAGCGCTCTAACCACATCCCGATCAGGACGCAGACTGAGGCGATCGATGTCCCCAAGATGGTCCGGGTTCGTTTCATTGCGAGTATGGGAAAGGGAATGATGAAACAGAATAGGACCATCAGCCAGAACATGGGTGAATATTTTCCTGTCAATTTCACCCAGAAAACTGCCAGCTCATCTGTGCTACCACCATAAAGAGTCGTGAGATACTCTGCAAGAGTGAAGTAGAACCATAGGAGTGTCATCGTGAGCAATAAGAGCCCCAAGTTGTTAAAGTGGATGGGCTGGAGATATTCCTCAAGGTGATAGACCTTCCGGAGGATGGCGGCCACAACAATGATGGCGGCAATTCCAGAATAGATCGCCCCTGCCACAAAGTAAGGTCCAAAGATCGTGGAGTGCCACATGGGTTGTGTCTGCATTCCGAAGACCCAGGAGACGACGGTATGGACACTCACCGCAACGGGTATAACAGCAATGCAAAGAAAGGTGGAAGCCTTTTTCAGAATTCGCTCTTGCCTTTCTGTTCCAGTCCATCCTAAGGAGAGGAGTTTATAAAACCATCGTCGACGGGGAAAACGATCTCTGAGAAGCGCGATATCAGGAATCATGAGCACATAGAGGAATAGAACGCAGGTGATAAAATAGGTCATGATGCAGGTAAAATCCCACAAGAGAGGAGATTTGAACTGGGCATGGACCGCTACCCAGTAGAATCGAATCGATCGGCCCAAATCAAAAAGGATGTTCGTGGGGCCGGCCGCTAAAGCGAAGACCGTCACAACCTCCGCGGCACGCGTGATCGGCGTTCTCCACCCTGCATGAGTGATTCTCAAGATAGCAGAGATGAGCGTCCCTGCATGGCTGATCCCAATGAAAAAGACAAAATTGACAAGGTAGAGGGTCCAGGACATGGGATGACCCATTCCTGTCACACCAAGGCCCCAAACATACTGCCAGCCAAAGGCGAAGAAAGACCATAAAAAGATGACTGAGAGGAGACCAGCCATTACCAGAAAGGGCCATCCCATATGAGTTAATGGGGCTAAGATTCGACTATATTTTTGGGCAATGGCTTCCTTATCCGTCATCCCATTCCCCTTCCTTGAGATAATAGACCTTGGGCTCAGTCCCTAAATCCTCCATCAGTCTGAAGGCTCGGCGGCTCTTGGAAAGTCTGGAGACCTGACTCTTTGGATCATTGAGATCGCCAAAATAGAGGGCCTCGCTTGGACAGGTCTCTACACAGGCAGGAATAACTTCACCATCTCTAATTCTTCGCTTCTCCTTTTTCGCCTTCTCCTTTGCCCTTCGAATCCTCTGAATGCAGAAATTACATTTCTCCGTAATTCCCTTTCTCCGGTGGTAGACATCGGGATTGAGTCCCTTCTCATATTCTTTTGGCCAGGAGGGTGCATACCAGTTGAAATAACGGACTGTATAGGGACAATTGGAGATGCACATTCGAACACCGATACATCGGGGATAGACCTGTGCCACAATCCCCTCAGGATTTTTATAAGTGGCCTCAACAGGGCAGACAATCGTACAAGGCGGTCGATCACAGTGCATGCAGGGGATGGGAATGAAGTGCATCTTCACATTGGGATAGGTTCCCTTCACTTCTGAAACGAGGTTCATCCAGAATTTAGCCCTCCCCAGCTTGGCCTGTTCTTCACCTGCAAAGGGTATATTATTCTCCTGCCGGCAGGCCACTACACAGGCCTGACAGCCTGTGCATCGGTCCAAATCGATCACCATTCCCCAGCGGTACATGTTATCCTCGTGCCCATCTACTACCCAACCTTGGGGAGATAGGGAGTTGGGGAAATAGGGAGAACCCCTATCTTACCCTACTGCGAATTTAGCGACGCTTTGCTCCGGGTAGCAGCCACGGTTGTGGATTATTGATCAGACTAACAATCTTACCCAAAATGTTGTCATAAGAGGCTGATATTTCTTGTCCAGCTTCAGCTTCCGAATAACCACACTGAACTGCAAACTCCAACCAAACCTGAGTTTCGGCTCCTTCTGCCTCTGCGTCATTTAGCTTGCTCAGGAATAAAGCCTCATAGCGTCTCTTGCGCCAGGCTTCTACCAGATTAGTACAGACTGATCGTGACGAACGGCGTATCTGATCAGTCAATGAATAACGTTCTTCCTTTGGAAAAGACTTGCTTTTCTGAAATATCTTCATAGCCAAATCAAAGGCTGTTTGATATACCTCTAAGTCATGATGTGTTCGAATCAGTTTCTTTTCCATTCTCCCCACCTCCCTATCTCCCTATCTCCTCATCTTAAATTCATGTCTTATAGATCTTCACCCTGGTTGAAAAATAGGAGACAAATCCCCCGAGATAATCATATTCCCTGACGAGAAGATCGTTTGGATTGATCCCCCTTCCTTTTGCCCAACGACCATAAGCCTTGTGACCTTGGCCATAGGGGATGTGAATGCCCATTGGATGTGTTCCAGGAAAGAGCCTCGCTTTTCCCTTTAACTTTCCGACCGGAGATTCCACCCAGATGAGATCTCCATCTTTGATCCCCATGGCTTTAGCGGTTTCTGGATTGATCTCAATCCAAGAGTCCCATCTCTCCTGCAAGTGGGAGCCATAAATTTCTTGGAGGAAAGGTTGATTGGCTCCTCGCCCCTCTGCCGCAGTCATGGGTACATAGGGGATGAGGTGAAAGGGATACTCTTTCTCGTCTCCGATCATGCGTGGTTTTTCAAAATGGGGAAGAAAGACCTTGTCTCCTCTCGCTTCAATCTTCAACTCCTTGAGGGTTTGATCCATTCCCTTTGAACTTCTCTTCGATACCTCTTTGAGGCCCTGTTCCATTGCGATGGAGAAAAATTCAAATTTTCCAGAAAGGGTATTAAACATTTTCTTCCATTCTCCAAAGCGATAGGGGGGATCCCACCAGCCGCCTCGCTCGATCAAGGCATTCCAGAATTCATCAAAATCTTTGGCCTGAATAGAGCCGCGTTTTGAGACAAAAATCCCTCTCATCGCATCTTTTAGGGCTTCTTGAAAATCCTTCCACGGGAAAGATTTGGCCACACTTCCGCCCAAACCTTTTGCGATTTCGATGAGAACATCACCTGTATTACGGACATCATAAAGAGGTGGTTGAATGGCAGGGCTTCGCAATCCAAACATCGGGAAGCCCAGCCCTGGTTCCACGTAGTCATCCTGCCAACGCTCCAAATAGGTTCCGTCAGGCAATACAAGGTCGGAAAACAGGGTCGTCTCATCCATAAAAGGCGAGAAACTGACGATGAAGGGGACCGTCTCTAAACCGATGCGGAGTTTTTCCGATTCTGGAAGATTAAAGAGAGGGTTGGTATAGTAGACAAAAAGGATTTCGATAGGATAGGGCTCACCGTTTTGAATTCTCTCTGAGAGGGTGTATGGAAGTTCTTCTGTAAATGGGAAAGGCATACTTCCAGCTCCATCGGCTCGAGGTTGAAAAAGACCTTTTTCAACAATGGCATCCCTTTGAACAAGAGGCCATCTACTAAAAGGAGGTTTTCTTTGAATAAGGAGACCTCCTGGGGCATCGATCGAACCAACCAGTGCATTCAGAGCATCAATGGCCATCTGACTGTATATTCCATTGGTCTGCATCCCAACTCCTCTTCCAGAGATGGCGATCGAGGGTCGGTGGGATGAAAACTCTTGAGCCATCTGAACAATGCTCTCTTCAGGAATACCTGTGATGAGGGAGGTTTGTTTAGGTGAATATTCTTTGAGCAAGAGGGTCTTAAAACCCATACGGGTCTTACCATCGGTGTCCTTCCAATCATCGAATCCAAATGTATAGTGATGGATAAAGTCGTGATCGTATTTATTTTCCTTTATGATCCAGTGGGCGATTCCAAGAGCCAAAGCTCCGTGGGTTCCTGGATGGATAGGGATCCATTGATCGGCCTTCGATGCCGTCACAGAGAATCGAGGTTCAACCTGTACTAACTTTCCCCTGATCCCAGGTCTTCCACTTCTAAGAAATCCATAACCCCAGAGGTTTCGGAGTAAGGGTCTGGATGCCTCTAAAAGGCTCTCTTCGAAGGAGAGGACATAATTTACCTCTTCCCAGTGGATCGCAAGAAATTCTTTGATTCCCATGGTGAAGAAATGGCCCTTTCGAATTCCTTCAGAATCCCTTGCCGAATTCCCAAGATGATTGGGCGAGCCATACGCCTCCATGAATCGGGTCATCAGGTCATACATGTGGCCCCGATACCGACCCCCCATCACCATCAGACCGTGAGGTCTTCCCTCTTGTCGAAGGGTATTCAACTTTTGAGTGACAAGGCGAATCCCTTCCTCCCATGAGATCTTCTCCCAATTCTCCTCCCCACGCTTCCCTTTTCTTTTTAAGGGATGGCGTATTCGGTCTGGATCATAGAGGACTTGAAGCCCTGACTGACCCTTTGGACAGAGCCGGCCCTGATTAATAGGATAGTCTTTTATCCCTTCCAATTTTACCGGCCATTTCATGACCGATCGAATTCGAAGGCCACAGCCACCGGGACATTGGAGGCACACGCCTGTTGACCAGGACTCCTCATAAGGGATCCATTCCCCTTCCTTTGGAAGAGCCTGGAGGAGTTCATCAGGCAGGGCCATTCCAAAGGCCGCGGCCCCGATCATCTTCAGCAAATGTCTACGAGTGATCTTCATCATTACAGTAATTGAGTTCGTAGTTCGTAGTTCGGAGTAACTTCAAAAGAGTCCGAACCGATTAGCTTTTTACTCCGAACTCCTAACTCATTACTCCGAACTATCAACTGGAATGGCAGGTGTAGCAATCAATATCTGCTCCTCTTTTCTTGTGACAGTCCATGCACCACTCCATATAGTTTCTATCAACCATCTTTACAGGTCTATCCGTCAGGCCGGTCAGGCCATGGCAAATGGAGCAATTCACACCGCTTTGGATGTGAATCCAATGAGGAAAGACGACAAAGCCTGGAAGTTCATACATCCGCTGCCATGGAATCTCCCTGCCTGCATTAACATATTCGACAACTTTAAGTGCCTCTGGTCTTTTACTGATCGCATCGCTTGCATGGCACGCTTGACAAAGTTCGATGTTTGGAATCCCTGCAACACGATGCCTCTCTGCATAGCGGTGACAGAAGGTACAGTTAAGATGGGCTACCTCTTTGTGATGGATATGGTTGAACAGGATGGGTTGATCGACGGAGACCCAAGAGAAGATTGGAAAGATGCAAAAGAAGATATTTTTGGTCTGAACCCGAAATCGATAGTAGGCAACAATGGCAAGAAGAAGAACGATGACAATAACAACAAAAAGGCTAATCCACCTCCTCATACTTATAATCTATATTTGATAGGTCTTGAATCTGTCAAGCAAAATTCCATCGAAAAAGTAATGCCTCACCCTTCCTGGGAAACTTCCCAGAATCGGGCAGGGATGTCGGAGAAAATCTTATAGCGGAAACCTTATCTTGTTCCTCAACTACAAGAATACCATGAGCATTGCAATGACCATGCTCTGATTAGGGAAGTTACCTTTGCCAACCATAACCCTATCTCATCCGCTTCATAAGATTTTCGGAGATATTCCTGCCCGATTACAGTCTTTCACCCACGGCTCAGTGATGCATTACTCTAAAAATCATCTCCTTGATTTAAACCAGATGGGATGCTAATCTTTTTACAAGGAGGTCCTTATGGTTTTGAAAATCCTTTTAGGTTTGGTATTGGGTGGCTCTGCGGGATTTGGTTTAAGCTATCTCACGCGCTCCATCGGGAGTTCCTGAGCCATCACCTGTAACCCCTATATCTCCATCCCTTTGGGTGCTGTCGTGGGGTTAATCTGGGCCTTAGGTTAAGGCCTCCAAAATTCGGAATTCGGAATGCAGATTGCAGAACGAAGTTCTGAGTTCCGTATTTCGGAGCATTGCAATTGAATTTAAGGATTTAAAAAACAATAAATTAACGATTCCGAAATCCGCAATCCGCAATTGAAACGGAGTTTCTTATGCCTCAATTGAGACAGGATCGTACAACAAAGGAGTGGGTCATCATTGCAACCGAGCGTTCAAAGAGACCCCACGAGCTTAAAAGGGTCGAGCCTTTAATCGAGAAGCCTCCCTATAAGGAGAACTGTCCATTCTGCCCAGGCAATGAACACTTGACCCCTCATGAAACCCTTGCTTACCGAAATAGTGGTCCGGCAGATAGTAAAGGATGGTGGGTAAGGGTTATCCCCAATAAATTTCCAGCTCTCTCTCCTGAAGGAAGTCTGGAAAGAAAAGAAGAGAAGGGGTTTTTCCGGATGATGGATGGGGTGGGGATTCATGAAGTGGTGATAGGAAGCCCTATCCATAATCAACTTTTTCCTTTGATGGAAGATAAACAGGTAGAGGAGGTTCTCCTCGCCTATCGAGAGAGGTATCTTGCCATCAGGGAGGACCCGAGGATTAAATTGATCATCATCTTTAAGAATCATGGAGAGGCTGCAGGAACATCACTCGAACATAGCCATTCCCAACTCGTCGGTACCGCAGTCGTTCCGTCCAATATCCGGAAAAAATTGGAGGAAGCCACCCGGTATTACGATGACCACGGATGTTGTGTCTATTGCGATCTGATTGAGGAGGAACTCAGTTTTGGGAAGAGGATCGTCCAGGATACCGAGAAATTCATCGTCTTCCAGCCCTTCGCCTCCCGGCTTCCTTTCGAAACCTGGATCATTCCGAAACAGCATCAGGCCTCGTTTGGCTTAATTTCGATGGAGGATTCTAAAACCTTTGCAAAGGTTCTCAAGGCAACTTTGTTGAAGCTCTACTCCAAACTGAACGATCCCCCCTATAACTATGTTATCCATACAGCTCCCGTTAAGGATGAACAAGAGGACTACTACCATTGGCACCTTCAAATTGTGCCAAGGCTAACCACCCCGGCCGGATTTGAAATGGGATCTGGAATCTTTATCAACGTCTCTTTTCCCGAAGAGACCGCTCAATTCCTGAGAGAAGATTAGGCGTAGGTACTTACACGATTTAATCTAACAATTTCTTCCTAACATTTTAGAGACAACCCCAAATATTTCCCCTCCCCTGGCGGGAGGGGAGGAAGGGGAGGGGGACCAAATTCCTTTTGTCCACCCCCACCTTTATCCTCCCCCATCGAAGGGGGAGGAGGTTTAGTGGGGAAATTTCAAACATTTTTGATTAGGATTTAATTCAACAGGGTGTCCAGAGTGATCAGGGCCATTACCAGCAGGGCAAAGGAGTTGATGTTATTGAAAGTGAAGTGAAAGGGAAATTCTGGACTCCGGACTTTCAAAAGTCCGGAGTCTTTCCACATGAGCCAGAACGCTGCAGCAAATAAACCGACACGGATTACAGGAGATTCCACAACGCCATACAGTGGGATCATCATACAGGTCATTGCTGTTCCAAAAATCCACATGAAGGTCATCCTACTGAGCTGTGCTGAACTAAATATTCTGGTCAGCGAAGGAAGTCCAGCTCTCTCGTAATCCTTTCCAAAATTGAGAAGAAGAAGCCAGAAATGGGGAACTTGCCACATATAAAAGAAAAAAGAAACGGCAAGGATTTGGGAATCAAAAGAGAGATGGCCTTTCCAAGAAATCCAGCCTACCAGTGGAGGGATGGATCCGACCAATGCTCCTGGTATGGCTGCAAAGGCACTCTTTCTCTTTAGATAAGTATAAACCCCGTTATACCAGACCATGGCGAAGAGACCCAAACCCCACGCCATCAGATTGGTCCCATAAAAAAGAATGAGAGACCCTGATAAGATGAGGCCTATAGATATCAGAAGAGCAGTATGGGGGCGCAATTTTCCAGAGGGGATGGGCCGATCTTTCGTTCTCTCCATCCTTCGGTCATCTTCTCTCTCCTGGTACTGATTGAGAGCACAGGACCCGCATGCAAGAAAGAATACTCCCATAACAGGGAAGATGATTTCTCCGGATAGCTCTTGATGTGCAAGAATAAAACCTGTGAACGTGGATAGGGCGGCAAACAAAGAGATCTTGAATTTTGTCAATTCCAACAGAATGTGAACCGCATGGATCATGGGATATCTCTTTCCCGATTTCATAGGATAGATCATCTGTCCTTCAAACCTTTCGATGGAAATCATTTCAATCCCTTCAGATAACTGACAAGCGCATCTATCTCTTGATCCGTTAATAAGCCCTTTAGAGGGGGCATGATCGGTGGAAAACCCTTTACGATATCAGTATTGGGTTCTAAGATCGATTTTCGAAGGTACGCTTCATCCGCGACAAGCTTCCGTTCCTTCCCATCTATCAATACGGTCACCGTCTTCCCAAAGAGCCCCTTGAGAGTGGGACCTAAACCTGGGGTGCCGTCAATGCTGTGACAGGCCTTGCATCCCCTTTCTTGAAAGAGTTGGGTCCCGGAAGGAGGAAGTTTCGCTTCCATCTCCTTCCCGGTTTGATACCATTTCTTAAATTCTTCCTCTGGGAGCACCACGATCTTAGTGAGCATTTTGGCGTGCTGGAGTCCGCAATATTGTGAGCAAAGGACATCGAATTCCCCCACTTCAGTGGGTTGAAACCATAAAGAGTTTACCATCCCAGGTACAACATCCTGTTTGATCCGGAATGCGGGCGCATAGAAACTGTGGATCACATCTTGCGACGTGAGCAGTAATTTAATAGGCTTCCCGACAGGGACTTTTAACTCTGTGCCTCTTAACCCGTTTTCATATTCGAAAAGCCAGGACCACTGGCGGGCAATCACTTTGACTCTCATGGCATCTTGCGGAGCTCTCTTTAAGAAGTTGAAGCCTGTTAATCCATAATAGAACATGGTTAGGACCAGGAGGGTTGGCACGACAGTCCAGATGATCTCAAGCCAGGTGTTCTCCTTAATCTCAGCAGGCTGAGGGCTCCTCTTCCGATGATACCGGATAACAAAATAGACCATCAGAAAAGTGATCAAAGCCAGAAGGAAAACGGTAATGGCCAGAATATAAAAGAAAACCTGATTAACGACTTCTCCGGATAAACCCGTCGCCCCTGAAATGGACATGATGATTCTACCTCACCGGAAAGCCACATCAGAAAAAGTTAGCCCGATGAATATCGTTAACGTCGCCAGAACAATAGGAATCATCAATTTAAAGAGCAGGCCTCTTTCGTATCTTAGATGCATGAAATAGCTGAGCACCAAACTGGATTTCAATGCAGCGATGAGCAAAGGGACTAAGATGCTCAGACGCCCCAGATTCATTCCGGCTAAGGAAACGGTCATTCCTGTTAGAACCAACAGTCCCACCCAGACCAGAACATAGGTGCGATATTTTACCATATAAAATTTTTCGTCCGACATCTTCACTTCGCGCCCTCCAAAAACCCTTTAAACCCCCTCTTCCCCTTTTTGTAGGGAACGGTTTCAAACCGTTCCCTACTGGGCGGGGTGGAGAGGATTACGTGATCAAATAAAACAAAGGGAAAAGAAAGATCCAGATCATATCGACCAGATGCCAGTACAATCCGGAATTTTCCAAGGGAACAAAACAGTCCTTATTGATTTTTCCTTTCATCATAAAAACCAGCATCACACAAAGTACAAAGACGCCGACCAGCACATGGAGACCATGTAACCCGGTCATCGCATAATAGAGACCATAGAAAAGGACCTCCCCACTGTATCGTCCTAAGAGGCGAGGGGAATTGGGATAAAGGCCATGGTGAATCTTGGCCGTCCACTCAAAGGACTTGATCCCAAGAAATAGAGCCCCTAAAAAAATAGTAGACATGAGAAGGACCGTCGATAATCTGCGATTTCCTTTTTGTATGGAAGAAATGGAAAGGGCCATGGCCAAACTGCTTGTGATAAGGATCAGGGTATTCACTGTTCCGAGGATCCGGTTGAGCTCTGCTGCGGCATGATGAAAATCGACAGGGTTTTTGTAGCGATAGGTTGAATAGAGGATAAACAATCCTCCAAACAGTAGGATCTCTGAGAGGAGAAAGAGCCACATCCCTATTTTCGAGCTGGTATAATCTCTGTGTGTCTCCATAGCGATTTCAAATCCCCCCTCTCCCCCCTTTACTAAAGGGGGGTTGTGAAAAAATCCAAGACTCAAAGCCAGGACGGGGGGATATCGGAAAAAATGTAGAGCAGCCACCTTTTCCAGTTTTATTCACAAAGACGGAAACACCATGTAAAATAGAAAACTTAAAAGCGTTCAGGACCATTAAATTAAATACCCGCATTCTACATTTTTGGAAATATTCCCCCGTCTGGGCTGCCGTCCCCTATTTTTTTCACACCTTCAGGGGGGGTTGGGGGGATTACCGATATTCATATGGCCCGCGTTCCACCACAGGAATCTTTCCAAAATTTTCCGTCGGTGGTGGAGAGGAAATCTGCCATTCGAGCGTGGCTCCACCCCATGGATTTTCTCCTGCCTTTTCTCCTCTGAACAAGGAAAGAAAAAGATTGATAAACATCAAAACCAGGCCGGCGATAAGAATCCAGGACCCGATGGTAGAAATCAAATGAAGCGTGTGGAATTGCGGCAGGTAGTCATAATATCTACGGGGCATTCCCTCCCAGCCTAGAATGAGCATGGCAAAGTAGAGGATGTTGAATCCGATGAAGAGGAAAAACCATGCCACATACACCCATTTTTTCTGATACATCCGCCCGAACATTTTTGGAAACCAGTAGTGAAGCGCTGCAAAGAAACCAAATCCCATGCCACCAAAGATGATGTAATGAAAATGCCCTACGACCCAGTAAGTATCATGGAGGTGCAAATTCACGGCAAGGGCGCCCTGGAATAGACCCGTGAGTCCCCCGATAGAAAAAAGAAATATGAACGTGAGGGCAAACAACAGTGGTGGTTCAAACTCAATAGACCCCTTATACAAGGTGGCAACCCAGTTGAATACTTTAATAGCGCTGGGGACGGCAACTAAAAAGGTCAACAGAGAAAAAATTACATTTGCAAGATCGCTCTGTCCGCTGACGAACATATGGTGGCCCCACACCAGGGACCCGACACTTGCAATGGCAATACTGGAAAAGGCGATGGCCTTATACCCAAAAATCCTTTTCCTGGCAAAGACCGGGATGACATCAGAAATCACACCCATGGCCGGGAGGATCATGATATAGACTGCCGGATGGGAATAGATCCAGAAAAGGTGCTGGTATAAGAGAGGATCACCACCCTTTGCCGGGTCAAACACCCCCACCCCAAAGAATCTTTCCAGAATGATCAGCAGAAGGGTAATCCCAATGACAGGTGTGGCAAGAATCTGAACCCAAGCCGTCGCATAGATGCCCCAGACAAAAAGTGGCAAACGAAACCAACTCATTCCGGGAGCCCGAAGCCGGTGAATGGTGGTCACGAAATTGATCCCGGTCAGGATAGAGGAAAAACCTAAAACAAAGACTGCAAAAACGGCAAGGGGGACATTGACCGTCGTCCGAAGGCTATAAGGTGCATAGAAGGTCCAGCCCGTATCAATGGGACCCCCACCGGTGAAAAGGGATACAAAAACTAAGATCGCTCCGGAGATATAAAGCCACCAGGAGAGGAGATTTATCCTCGGAAAGGCCATATCCCTCGCACCGATCTGAATCGGTAAGAAGAAATTACCGAAAATGGTTGGAATGGCGGGGATGACCACCAGAAAGATCTGGATGATTCCATGCAATGTAAAAAAGGCGTTATATGTCTGCGGTCCCATGAGATTGAACCCTGGGGCAATCAGTTTGAGCCGCATCAGAAATCCGAGAGTGACAGCCGTAAAGAAGAACGGAAGGATTGAGAAGAGATAAAGAAGGCCGATCCTCTTGTGATCTGTTGAAAGAATCCAGGCCAGGATTCCATGATATCGCCCTTTCTGTTCGTAAAAACTGGCGCTTGGATGGATTCCCTCCAATACCGCTTTTGGTCTCATCCCCATCACTCCTCTTCAGTCTGTCGTCTCTTACCCTTGAAAACAAGAAACGCAATAAATGATAAAGCAAAAAGCAGGGTGACTATTCCCGTCACTTTCAATGTGTTGAACACATATTTTCTTCCCTTGGGATCATAACTGAAGCAAAATCGTAGCACTTTACTGACGGTTGGACCGACCCTTCCTTCAGAGGCCTCCAACAGCGCCATTTTCAAGTCAAAAGGGAGAAAGTCGGTGCCGTATATATACCGGGTGATCTTTCCATCCGGAGAGAGTAGGATTAAGGATACCGGATGGAGGAAGTCTTCCCTTTCTCTTCTGAAATGAAATCCAACAGCATCGGTCAACTTCCTGATATTTTCTTTATCGCCGGTCAAAAATCTCCAGGCATCTTCAGGGAAAGGCATTTCGATCATTTTGAGATAGATCTTTTTCCTCTGAAGTGCGAGGTCGGGCTTCTCCATTTCATCGAAACTCACGGCCAGCACCCTATACTCTTTGCCCGGCTCTGATCCCAGTTTTTTCAAAACCCCTGCCAAATTAGACAATAAAAAACTGCAGACATCAGGGCAGTGATAATAAACAAGGGCAAGAATGGTAGGCGAGTGGATCAGTTGCCTCAAACTAATCTTATTGCCGTTTTCATCATTGAACAATAAATCAAGAGGAACAGTCTGACCCAATTTTTCATCGATCCCGATACTCGACTGATCTTTGGGTTGTTCAACATGAGCATCAACGCTGTTTTGAAAAAGGGTGACGAAGACAAAAAAAACTAAAACCTTTATGATGAGCTGCAAATCGTTACGCCCCGTTCGTTCCAGCACCGCTTTGGCTTCCCCTGTCCAATCCCCCTGCTCCCTCTCCCCGAAATTTATTATATATCACTTTTCGATGAGTTTAGTGAAAAAAAAGCTATCAAGAGAGCAAAGGGGGATTGGGGCAGAGGAAATGATTATTGAAGATTAAAATCGTCAAAAAGCCAACTCTTCGATAAATCGATATTTGCCTTCATGGCCAACACATAGTCCGGTCGGATGTCGTCTTTCCAGCGGGGATAACCTCCTTGCCAGATATACTTAACTAACTCCTGGAAGGAAGTCCTGTTGAACGCATATTCGCCAATGTTAATTTGATCCCTCTCTTTATTAATCCTAAAATAGATCTCCATTTCCTTTGCATATTTTTGAATCAGGTTCTCGATCAAAGATCTGTTCTTAAAACCCTCCGGGTTTTGCTTGAATCTATCCCTGTTCTGAGGGAAAGGGAAAAGCTTATACACTTCTCCGATAAAACCTCTGTGATCGATTCCATAAATCGCGCCCATCAGGTTTCCGATATCCTTCCCCCTTTCAATCAGATAGATGTCCCAAGATGTTTCATAATTTTCCTGTTGATCTTTTTCAGCTACTTCCGAAATGGAGCGGCAAAAATCCTGGGCAAAAAGGAAGTATTGGTTGAGGAGGAGGAGGTCGGTCTCAATATTGAAGAAACCAAAGGCTATTTTCCCGTGGCTGAGCGATGCAAATTCGAGAGGCATTATCCAATTTTAACATAGCATCATCTGACCTTATAGAAGAAAGTCCATTCAGACGTAATGCCTCAGAAGCTGTGAAAAAATTAGGGGTAGTGGACCGGCCAGGGGGATATCTCCAAAACTGTAGAATGCGGACTTTGAAATGTATGGGTCATGAGTCAGTTTAAGCTATCAATCTTACATGGTTTTCGATCCTTATGATTAAGCCCGAAAAAGGTAGCCGCTCTACAGTTTTTCCGACATCCCCCTGTCCGCTCTGTGAGTCTTTGCATTTTTTCACAGCTTCTCACTATTAGAGAAGTCTGACGTCTAACGTCTGAAGTCCAGTGTCTGAATTACAGCCCAATGCCAAGTTGGGTTTGACTTCTGAAGACAAATTTTGTATAAGAATGGGTGGCCATAACAATATAATTACTTTACATATTACATAAAACTATAATCTCAAAGGACACCCCCACCCTCGTTGTCCCCCCTTGGAGACTATGTCGTAATTGGTGGAGGGACTGGCGGTCAGAACAGACAAACGGGTTCGAGAGCTTTATGAGCAGCCGGTAAGGCCGCGGATCTTGTGGGGTGAAAGTCCCCAAACGTCAATTGCCCGATTCGGACGTTTAGCATATCCGGGGCATGATAAGGTAACGAATCATGAGATGCTCGGATGTAAAAGTCACAG
>Ga0315280_10001997_pt1 | contig 33800 bp, 30 predicted proteins | sample YL17G06_40_MG_FD_203697 | JGI IMG/M metagenome (GOLD analysis project Ga0315280, IMG submission 203697) | Sediment microbial communities from Yellowstone Lake, YNP, Wyoming, USA - YL17G06_40 | ecosystem: Environmental > Aquatic > Freshwater > Lake > Sediment | place: USA: Wyoming | collected...
CTGTATGAAATCAAATGGAGTGAAAATCATCAAAGAAGCTTTTACAAATGCCAAGAAGACTGAAAAATCTGCCAGTACAAAGCTTCGTTTTTACGTTATTGCCACCCCAAAATATAGCATTGAGGTGGTGGCTGAGGATTATAAGCATGCTGAAGACACGCTCCAAAGAGTCGCCCAAAATATCGTTTCAAGTGTCACTAATGCTGGCGGACAAGGCACTTTCAGAAGGGAAAAGTGATGGTCTGGCTTTTGAGGATATGTGAAAAATGTAGAAATTATACATTAAGAAAGGATACATGCCCATACTGCGGTGGAAAAGTCCGAGTACCACACCCGCCAAAATTTTCACCTGAGGACAAATATCTCAAGTACAGGATGGCCCTGAAGAGGGAGAGTCTCGCAGAGTGAAAGAGACCGTTATCAAAGAGTTCAAAAAAGTTGAATTGAACAATCCTATCTTAATTGAAGGTCTCCCAGGTCTAGGACTTGTCGGCAAAATTGCTGTACGCCATTTAGTCAGAGAGTTAAAGGCTGAAAAGTTCGCCTACATTTACTCCCCGCACTTCCCATACTTTGTTCTTGTCAGCAAGAAAGGGAACGTCAGGCTTCTACGTGGAACATTTTACTTCTGGAAGAACAAAAGTGGCAAGAACGATTTCGTTTTTTTCACGGGTGATAGCCAAGCTCAAACCATCGAGGGACAGTATGAAATTTCCGACTGCATACTGAGGTTTGCTAAGAAATACGATGCGAATATGATTATAACGATAGGTGGCTACCGAATGGAAGCCAAAGATAAGCCGAAAGTCATTGCTGCTGCCACAAGACAAGATTTTTTGAACAGGGCTTTGCAGGCCGGAGCCGAAGTCAGTCCAACGGGAAGCCCAATTGTGGGCACGGCTGGCCTGATCCTAGGTCTATCTCATTTCAGAAAGATTGATGCGCTCTGCCTTTTGGGTGAAACCAGAGGGTACTTACCAGATCCAAAGTCTGCTAGAAGTGTTTTGGAAATATTGCAATCGATGTTTGGTTTTGACGCAAATCTAGCGGGCTTAGATGAAGAAATTGGCAAAGCAGAGAAGATGGTCACACGTTTGCAGAAGATTGAAGAAAAAAGAGCTTTAGAGGCCGAGGAAACACGGAAAGAAGAAGATAAGAAAGTCACCTACATCTCGTAGAAACCGCTAAAAAGATAATTCTTCCTTGATTATTCTTACAATTTTTTTAGCAGCGTTTCCATTTCCATAAGGAGATTTTTCTGGCAACATCTTCCGGTGTCTTAACGTTGCTTCCATAGCTTTCAATATTTTCTGTTTTTCTACACCTACGACTTCGGCGAAACCAGCATTTACGGCCTCGGGTCTTTCAGTGGAAAGGCGAATGACTAGGACAGGTTTCCGAATGCATGGTGCTGTTGCCTCTTCTTGTATTCCACCTGAATCTGTCACAATCATTTCACATTTTTTCATCAAAACTAAGAAATCTAGGTAGCCAAGCGGCGGCAAAATCTGTATGTTTTTTGAGCTTCTCAATTTATCGTAGATTTTGTTTTGTCGCAGTCTCTTTTTTGTGCGTGGATGCATTGGATAGACAACAGGTATGGGAGCTTCTGCAAATGCTTCCATGAAATTCTTAAGAACTTGGAAATCGTCTACGTTCTCTGCCCTGTGGGCAGTTGCCAAGGCAAATTTTTCAAAATAGACTCTTTTAAGTATGTTTGATTTCTTCTCCGCTATTGGCAAGTGCTGGATTATTGCATCTATGATGGTGTTTCCAGTCACGTAAATCTTGCCCCACATGTTTTCTCTTTTAAGATTTCCTTCAGCTGTCTTAGTTGGCGCAAATAGGTAGGTGGAGACGTGATCTGTCAGTCGTCTGTTGTGCTCTTCTGGCATACGCAAGTCGAAACTTCTTAGTCCTGCTTCAACGTGTCCGACAGGTATTCCAAGCTTTACTGCTGCAAGGGATGTTGCTAATACTCCATTTGTGTCTCCTTCAACCAGGACGGTCGAAGGCATGGTCTTCTTCAATAGTTGTTCCATGCGTATTATAATGCGTGCTGTTTGGGCTCCTTGTGAATATGCCTTCAGTCTATATCCATAGTTAGGCTTGGGGAGTGCAAGGTCGTCAATGAATTGTTGAGACATGTTGTAATCATAGTGTTGACCACAATGCACAAAGATTGATGGGATTTTGCTTTTCTGTAAAGCTCTGATAACTGGTGCCATCTTTATTATTTCTGGACGTGTGCCAACAACAACCATGACTGCTTCCATTGATTCTTCACTATTCGGCATTTGAGCGCTAATGTCTTTTAACGCTTCTCCATGAGCTTATGCATAGATTTGACTCCAAAGTCTGTTTGATCACCAGCGCGCCTATGTCTTTTTCAGGTAACCTTCTCTCGGTTCATAAACTGTTCCTTCGCGCAGCAATTGCCCGATGAGGCGTTCCGCCTCTCCTCTTGGAATCTTGTATTTTGCTTCAAGCTCGTCCAAAAGTGCCGCTTTTTCAACCAGCCCTGTGTCCCTTTCCATTTCCATCAATGTAGAGAGTATTGTTTGCAGTCGGTCTCTCATGCTTTTGGATTTTCCTGTCATTATGATGTCTATGTCTATCTTGTATGAGGATAGGTCTATTCCCACCTCCTCGAGAGACCTCTTCATAATAGCAATCGCTGCCTCCGCATCCTCGGCCAAAACTTCTTTTCTGAGAGCTGCACGGGCTCTCGCTTCAGCTGTGCGCACTAGAGATTCTAGTTGACGGGCAGTGATCGCAACAGGTGAACCTTCTGCTTCGCTTGCCGATCGCATTGCCAAATAGAAATCATTAAGGCGTTTCAAAGCTTCCTGAGTCAGAACAGGTCTAATTCCTTTAGCATAACTGACGTATTTCCGCAAAAGTTCTGCGGATATTAGTGGTTCAACAGGGCTTGAACCTTTTCTGTGAAGTTCAAGGATGTGCGCTGACATCTTACTATCTGATTCTTTATTTGGCACATCTCTTAAGACGAAAATCAAGTCGAATCTGGAAAGTATTGTAACAGGTAAGGAGATGTTTTCAGCCACTGTGCGGTGTGGTTCATATCTTCCCAATGCAGGGTTTGCTGCTGCAAGTATTGCTGTTCGGGCATTGAGTGTGGCAACAATGCCGCCTTTTGCGACCGAGACAGTATGTTGTTCCATGGCTTCGTGAATGGCCACTCTGTCGTCTGGACGCATTTTATCCATTTCATCAATGCAGGCAATTCCTTTATCAGCCAATACTAGGGCTCCGGCTTCAAGGCTCATCCCACCGCCCTTGTCTCGCAGGACTGCAGCGGTTAAGCCGGCGGCAGTTGTTCCACGTCCAGAAGTGTATAGCCCTCGAGGTGCAATCCGCGCCACATACTGTAAGAGTTGAGATTTTGCTGTTCCAGGATCTCCCACTAAGAGAGCGTTCAGTTCCCCTCTTATACTGATGTCCGGAAGAGTTTTATGCACACCGCCGAAAAGAAGATACATAATAGCCTCTTTAATGTGATCATATCCATAAATTGACGGCGCAATTGACCCTATTATTTTACGATGCACCCACGGATCCCTTGCAAGTTCAAGAATTTTCTCTTCCTCTTCCGGCGATGGAAGCGCTGTCTCCGGTTCCTTGCCCAAGACTTCAATCGAATTAGCGTCCAAGTGCAAGATGAAAGCGCGAAGCTTTCCTACTCCTGGAAGTGTCGGAGCGAAAGCGCATACTTCTCCAACTACAGAAACGTCGTCACCGGGTCTTGCAACGTCAACGATCTCGCTTCCGACAAGCTTAATGTTTAACGTCCGGGGCAACTGTCCGGGCGGAAGGTCCTCCGGTCTTTCTTGAACCCGCAGATCTTGAGAGTCTATAAAGGCAGATTCTTCTTGCACAAATTCAAATGGCCCGTTTGATCTGCAGTCTGGGCTACTGCATACAAAGGGTGCCTTGAGGAAGGTACCTGTTTGGTTTACAGGATTTACTGTACCACATCTCTTGCACCTGAATGCAGCCTGCATAACCATGGGACGGACTGGTGATGAACGAACGACGATGCCTTCAACCATGACAAGCTTGCCAATTTGCTGTGAACCGAGCTTACGCAGCGGCGAAGCTTCCGGCAACCGCACAACTCTGACATCCACTCCTACTGTTTTCTCAGCGTATTCAGGATCTTCTATCTGCAGTTGCGCATAAGCCGCGTTATTAGCATGTTTCAAATACTCGACTGGTTTTTCCAAAAGCTCCTCAGCCAGCTTCTGGTCAAAGGCTAAAAGATCTTCAAAATCAACTATTAATGAGGTTTTTCCACCTACCACCATCTGGGAGATTCTTTGGCGATACTTTTCAGTTTTTAAGAAGTCTTGAAAGCGTTCTTGCGGATCTATAACTTCCAGTTCTTCGGTCATTCGTGTTCCTCCCTGTACTCTAATATTTGTTTTTTCCACTGATTGATAAACTTGTAAAGCCGTTCGTGAACAAATCTTTCTTCGCCGGTAAGATTCCTTAGCATGTTTTCCGTTTGGGCCGGGCCAGAGGCAATTGAAATAATTTTCTTTAACCTTGAATTTATAATGTCTTGCGTTAGGTGCCTAACCCTTTCGTATTCCCTCATCTTCTCAGGGTCTTTGGCAACCGTTTCCTTAAGTTCCGAAATACATCTCCGGAGTTTTGGATAGAAGTCTTCGGGAAGTTTAGATATTTGTCCAGCGGTTTGTACGCGTTCCATCCACTGAATTTTGTTAAGCTTAGCTGCGTCTAGCTGTTCTTCTTCACGAAAATGAGCGATTCCGGATCTTTCAAGTTCCAGAGCTACCCACCGATAAACTTCATACTCATTTCCTTCTTCAAATGGACCAACGTTCAATCCCGCAAGTTTGATTTCAGGACAGTTCCTATTAGCTATAATTCTTACCGGCAAGTTTTCAAAATCGAAGTCCAGAGATCCAATTCTCATTGAGACCGTTTGAGGCATTTCTTACTCCTTTCCACCCTCAATTCTGAGGTTACTACACTGCGCAGATATAAGAACTGTAGTTTAAAAGTTTAGATTGAAGGCGCAATAGAATTCGAAAGTCTGATTGCTCTATCAACTGTTGACCAAAAAAGTAGAAGGGAACGTAGTTTTTGCCCTGTTACGGCCACAAGCCCAGAGTCTTTATTGCATCGGCTACTCTTCCAACTCCAAGCATCAATGCAGCCGTCCGCATGTCGCTTTCTTCTTTCTTAGCCGTTTTATGGACATCCTCAAAAGCCTTGACCATCTTGCCTTCCAATTTTCGGTTTACATCTTCCAGCGTCCAGTGTTCACGTGTTAGATTTTGAACCCACTCAAAATAGCTTGTTGCAACTCCTCCTGAGTTAGCTAGAATGTCTGGGATTAGGAGTATTCCTTTTTCATGAAGTGTTCTGTCTGCTTCAGGTGTTGTGGGTCCGTTTGCGCCCTCCGACACTATTTTTGCTTTTATCTTGTCTGCATTAGCCTTTGTTATCTGATTCTCCAAGGCTGCGGGTATGAGTATGTCGCATTTTGTTTCAAGTATCTCCTTGTTAGTGATGTTTTCGCTCCCTTTGTAGTTAATGACAGAACCTGTTTTGGACTTGTGTTTGTAGACATCGTAGGGGTTTAAACCTCTAGAGGAGTGGATTCCACCCATTGAATCACTTACGGCTACAATTTTGCAACCCCAATCATATGCCATTTTGGCGGCGTTCCAGCCTACGTTACCATAACCTTGAACGGCGACTGTTGCTTCTTTCAATCTTAATCCTAGCTGTTTTGCTGCTTCCCTTGCACAAATCACAACCCCAAGTGAGGTGGCTTCTGCCCTTCCTTCTGAACCGCCTATGCTGAGGGGTTTTCCAGTGACACATTCTGGGACGCTGTAGCCTTTTATCTGACTGTAGGTGTCCATTATCCATGCCATGGTTTGAGCATCAGTGTAAACGTCAGGTGCCGGAACATCACGATAGGGCCCTATGAAATCAAAAAGCAGGCTCGTGTACCGTCTTGTCAGTCTCTCCAGTTCACCCTTTGACATCTCCTTCGGGTTGCAGCAGACTCCTCCTTTCGCTCCGCCGTACGGGATATCTACGACTGCACATTTCCATGTCATCCACATTGCTAGGGCTGTAACTTCATCAAGTGTGACATTTGGGTGATATCGTATTCCGCCCTTGAATGGTCCTCTTGCGTCCCAATGTTGAACGCGGCAACCGTTGAAAACAGAGATTTTGCCATTGTCCATTTTTACCGTGATAGAAACTATAAGTGACCGTTTGGGATGCGCTAACATGTCATGTAATCCAGAGTCAAGGTTCAGTTTTTCAGACGCTATTTTTAACTGTTCCAACGCAACGGTTAACGCTGTTTGTGTTCCTGCCATAAGCAGTTTCCCCAAATGATTTTCCATCTGCTAGATGCTTTATTGGATTTAAACGTTACCTTAAAAATTAGAAAAATAGGGTGTTAGTCGAGAATTCTTTCTATCGCATCTTTTTCTGATTCGTCGGGCGTTGGTATGCCCGTGACTTTAGCGGCTCTTTCAGAGAGACTCATCAAGTCGTTTCTGCTGATGAGATTTAGTTTCCATTTTCTGTTTCCAGCCATGAGTTGCTTTAGTCCAACTCCGATTCTATCAGTCAGGTACGTGTAGACTGCCACGGCTTCCCATGGGATTTCTTTAAAGCGTTCGCCGTATTTGGCTTTCAGTTCCGGAGCGGCGATGAAGAATTTGTCTGGTGTGGCTCCAAATTTATCTGCAAAGGACTTTGGTAGCTTCCCCTCTTCAGCTAGTTGTTTAAAGTAACTTCCCTTGAAAGCCGCGGTTATTGGCGAGCGTCCTAGCAGAACTGCTTTCACGAGTGGGCCGTCTCCAAAGTTGCTTATTGCTATTGACTTGAAAATGGATGTCTCTTCTATGAATCCTCCAGCCATAATCAAGTCTGGAACGTAGCGTCCCTTCTTCTTCAAGATCTGAGCACATCTTAGAACTATGGCTTCTAGGTATACTGTTGGAATGCTCATCTCGTCCATCATTGGTACAGGGCTCATGCCTGTTCCGCCCGCTGCCCCATCAAAGGATACGTAATCAATTTTAGCTTCTGACGCCATCTTCATTGTGTAGGCTACAGCCGAAGGCCTGTATGCTCCTGTTTTGATTGTAACATGTTTCGCACCCTGTTTTCTCAGCCATTCGATGTCTTCTACGAAGCCCTTTTCTTTTGGTATGCCTACTCTGCTGTGCCTTTCAAAGGATTTAAATACTCCTTCCTTGAAGGCTTGTTGGACGGTTGGATCTTCTGGATCAGGGATTACTATGTAACCTCTTTTCTTTAGCATTACGGCTCTTTCTAGGTCTCTTACGCGAACTTCGCCGCCAATAGCTTTTGCTCCCTGTCCCCATTTCCTTTCGATAACGTTTACCTCAAGTTTTGAGATGGCGTAAACATCAACGCCTAGTCTTTGATCCTCCACATTTGTTTGCACAACTATTTCTCCATGTTCTCCGTCCCAGAACTTTCGGAAAAGATCAATTCTTCGCTTCAACTCCTTTGATTGCGTTATCTTTCCGTTTGTAATTTGGGATTCAGGATCCATGCCGCAGACGTTTTCTCCGACTATTATCGATGCTCCAGAGATTGCTGCTCCCACGGCTAAGCCTTCCCAATTCAGTCTTGCAACATCTGTTGAGCCAAATGCACCGTTTAGAATGGGGATCTTTAGCGGTATGCCTCCGACTTTTGTTTCTATGTTGACGTTTGGGAAAATGGTCAGATCCGAGTTCGGTTCAATTCCTTGAGCATCGAATAGACTTGCTTGTATGTTGAAGTGCGACCAATCTAACCCGAAGTCTTTTAGTGCGCCCGCAGTGCTGGAGCCGAACTGCACTGGTTCTGGATATAGCGCTTCCCTTCCTCTGAATGCTGACAGGCTTATTTCGCACAAGAATGGGCAGTCGCGGATGCAAATGGGACACATTCCACTTGTCGGGCTTGTATCTTTGACACGCGTCTGGGTCCCCGTTGTTGACTTGCCATTAAGATAGGAACTGTTTTTGTGTACACGTTCTGTCATTCCTCTCTCTCCCTTTACATTACAATTTTGTAGGCAAGGATGAGTAAATTATGTCAGCATTTAAGCATTACTTTGGAATAACGTTAGAATGAACATTTATGAACATAGAAAACTTCATGCTATAGGATCTTGATTTTTAATCCTTCAGCCAAGTATTCCCGACGTTGATAAGTTTGGGGATCATACCGTGAACCACCCTTCTTAACTTCAACATACCGTTTTATTCCTTCTTTCGAAAGGTCAATGACTAGTTGGGTCATGTGTTCAATAATTGCGCAGAACTCCTGTGGATGTGCATTTTTAGCCAGTGTCCAGTAGGCCAGTGTCTGGTAAGCATACAATGCAGGGCAAACATGTCCGAAGAAGGCTTTTGCTGCTTCTCGTCCCCACATGTGTTCCATTAAAGACAGGCTGTTAAAGACAAGCCTCGTGCCTGGTGACACGAATTCTCTTTCAATTCTTCCAAAAAACCTGTGAAATTGTTCAGGATCCTTCGAGCTTGGGATTTTTCTGACCCATGGTGGTGCGTTGTCGTAAAAATCGCTGAATATCAATTCGCCTTGACCTGATGATTCTGAAAAGCAGTCTAGTACCAGAAATTTGTTCTCCCATCCTTCCGGGAAAGTTCTGATTAAGGGATCCAGATGTAGCATTATTGCTTGTGGGGGGTAAATGAAATCAAGATATATGACTTGATTTCCGTCGGTAATTCCTTGTTTCATGAAAGCGTAAAGAAACTCCAAAGCGAATGCCCCAGATTCTACCTCCCACAGAACATTTTCGCCAAGAATAAGGCCGCCGTCCAAAAGTTGATCTAATGTTTTTATTCCTGTTGAAAGCCTGCCAGTTTTGGGTTTCTCCATCTTGGATCTCTACCCTTTGATTTGTGGTCGTTGATAAAAATGTTTAGGTCTGTGTCAAGGGTGTTCAGCTTTGTACATTATGTACATAACGTTTCTATATTTGAACATTACATTACTTGTGCTCTAGAAAATTGGAGATGAAGATGAATGCTAAACTTAGTAGAACTTTCAGGACGAGAATTGGGAATGATAAAGCTGATTACTGACTTCTTTGCGGAGAAACCTGAACTTACAGCAAAAATTGAAAGTTACACAACAGCCCATTATGCATTAACGACGACATATTCAGAGAATTTCGGCATCCCAGAAGCAGATGCATCGAAAGTGTTTGAAGAACTTGAGAGGAAAATCAACGAGGCAGAATATATCCAAGTGGAGGCACCGCAGCCACTCAAAAAGTGGCGTCCTTTGTCGAAAGACGAAATCAACATGCTTCGCGTGCTCATCGACTACTTTTCAGACAGTCCGAAGATGTCACCTGCAGGCTCTTTCAGTTCGAAAAGACCAGAAGCCATTGTCGAAGCCTACTTGTGGTTTTTCGGAAGCTCCGCCGGAAACGGTGAAGTCGCAAGAGAAAACTTTCAGAACCTCATGGAAAAGTTCCAAACAGCAGTGTCAGTCAAATTAGAGACGCTGACTCCTATCGTGGCTTCCCCAAACCCATACGAAGCAGTGCTCAAACTACTAGATACCGCCGCGGAAAAGCTGAACATAGATCCTGGAATACATGAGATGCTCAAACGTCCAGTGAGAACGATCATAGTCAATATTCCAGTAGTCATGGATGATGGAAGCGTACATGTGTTCACCGGCTATCGTGTACAATATAATGACGCATTAGGTCCAACAAAAGGCGGAATAAGATATCACCCAGATTTGACATTGGACGAGGTGGTTGCCTTGTCAGCATGGATGACTTGGAAAACCGCAGTAACAGGCCTGCCATTGGGTGGAGGTAAAGGAGGAATACGCTGCAATCCGAAGGAAATGTCTTCTGGAGAATTGGAAAGGTTGACAAGGGGCTATGCGCGTGCATTCGCGAGATACATAGGACCCTACATGGACATTCCAGCGCCGGACGTTTACACTGATGCTCAAACGATGGCTTGGATAATGGATGAATACAGCGAAATAGTCGGATACAACGCTTTTGGAGTAGTTACGGGAAAGCCGATATGCGTAGGCGGTTCGCTTGGAAGAAATGAGGCAACATCAAGAGGCGTAATGTACACTGTCATTGAAGCTGCAAGGCATCTAGGCATGGAACTTGAAAACTCAACAGTCACAGTTCAAGGTTTCGGAAACGTTGGTTTCCACGCTGCCAGATTGTTGCATGAGCTCGGATGCAAGATTGTAGCAGTTTCAGACTCAAAGGGCGGAATATATAATCCGAAGGGAGTAGACCCGAAAAAGGTAATGGAGTATAAGAACAAGACAGGCTCTGTAGTCGGCTACCCAGGGTGTAAAGCCTTAACAAATGAGGAACTGTTAGAATTAGAATGTGACATTCTTGTTCCAGCAGCCTTAGAAAACCAGATCACCAAGGCGAATGCAGGCAGGATCAAGGCGAAAATAGTGGGTGAAGGGGCAAACGGACCGACAACACCTGATGCAGATGAAATCCTGTTCAGGAATGGAGTGTTTGTAATCCCGGACATTCTGGCTAATTCAGGCGGTGTGATCGTTAGTTACTTCGAACAAGTGCAGAACCAGATGAACTACTACTGGACAGAAGAAGAAGTGCGGACTAAGCTAGAGCATATAATAGTGACCGCATTCAAAGAGGTCTTGGCAGTAGCACAGCAATATAGCGTGAACATGCGGGTTGCAGCCTATATGAACGCAGTAAAAAGAGTTGCAGAGGCAATGCTTATACGCAAGAGAAAAACCTTCGCGCCGGTTGCTGAGTCGCATAAGCTAACCAGCAGTTAAACTCCCTCTCCTTTTTTTGTTTCCTTCCATGTACATAGAACGTATTTTTTGAACACATATTTAATAGAAACGAGGTCGAAGACATAGTTAGGGAAAGAAATGTCTGTCCATCTTCACACCACGATAAAGAAGAAAACAGATGACATGCTTGAACAGTTAGCAAAAACCTATGGCACCAAAAACCGTGTTATTGAACAGGCGTTAGAGACGTTGCTAAGAGTTGAGAGAGTCGGTTCGTGCGAAGACTGCGCGATAAAAGCGAAAATGAATGAACAAGTAAACCTCAGGGAAGCATTGGATCTGACATCTGTTGGACGGAAGACGATTGACAGTCTTTTGGAAGTCGCAATCGGAGATAAGACAATTCAGGAATTTATCATAGAACAGAAAACAGAAGCAAAGAACACAATCGAAATACTCAAGGGCTCTGTAGCATGGAAAAAACCTTCAAATTTCAAAGAATTCATGATAATCCTCGAAGAAATGGAAAACCTAACCCGACTATTCGAAATTGCATCCTATAACGAGATCGATAGCACAGTAATCTTGAGGCCAAATGCCTTCAAGCGATTGCCAGAAATTGTTGCCTTTCAGATATCAACTATCCTTGAAGGTTTGCAAATCTCGTTCGACATGCGAGTAATGGGTGAGGACATTGCGGTCAAAATGATACGGCAAGACATGTATCCGCTGAAGAGAAAAGAATTTGGAGAATCCCTAAACGAGCAAATTGAAAAGAGACTCTCAAGCGCGACTCCGGGCTTGTTTAGGAATACGCTGATGTTAGTAGGCCCTGCATTCATGAATTGGGCAGAGAAGCACCTGGAAGAGCCAATAATGGATTTTGGGTCGCTTCTAGAAGACATTAGGATAGTTCTTGGCGCAAGTGAGCTTCCAAAGGAGCCCAAGGAATTTGTGAAGAGTTTGCTCTCCGCGTTCATAAAGATGAACTGGTTTAGGCAAGCTAAAATATTGCACGAAGTCGATGAAAAGACGTTGGACATATCATTCCACTCGACAACACCATCTGTGGCGAAGCTTTCTGTCGTGATGCTCTCCGTTGTTCTTGCAACCCACGGCTGGAAACTCCTAAAATTCTCAGCAGAACAGACAACGGCGAATCTATCCATTCAATACGTTGGTCCAGAAGATCTAAGTCTACTGGATCAAATAGTCGAAGTTAGTCTCTATCAGACGATCGGCCGCCAATTCTTAGATGTTATTCCGGTTCCACGCGAAGTTTTCAATTCGTTTGCATCTAAAGTCTATGAGATCAACAAGGAAAAATTCACTGAAATATATCGAACTATGGGCGTCCGCGTCTCGAACGCCATACGCATGTTAGCAAGGAACGATCCTGAAAAAATACGAAAACTGGCGCAAACCTTCATTCTCAAGAACACGGGATCTATTCAACCTGATGCAGAAATACGATTCGTCGATGATGAACACTTTACGATAATTTTCAAAAAGATTGACATGCTGGTCATGAACAGTCAACGTACACTCATCGAGTCCATGTTTAAAGAGCTCGGCTACGAGATCTCGACTACAGTTTTCCAGAACCTTCTAAGTTTCAAGCTTAAAACGCTTGAAAAACCAGTCCTTGAACCAGTTCCCCGTAAAAAACTAATGCAAACATTGATAAATGAAATGTCTGCAAGCTCTGCGGATGAAGCTTTTGGGATGATAAAGGATCAGATAGATGAGATATTCCCAGAGGATTACCCGTGGACAATTAGAGAGGCGGGTGACAGAATCGTTGAGATGTACCGTGAACTTGACATTGAAGTTGAAATTGAATATTTTGAAGGCGGCTTCACACTCAAGTACAAAACATGTCCATACTATAAACTGGTCAAGACAGAACAAAAAACGTGGCTTTGCAACCTGCGCAAGAAAACCATAGACTACATTATCTCACGAATTTTACATGGGAAAAAGGCGAAAATAAAAATCATCAAATCTCTGCTCAAAAACGAACATCCCTGCGAATACGCAATATTCCTGACAGGTTTTTTGGAAGAAGAATAGAGTTTCAATGTCCTCTTTTTGCTTCAAACATACTTTTATTAACGGTCGAAAATAACCTATAAACTAGGAGGCTTATTCAAATTGGGTTTTGAGATGTGGGCTGAAAAATACAGGCCGAAAAGACTGGATGATATTGTTGATCAAAAAGAGATTGTTGAACGGTTAAAAAGTTTCACTAAATCAAGAAACGTGCCTCACTGTATTTTTGCAGGACCACCAGGGACCGGGAAAACTACTGCAGCCCTTTGCTTGACAAGAGACCTTTACGGCGGCGGTTACCGAGAGCATATGATGGAATTAAATGCTAGCGATGAAAGAGGAATTGATGTTGTTCGAGAAACGGTGAAAACCTTTGCCAGAGTGAAGTCGATTGGTGAAATCCCGTTTAAAATAATGATTCTGGACGAAGCAGACAACATGACTTCAGATGCACAGCAAGCTCTAAGACGAACAATGGAGCGTTACACAGAAACATGCCGATTCATCATGTGCGCAAACTATAGTGGAAAAATCATAGAGCCCATCCAGTCAAGATGTGCACCTTTCCGTTTTACGTACTTGCCAAGAGAAGAACATGATTGTTATTTAGGAGAGATGGCAAAGAAAGAAAAGGTGAGATTGACAGCTGAGGGCTTAGACGCCATTTTTGAAATCTGTGGTGGAGACCTGAGAAGGGCAATTAACACTCTGCAATCAGCTGCTTCATTAAACAAGCCCATCGACGCAAAAGTTGTCTATTCAATCACCGGACGGGCAAGCCCAGCGGACGTACAAAAAATGATAAAAGTCGCCATGGAAGGCAACTTCTTAGAAGCAAGAAAGCAACTGCGGGACATGATTCAGAAATACGGAGTGGCTGGTAGCGACATAATCCGTCAAATCCATACAGAAATCTTCAGAGCCGAAATTCCTGAACAGTGGAAGATAAAACTAGCTGACATCGTGGGCGAAGTAGATTACAGGCTTGTTGAAGGCGCGGATGAAGAGGTTCAGCTCAGCGCCTTGCTAGCAAAGCTTGTCGAAGCTGGCGGCGAACTAAGAACTGCAAAATAGGTGCATACTCTTGTATGCTGCTTGGACGGTCAAGCATAAACCAAAATCGCTGGCCGAAATTATTGGGAACGTTGAAGCCATTCAAAAATTTATTGATTGGATAAAATCTTGGGAAAAGGCCGTTCCGAAAAAGAGGGCCGCCTTTCTCTATGGACCGCCAGGCATAGGAAAAACCGTTACTGTCGAAGCTTTAGCCAGTGATTACGGTTTGGAGTTTGTGGAAAAAAACGCAAGTGACTATCGAACGGAAGAAGCGATAAATCGTTTCGCAGGGTTGGCCTCACAATATGGATCACTCTTCGGAGCAAAAAGAATCATTCTTCTAGATGAGCTGGACGGATTGACTGGAACGTCGGACAGAGGTGGCGTCAAAGCAATAACTGACGTTGTGAAAACTGCACAGTGCCCCATAGTCCTGATTGCTAACAACGCGTATGACCCGCGTTTCTCCAACCTTCGCATTTACTGCCTCCTAGTAGAGTTCAAGAAACCAGCTACAGGTGAGGTTGCGAAGCACCTGAAACGCATATGCGAACGTGAAGGGATTCAAGCTGATGAGGACGCATTGAAGTTCATTGCTCAGCGTTCAGGAGGCGACGTGCGTTCAGCAATGAATGATCTTCAGGCTTTGGGTCAAGGTAAGAAAAAGTTAGCTTACGAAGACGTTTCTTGGCTTGGCTACCGCGATCGGCAAGACAGTATTTTCAGCGTGTTAAGAATGATAATCTATGGAAAAACATGTGCTAGCGCAAAACAGGCGTCGAATATGGCTGATGTTGACATTGACATGCTTTTTGAATGGATTTACGAAAATGTTCCAGCACATCTGACCGACCCACATGACTTGGCTAATGCAATGGAGGCACTTTCTATCGCGGATGTTTACCGTGGCAGAATCCAGGCAACCCAAGACTGGGGGTTTATGCGCTACGTGATTGATTATATGACTGCTGGCGTGGCTATGGCAAGAAAGAATACTCGAACATCTGGATGGATACCTTTCAAGTTTCCAGAGCGTATACAGATGCTGTCGAGGTCTAAGGCTGAACGTGCAATGCGGCTGAGCATAGGGGCCAAAATCAAGCGGAAGAACCACATTTCAGCCAAGAGAGCAGCAAGAGAGTTCCTTCCCTATTTGAGGATTATTTTTAAGAATAATGCAGATATGGCGGCCGGACTTGCAAAATGGCTTGACTTAGATCGAGAAATGGTTGAATATGTCGTCGGAAGCGAGGAAAAAGCTAAGGCGATAATCAAATTGATGGGCTAAAAGGTAACCGTTTCTCTCAGCTTATTTTGCTTCCTTCCGCGATGTCTTTTTCAGGTTGCAAAATCACTACGTTGCCTTTATCGTCTTCAGCAGCAAAAATCATGCACTGGGATTCTACGCCCATCAACTTTCGATGCTGAAGGTTGAGAATAAAGGCGCATTTTCTCCCGACAAGATTTTCAGGCTTATACCATTGCAAGAGGCCAGCAACGGCTTGCCTCTTTTCGGTTCCGAAATCGACAATCATTCTTATTAGGTTTCGTGAGCCCGGAATTTGGTTTGCCTCTAAAATTTTCCCTATACGCAAGTCAAGCTTCTGAAATTCTTCAAATGGTATTTCCATTTTTGCAGTCACCGTTTTCCAGTTTTCATGTGAAGTGAACTATTAAGTTTTATGCGTTTTTCTTTCGTCTTCTATCTTCTTTGCAACTTTTGCAACGCCTTTCCAGCCTTCGACGGCCTTCGAATAAACTATTTCGAAGGCTTCCTTCGAAGTCAACCCAAACAATTCCTGACCAACAGCCTTTCTTGAAAGATATGCTGCAGCGCTCAAGACTTCGCCGTTCAATCGTGAATCCGTCACATCTGCTAGATGACAAATTAAGGCTTCAACGGTTCGTGGCCGAATTGGACCATACTGTCCGTGGTGAGAAGACACGATATGGACTATTTTTAGTGGGAAGCCTCTTCGAACAAGCTCTGAAGTTGCGAGGGATAAATGATCTAAGTATTCAGCTAAGGGTGTTGAGCTGTAATTTCCGTCCTTGTCGACGACATAAGTTGCAGTTTTAAAAATGTCATGCAGTAGAACTCCAGCGATGACGAGGTCACGGTTTACCTTTCCATGATAAACTTTTTCCACAGAGTTGCACATTGCCAGTGCAAGGTTTGCTGTTGAAACAACATGTTCAATGTAACCACCGGGATAGGAGTGGTGACGTGACAATCCAGCCGGCGAAACTTCAAGAGGTAATCCTGAATACGTCTCACCGCCTACTTCGAATGTTGGATTTTCCAATAACTCAATGACTTTTGTTCGAAGTGGCTTTTCAAGAATCTTGTCTGCTAACGTTTTAAGTTTTGAGTTTAGCAATTTTTTTCACTTGTTACTTGTCTTAGTAGCTGACAAGATATTGATTTTTCGTTTTTCCGCTGTGGCTATTTCATGTGCTTTTGAAATCGGCTCAGGGATACGACTGACGCTTGCGCAGTGCTTGACGATTTTGATGGCTGTTTCCAACGAAACCATGTGCCCAACGCTCACGTAAACGGGTTTGCGGTCCTGTTTCGTGGTAACTGCTGCACCAATAACTTCGCCATTATCACTTATCAAAGCAGTATCTCCTTCAACATGAGCAACATGGCCCACCAGCCTTTCTTTTGCAACGCCTATCGTTGGCTTGCCGATTACGAGTCCTAAGTGGCTTGCAAATCCACACCGATAAGGATGAGCAAAACCATGGCCGTCAGCAAGGAACAGATCTGGTTGAGCATGCAATTTTCGAATGCACAGAACCGTTGGCATGATTTCTCTAAAAGAAAGCAAAGTTGGAACATAGGGAAAACACGTTTTACACGAGGCTATTTGGGATTCCACAAGCCTAAGGGAATCAAAATCCAAGACCGCTACAGCGCTAATAGAAACGTCGTTAGCATATGCAACGTCAACGCCGCCTACAAATCGGATTTTCTGGGGCAAGTCATCGTGAAAAATAATGTGCTTGGACAAGCGTAGTTGAGCTTCATGAGCTTTCTTAACAGAGAACTGTGGTTTAATGCCGGTTTCGGTCATGCTGCTTTTCTCAGCGTGTGTTGATCTCGTGCTTTATTTTTTCATCCGCTTTTCAAGGCGTTTCAGATATTTCTCAAGTGTGCTTCTTCGTATTTCCTGTGTTATGTCTCCACGTGTGATCTCAATGATTTTTCTGGCAACGTCACATTTTCTTCGAAGGCCAGGCACTAGCATGTAAGACTCGTCCATGGCCATGAGTTCAATGTAGATTTCGTCCATTATTTGTAGGCAGTTCTCACCTTTTTTTATGTTTCCTTCTCGTAGAGCATCTAGTGCCCAACGTCTGCACTCGCCTATCACGTCAGCCAGCGCAAGCACATAATCGACTGGAAGCGCGTTGATTTCTTTAGGGGTTACAAATCTCGATTTCTGGACTAACTTTAGGAAGATGTTTGCTTCTGAATATTCTTGAAGTGCGGCACTGTATAACCCACTGTAAATAATGTCAGGATGTGTTGTTGAAGTATTATTGAGTTTTGAAAGAATTTCTGTGGCTTTTTCAATCAGTTTCTCTGCTTCTTTCAATCTTTTTTGATGAATTAAGAGTGTTGCTTGTTTGGAAAAACTTGTTGCTTTTCTCATGTCTTTCTGAGCGTTTTCTCGAATCTTATCTTTCTCTCTCAGTTCTTTTCTGATGTCATTCAGGATAGTTTTCAAGGTGTTCATAGAATTAGCACCAAGGTGTTTAGAATACGGGAGAAGAAGTATTTTATTGTATCTTCAAAAATAGGAATGTGGGATTATCGGTGTTTGAGCACTTGTTCTTTACTCGGGCATGGGCGCCGGTTCCTTCCATTTTTCTACCAGTAGTTTGTTGTCTCCCAGCTTGAAACCTACCTTTACGAATATGGAGTCAGAGCCTTTGAACGGGAACATGCTGTCCTCAGCTAGGTCTTTTGGCAGGTAAATCAAGTATTTGCCGTCTTTTCTTCGGAATAGGCGCCCTCTTCCATCACTAACCATATGTTTGCACCTCGATTCAATTTTTGGTATAAGATCAAGGGTAATGGCCGAGGGAATATTTAAGCCTTGTTCTCATTCAATTCAGAATGCGCTGAGCTGAATTATGCGATTGTTCAAAAGATGAATCGATTGCAACGAATCTTACCCAGCTCCAAATCGTATTGAATTCGGGAGTTTGCTCAAGAGTACAACACGGCTTTCAATGGATTCATTAATCAGACTGTAACCTGTTTCCCTTTCCAACTGCACCGAGAATTCACGGATCTCACTATAGCTTGGCATGCTTTCGTAGCCTAAACGAAGCCTAGAGAATCCAACATGCATGTAAGCTTTAACCTCGATGTACGTAGGTTTAGCTTTTTCAATCAGCCTAGCGTAGTCCAATGCATTCTTCATGTTCAAATTCCGAACCAATGTCATTCGAATCACGGTTGGACATTTGAAGCTGGGCAAAAACGCTAAAGTCTCTCTCAGTCTTTCCCAGCCTTTTGAAATTAGAGGACGACAAACTTGCTTGAACACTTCTTCATTTTGGGCGCACAAAGAAATGTAAAGCTGCGTAGGCTCTTGGCTTAGGTTGGCCAAGACCAAGGGCACAGTTCCGTTTGAGACTAGAAATGTTGTGAATCTTTTACTTTCGAAGGCTTGAATCAACTCACCCAAATGCTTATAGAGCGTCGGCTCGCCTGTCAGACTTATGGCTACTTGCTTAGGTGTTAAGGCTTCTTTGAATTTTTGCTTGTTTGTTTTTGGATTGTCTCTATATCCGCTCAAGATCGCGCGTTGCGCTTTTATGCTTCCTTCTACAATTTCCTCTGGCGAGTCCCATGTTGGCAGCTTCAACTCATTCCATGATGTCTGAAGATCTGCGCTTTGGGCTCTCCAACAAAATAGGCACTGTTGCGTACAGTAAAAAGCGGCGGGCGTCATTTGTATGCATTGGTGCGTTCTTATTCCGTAAAACTTTTGCTTGTAGCATTGCCGGTTATGGATCAAAATTTCGTAGAGCCATCTGCACCTTTTGACAGCTGAATGCCCGCCAACAAAATGATATTTTTGCTTCTTTAATGCATCAATCAGCTCAGTTGGGACCAATTTTTCCAATGTAGATCACTGTTCAAACTTGTCAAGTAGTGCAGATGTCTTTGAGGGAAAAGGGAAAGTGTGGGATAAAAGCAGTTTCATTTCTCAAAACAGTATTCAACCTTCTGAAATTCTGCAGTAAGTTTGGCCACGTCTTTCTTGATGGTTTCAGGTTTTTCTCCGTCAATGACCGTTCTTTTGAGTATTTCGGCTATTTTCAGCATTTCAGTTTTTTTCATTCCTCGTCTTGTAACCTCGCAAGTGCCGATTCTTATAGCGCAATCCGTGATTATGTTTGCGCGTTGAAGCTTTTCAGCTACGCTTCTGCTTTTCTCAGAGTCTCCATAGTCCAAGATCGTTTGGTGGGATTGGGTGAACCCCAGTTGTTCGCAAACGACAGGAAATCCGAAGTCGTGTAAAGCTTTAGCTAGCGTTTTCGAGTTGTCAATGACTTGTTTTGCGTAGGCTTTGCCGAAGGTTTTCATTTCGGCTAGGGCCAATGTTAGAGCTGCTATGCGATTCCAATGGGCGTTGTCCACAAAAGCGGGGAAGATCCTTTCTTTTAAGAATTCTCCAGGTTCTTTGTCTGCTAGGATTATGCCTCCTTGTGGGCCGAAGAAGGTTTTGTGAGTTGACCCGAAGAGGGCTTGTGCATTTTCTCTGAGCGGGTCTTGAAACTGTTGGCCGGCGATGAGTCCCAAAACATGTGAGCCGTCGAATCCTACCGCGGCATCGTTTTCGTGAGCAACTTTAGCTATGTCCTTAACCGGATGGGGGAAAGCAATTAGGCTTGCACCGAAAATTACGATTTTAGGCTTGACGTGACTTATGGTTTGTTTCGCTTCTTCAACCTTTATATTCATGTCATGTTTCGAAAACGGGAAGGGCACTGCCTTAAGCTTAAGGAGTCCAGCCAAGCCATTTTCCCACAGACCAGGATACCCGCCATCCGTAGGAGAGATGCACACAAGCGTGTCACCTGGCTTTGTCAGGTTGGCTAAGACAATGAAATCGGCAATATGCCCAGAGAGAGGGCGTAAGTCCGCGGTCTCAGCCTTAAAAACTTCTTTTGCAACTTTTTCGCCGTACTGCTCAATTTCGTCTGTGAAACGTGTGCCCATGTAGAATCGGTCTCTTGCAGTATATCGGTGTGCAAGGTCTGATGACAGCAAACCCTTTACAGCGGGGCTCATGACGTTCTCGGATGGTATAAGGTTCAAACATTGTTTGCCTCGCCATTCCTCATGTTCCTTAACTAGGTTCAAAATTTCGTCAATCATACCAAACCACTCGACATTGTGCAGAATTATTCTTTCTGCATACTTAAGTTGTTTTTCTCCGCAACATGCTCCTTCGGAGGAATTTTCCGAATTCCTAAGTGTAATTATGCACGAGCCAACTTAACGTTTGATATCGGAATGCTTCTCAGAATAATGTTACTTGTCTAGTAAAAGGTAAAGTTTAAAATGTTCTCAGTGTTAGAGATGTTCACAACCTTTAAATGTGGACTACGAGGGAAAACGTTTGGCGAAATTTCGGTTCAAAGTTAAGCGGTTAACATGTTTATTCTTGATATTCGCATTCACCGTTGTAAGCCTTTCACTTCTGCCTAGTGTTAGAGCTGGAATAGAGATATCCTTAATGACACCGGCATCGGGAACTGTTGGAACGCCTGTTCAATTAACGGGGAACTTGACCACGGCAGATGGGATATTTGAAATACGTTTTGATGACGACATTGTGGCCGGTGGAAACGCTGCTGGAAACCATGTAAACGCTTCGTTCACAGTTCCACATTCTGCGGCAGGCAATCACACTGTAAAGATTACTGATGTTGCGACCGGAGAAAACGGCACAAAAAATTTCACGGTTTCGACGTTTTACAACATGACAATCGATGTGCCCTTAGCGCCAAAACAGCTTCAAGAGGGCGACTCGATTCCAATTTCTGTGAACATAACTGGTGGAGAGTCAAGCAAAACCTATGTTGCTAATGTTACGGTCCTTACACCAGCCAATATGTCTTTCGTGAAAATGCTCAATATTACAACAACAACAATTGGAAATGGAACCGCAAACACAAGTTATCCGAATGATTTTTCAGCAGACGCCAATACCCATGTTGTCGGCGACTACAGCGTCTCTTTTAACACTACAATTAGCAACATGACTTTCTTTGTAGGGTTGACAAACTCGACAGAATATCACAGAGGTCAAGCAGTAGACATTAAGGTTGTCTATAAGCCAAATGAAAACGTTACCATTACCGTGACTGGAAAAGATGTGTATGATTCTTTGAACTTGACGGCCGATAACGCTGGCATAGTTCACTACGCGAATTTTACTGTGCCTGCAAATGCGTCGATAGGTAATTACACGGTTAACGTTTTTTCTATATCAGCTGTACCAACGACAAAAAGCCCCGCGGATACCCAAGATTTCACAGTTCCAGGCTTCGCTGTTAATGTTACTGCAAAGAATCTGGCTGGAGATTCTGTGCCAGATGTAACCCTTAGAGCCTTTGAGAATGCAACATCAGTCAGTAATGTAACAACCGGCTCAGATGGTGTTGCAATCTTAGAGCTTGAAATTGGTGATTACAGGTGCGAAGCATATTCTAAAGCGGAAAAAGTTGGTGAACGCGAGATAGCAGTCACCAATGTAACATCGGTAGATTTACTCTGCAACCTGACCAATTTGGGAGTTCGAGTGATTGGGATCTTGGGCGGAGCCGAAATCGGCATTCCTGAAGCTGGAATACATTTGACGCCAGATAACACGATGTTCATGACCGATGTCACTGGAATTGCTGTAGCACATTCCTTGCTGCCCAACATCACTTATACTTTAAACACGTCGCGCTACAGTGTTCCATTCAATGTAACAACAATTCCACAGTTGCTTGTGAATGAGAAGTTGGTAGCATGGGTCAATGTAACTATCATTTGTCCAACTGTAACATTACAGGTTAATGTCACCAAGGCTGATGGGCAACCGATCGGCAACGCTCTGGTGAAAGTTCAAGAATCATTGGGAGGAATCCATTACGAGGGAAACACCGATCCTACCGGCATGCTCGCTTTTAACCCTGTTTTCGGCAGGTATAACATCGGCGTTTATGACAGTAGCGGAATAAAGCTGAACGAAACAGCTGTAGACTTGTTCCAAAACCAAAATGTGACCATATACTGTAACCTTTACGGTTTGGCGGTTTCAGTCAGAGTTGTTGACTATTTTGGCCAACCTTTTCCAAACGTAAACATAGCGTTACAGAGAGAAGGCTCAGAGGCAGTATCAAAACGGACGCAAGCCGACGGCACAGCGACTTTTGACAACTTGGTGGGTGGCAATTTTGAAGTAGCTGTCTATCTAACGGACGAAACCCAGCCAACTGTAGCCCAAGTGTTCCTTGTAGAAAACTCAACAACCGTTCAGATCAAAATAGACAAATACGTTATGCTGGTGGGGTTACTTATTGAAACAAGCCAGTTAACGATAGCGATCATTATTGCGTTGACCGTCATTCTAGTTGTCTCATTGGAAGTCTATAGAAGGAGACGTCCAAAACCTAAGAAAAGTGAAAGTTAGAGCTTGAATAAGGAGTTTTAGGGAAAAAAGTTTATATGAAGTCTTGTTAAACATACTCGTGAGAGAAGTAATACTTTCAATAGTGAAGTTTTGTTAAAAAGGTCAAAGGTAGTGCATGCATTGGCACAGGTCAAAATTTGTTCTCCGACATGTGAATCCTTCAAATGTGCGAAAAACGCTACTGTCTACAGGCGGGATAGCGTATGGTGCAAATGGACTGAGGAGATGTGTAACGTTGCAAACTGCACGTATGCCATTTGCACAAAAAGGCGGCTGCTGCCAAAGGGAATCTGCGGGGAAACTATTAAAAGAAAAACTGTTGAAAAACAGCCAGATGAAGTTATTGGTCCGACAATAAAACTTCGCGGCAGAGCTCTTCGCAAAATTGGGGAAAAAGAGATCTTCTGAGGCGGTTAAGGCTTCCAATGATACGAGAGGACCAGCGCTTCACTGATTGAATAGGTTTCCCCCTTATTTTTTATCATTTCACTTGGCAGGAATACGTTTGACAACCGGCGGCTTCACTTTTTTCAAAATCCTGTAGCCGCAAACGATGCATTTTATCTCTCCACCGCGCATTTCCAATTCTTCGGAAGGAACTTTTGCTCCACATCTCACGCATTCGTAAACTATCCCGGTTGGTGTCTTTTCCATGCTTTTCCCTCTTCCTACAAAGGAAAGCCGTTTTGCTTTTAAACGTTTCCAGATCCTATTATTTATAAACAGAAGGACGCGGTTTGAGTAAACATTCGAGAAAAACTCTTTCAGAAATTCTTTCCCAGCAAAACCTAGGCCATGTGTATAATTCTTACGACATTGTAGGTGACATAGCGCTTATACGTTTGCGAGAAGCATCCAAAATCCGGGGCCGAAAGGTTGCGGAAGCCCTTATGAGCGTTCATAAGAACGTCAAGACAGTGTTGGCTCAGATAGGCGCTGTCTGCGGAGATTTTAGGCTTAGAAAGCTGGAATACGTTGCCGGTGAACGCGAAACAGTTACCGTTCACAGAGAATCCGGGTGTCTTTTCTCTGTTGATGTTGAAAGATGCTGTTTTTCACCTAGGCTTTCTTATGAAAGAATGCGAGTTGCAAGACAGGTTAGAAACGAGGAAGTTGTGGTAAACATGTTTGCCGGTGTAGGATGCTTCTCCATACTGATCTCTAAATACTCTGGTGTTGAAAAAGTGTATTCAATTGATGTTAACCCCATGGCATTTCAATACATGCAGGAAAACATTAGGCTAAACGGGGTCTATGGGAAAGTCATTCCGATTCTCGGTGATGCCACAGAAGTCATTGAGAAAAGACTGTGTCACTTGGCTGACAGGGTTCTTATGCCTTTGCCTGAGAAAGCCTTTGAATACTTGCCCTACGCTCTTTTGGTCCTCAAAAAGACGGGAGGATAGATACATTATTATGATTTTGAGTATGCTAAGAAAGACGAGGATGCTGCTGAGAAGGTTAAGTTAAAGGTTTCTGAGAGACTTCAAAGTCATGGTGTAACTTTCGAAATTCCCCTTGCTCGCGTTGTCAGAGCGACTGGACCAAACTGGTATCAAGTGGTCCTGGACATTAAAACAGGTTTTCGAGCAAAAGGAAGTGGCCGAGGCTAATAGGACGTATATATTGTGGGCGCTCTGTGTTTCTTGTTGTGGATGAGAACTTGTCGGACACGAAGGGTGAGGTGCGGGATATACTGTGAATACTGCCCACCCTACAGGCCAAGGGGGAAACGTTGCAGAGGGTGCGAATGGGTTAAGGAACTATTGAGGGAGCTGAGATTGTGGGTCTTATGAAAAGGTTTTATATTCTTAAAACGAAAGTACGTTGGAGGAATTGCAAAGTGAAAAAGAAGTTGATGGAAATATTGGCGTGTCCGATTGATAAGCAGCATCCACTTGATTTGCTCATCTTTGAAGAGAAAGAGGAAATAGTGGAAGGTCTGATTACGTGCCCGAAGTGTTTGAGGTGGTATCCTATACGTGATGAGATTCCTGAAATGCTTCCTGATGAAATGCGGAAGGAAAAGGAAGACTTGCCTTTTCTGAAGAAATGGAAGGAGAAGATCCCTCAGAAAATTCTGTTACAGGGGCGACCCTTCAATCTTAAAAGCTAGAATCGGTTTACCTTCATTTCAGCTTGACTATTTTCCCTGTTGCTGAGGATTTTAGCGCCGACTCGGCTATTGTTAGGGCTTTTAGGCCGTCGAGTCCTGTTATTAGGGGTTTTTCTTTTTTTGAAATGCAGTTTGCAAAATGTTGGAGCTCAAGTTTTAAAGGTTCTTGCCATGGGTATCTTGGTTGGACTGTTTCTTTTGCATCCTCGATGGTCAATTCTTGTGTAATGTAGTCAAGTTTCATGATGGCTTCGCTGCCAGTAACTATCAAAATTCGAGTCTTGTACGGGGTTAACCAGTTAGACTCAATGAACGCGCTCTTTCCGCCCTTAAACGTGAGCATTATCTGTGAGTAGTCCTCAAATTTCTTATACCGCATGCTTCCTGTTTTTGCGTAAACGGCAATTGGGTCTTCGTCGAAGAGATATAGCATTACGTCTATGTCATGGATGGCCGTGTCCTTGACGACTCCGACATCTCCTATTCTTTCCGGCCATTGGGAAACCCTTTTCGCCGTAGCGCACACAAGTTCGCCAATTGCTTTGTTCTCAACAGCTTTTCTAATCTGCTGCAATCCTGGGATGAACCGCATCAGAAAACCTACTGTTAGGTGTACTCCTTTTCTTTCAGCTGCTTTAAACAGTTTTTCAGCTTGTTTCACGTTTGCCGCCATGGGTTTTTCAACCAGAACATGTTTTCCAGCTTCCACAGCTCTAGTGGCTTCTTTTGCAAGGCTGGTTGACCATGTGCAGATACTCATTGCTTCAATATCTCTGTTCTTGAGCATCTTTGCCGCGTCTGTGTACGGTGTTGCACCGAATTGTTTAGCTACGTTTTTGGCTCTTTCAGGATCTATGTCACATATGGCTATGAGCTCGGTTTCTGCCAGTTCTTTGTAGACTCTTGCGTGGTTTTTTCCCCAGAAGCCGGTTCCAATAACTGCTACGCCTAGCTTTTTCATTTGGTCCAAACGCCTCTTCCTAACCCACGATATATGAAATGTTCCTTTTCAATTTTGCTTGGCTCAACGATGCCTTCAAGGTCAACAATTGCGGCTGGCTTCTTCATAACAAGTTTCAGTTTTCCAAGTTTTAAATGCTTGAACTGATCGTGTGCTGTCAATATCATTATGCAGTCTGCGCCTTCCACGCTTTCGGTTAGAGTTTTCTTGAAACGAGGCTGCATTTCGCCCATTTCATTCTCTGAAAGATACGGATCATAAAGAGTCACTTTAGCACCTCTGGCTTCCAGCATCTCAGTAATTTCTTTTGCCATTTTTTTGGGCGGACCCTTACTATTCGGTGTCTGTGAGACTCCAAGTAGAGAAACCTTTGCTCTCCTTAACGTTTTTCCACAGTTCCTTAACGCATCCTTGGTCAAATCAATTGCATGTTTAACTATCTCTTCATTTATCTCTCTCGCAGCGTTAGGGATTCGAAGCTTGGCGTTTAAGCTTTCAGCATCTTCCAGTAGAAGGTAAGGTTCTTCTTGGATGTTTCCATTCGCAAACATCGGGAACGAAAGCAAGTTGACAGTGTCAGCATTCACAAGTTTTTGAGCTTCAAGGTAATCTACACCCAGTTTTTCGCATAAGACAGCGAGTTCGTTTGCCACAGCAACATTGACATCTTGGTGCAGAACTTCGAAGAGTGCAGATGCTTCTGCTGTTTTCATGTTTTCTGTTTTGCTCAAATCCTTCTTTGTAATCGATTGCAGAATGTTTGAAGCGGCGTTCAAACTGGTTTTGTCTGTTGCTGCAACGATTCGCTGCTGGCTTATTATCGTTTCTAGGGTTTGGCCATGCAGAGTTCGAGATGGACTGTATGCTAGGCTGAAGTCGGTTCCAACTTTGAGGCCAGAAGTGTTTTCTAATGTTTCTTTGATTAGGCCCTCTGTGACGCCGATCCCAGTGAGGCTCATAACAATCACTACGGATCCTCGGCGAAGACTTGAGCCTATTCTTTTGCAGGTGTTTTCTAGTTCTGAGTAGTCTGCCTTTTTCTTTTCATCAATCTTGACCGGGATTGTTATCGCAATTAAATCGCTTTGGGAAACCGCTTCTTTGACATCGCTCGTGGCACCCAGACGTCCCGTTTTTGCATGGTTTTTCAGTTTGCTTTCCATTTCGCTTCTCAGAAAAGGAGCTTTTCCTTTTGCAATGTTGTTTACTACCGTTTGGTCTGCGTCTACGCACATGACCTTGAATCCTGCGTCTGCGAAAAGAATTGCAGCGAGAATGCCCGTCTGCCCACATCCAATGACGCTGACGGTGTATTTTCCGCGTTTTTCAGATGTGTCGATTTCTTCCGGTTTTGCCTGCATTAGTGATATGGACATTAGGGTTCTCCACAACGATATTGCGGGTCAGTGTTTACTTCTTAAGTGCTTCAATTATTTCGTTGAGTTTTAAACTGTACTCGCTGACAAGTTGCGAGGCTTTTTTGGGGGTTTTTGCTTCTGCGTACAATCGGTAGATGGATTCGGTGCCGCTTGGTCTTATTAGAATGGCGCTTTTGTCTTCAAACCAGACTTTAATTCCGTCAAGCGTATTTGTCTTCAGTCCTTTTGTTTGTTGGATCAGCTTTTCCAGTACTTTCTGTTTGAGCTCTTCTTCACATGCGACTTTTCCCTTTTCAATGAAATATTCGGGCAGTTCTCCAAGTAATTTGGAGAGTTTTTCACCAGTTTTGGCCATAATGTCTAAGATCAGGGCAGTTGACATGGCACCGTCTCTGACCGGTTGATGGGGTCCGTAGAAGATTCCGCCGTTTTCTTCACCGCCGAGCTTAGCCTTCAGTTCTTTCATGGTTTGGGCTACTGTCACGCTTCCAACTTTGGTCCACACAATCTTGCCGTTGTACTCGTCAGCTATGTCCTTTACAATTGTTGAAGAGCTTATGGATGTAACGATCTGTTCGCCTGGATTTTCCTTTAAAAAGTATTTTTCAACTAGAGCGAAAGATTGGTCTCCCGTGCTGATTTCGCCTTTTTCATCGATGAAAATTGAGCGGTCAGCGTCACCGTCATACGCCACGCCTAAATCTGCACCGACGGCTTTCACGGTTAATGCCAAATCACCGAGGTTTTCAGGGCGTGGTTCAGGAGGTCTTCCAGGGAATGTTCCGTCAATGTTTGCGTTTATCGTTGTGACCTTGCATCCCAGTTCTCGTAGCAATCGCGGCGCAGTTAGGCTGCCCACACTGTTTGCTGCGTCAACCACGAGGTGGTAATGGTTTTTCGCTATGGCAGTGACGTTAACGTGTGTTTTTACCGCGTCAATATATTCATCAATTACTCCTGTTAGTTCGCGGGTTTCTCCTATCGCGTTCCATTCTGCGAAGCTTATTTTTTCGTTGAAGTAGATGTTTTCAATTTCGATTTCTTTTTCGCGGGAGATTTCTATTCCATCATTCCAGATTGCTTTTATACCGTTGTATTCCGGCGGATTGTGGGATGCAGTTATTATGACTCCACCATTAGGTTTATGACGCTTTACCGCAAGCTGCAATGCCGGAGTTGGCGCCATTCCTGCCAAGAGCACGTTGCATCCTGTCGAGTTCAAGCCAGCGATAACGGCCTTCGCAAGCATAGGCCCGCTTGTTCTGGCATCATGGCCGACTATAAGAGTTCCTCGTTTGAAAAAAGTGCCTATCGCACTGCCAACTTTGATGGCCATTTCAGGTGTTAACTCTTTGTTGGCAAGTCCGCGAATCCCGTTCGTACCGAATAAACGTCTTGAGCTTAACATGCTGTGACAATCCTCCTTCTAACAGATGCGGCTAGAAGTTAATACACTTTTAGAAACTTCAGTTGCGGGACAAGCTGAAACTCTTTCGGCAAGGGATACGCCATCCTTAATTCTGGCGTGATCACCGATTATGCAGCCCTTATCGATTTTGACTTCTCTTCCAATCGTTACGCCTTCACCGATTATGGAGCCATTTATTGAAGAGAAATCGGATATAACTGCTCTAGGAAAAATGATCGAGTTTTGTATGTTGACGCTTTTTCCAACAATGACGTTTCGCCCCAAAACTGCATAGGGTCCTATCGAAGATTTTTGTCCTATGGTAACTTTCTTGTCAATGGCCGAGGGTCTTTTGATTTCTACGTTGTTGACTCTGTATTTTTGCGTCTCTGCGCTCCAATCGAGCATTTTTTTGTTGATCTCTAAGTAGTCTTCAGGTTTGCCGATGTCCATCCATATTCCGTCGAAAACATGTCCGTAGAGCGTGCCTTCTTGTGCAAGTTTTGGAAAAACCTCATGTTCAATTGAAACTGCGCGTCTTTCTGGAATGTAATTGAAGATTTCTGGGCTCAGAACGTAGGCTCCAGCATTTATCAGATTAGTTGGAGCAGTTCCCGGTGGTGGCTTTTCAATGAATCTTGTTATGCGGTTATCCTTTGCCAGATCGGCAACTCCGTATCTGCTCGGATTTTTCACGCTACAAAGGGATATTGTTGCTGTGGCGTTTTTCTTTTTGTGCATTTTTAAGATTTCGGTGTAGTTTACGTCGGCAAATATGTCTCCATTCAGAACTATGAAGGGAGCCTCTTTTCCCAGCAGTTTTTCAGCCTTTCTTATTGAACCACCTGTTCCTAATGGTTTTCTTAAGGGATCATGGGAATAGGTGACGTGTACTCCGCAGCGTGGGACTCTGTGATGTTTTATGTAAACCTCAGTTTGGTAGAAAACTGCTAATATCACGTCTTTGACGTTGTTTTTTGCAAGTCTTTCGAAAGTCCATTGTAGCAAGGGCTTGTTGACTATTGGAAAGAGGATCTTCGGTCTTGTACAACTTAAAGGTCTTAACCTTGTGCCGAATCCTCCTGCTAGGATCACCGCTTTCAAAGTTCTCACCGTCTTAGGCTGCAGACTTATATTCAATGTGCTTGTAATAAAACAATTTCGTGAAGGGTGAAGATCTTGAAGGTTTTGCTTCATGAAATGAGTTGGGCTGAAGCTACGGAATATTTTGCGAAGAATGACATTGCTATTCTTCCGGTGGGTTCAAACGAGGAGCATGGGCCTGCGAATCCGCTTGGTACAGACCATTTGATAGCCAAGGGCATAGCTGAAGAAGTGGCCAAGCGCACTGGCGTTCTGTGTCTGCAGGTCATTCCGTTTGGCGTCAGTTCCCATCACAAACAGTTTTGGGGAACCATATTCATATCGGCCGAAGCCTTCAAAAAATATGTGAAAGATACATGCCTCTCGCTCAATTATTATGGTGTGCGAAGAATTGTTGTAGTTAATGGTCATGGCGGCAACTTGGCTGTGCTTACTCAATTGGCTCGAGAACTGAGGGAAGAAGGGGTTTTTGTGTCTATTTTCCAGTGGTGGCCTGCAGCGGTGAAGCTTTTGCCGGAGCTTTTCACGACAGAGGAGAGGAGACATGGTGCTGCTGAGGAGACTTCGATGAATTTGGCCTTGCATCCGCATCTTGTGAATATGGACAAGGGTGTGGATGAAGAGCCTTACAAACACCCCTTGCAAGCGGAGGGCATAACGCTTCCATTGGGCACCGTGGATGAGACGAGTTCAGGTGTCTTCGGCAAGGGGACAACGGCCTCTGTTGAAAAGGGAAAGAGAGTTCTTGAGGCTGTTGTCAGTGAACTGGTTAAACATGTTAATTTATTTAAGAAGGCGAGAATGGAAGATTTGAAGCCTAAGCCAAAAGTCTAACGATGTTTTTTCGTTTCAATTGAACCGTTGTAAAAGCTTTGCAGGGTTAGGCGTAGAGGTATTTTTGCATTTCCCACAGGGTCACTTCATTTTTGTTCTTTGTCATGTGCAGTTCATATTCTTGCCATTCTTGCATCTTGGATTCCATGTATTTTTCGGCAATTTCTTTGCCTAGTGCCTTCATGCAAATCTCGTCGGTTTTCCATTCCTCAAAAGCTTCTTTCAGCGAAGTGGGCAAGACCTTCACACCGAGTTTCTTGCGTTCTGCTTCGCTGAGGCGGTAAATGTTTGCGTCCACTGGTTCGCCGGGTTCAATTTTCTTTCTGATACCGTCCATTCCAGCTTCGAAAGACGCGGAGTAGGCAAGGTATGGGTTGCAAAGCGGGTCGGGGCATCTGAATTCGATTCTTGCTTCATTGCTCTTTTCTTGGGGAAAAGCGGGCACGCGCACGAGTGCGGAACGGTTTCTTTTGCTCCATGCAATGTACACTGGGGCTTCGTAGCCAGGTACAAGCCGTTTGTAGCTGTTGACTGATGGCGCGATTATGGCGCAGAGGGCTCTGGCGTGTTCTAGGAGTCCGCCAATGAAGTATCGGCATTTCTGTGAAATGTATGCGTAGCCTTTGGGGTCGTAGAATGGGTTTTCCTTTGTTTTCGGGTCGGTAAGTCCGAGGTGGATGTGCATGCCGCTGCCTGCTTTGCCGAACCATGGTTTGGGCATGAATGTTGCAGTCCATCCGTACTTTTTGTCTGCCACGGCTTTGGCTGCGAATTTGTAGCGCATTATGTTGTCAGCAGTGGTTAGAGGGTCTGAGTATTTGAACGTAATTTCGTTTTGGGCTGAGCCTACTTCGTGATGTTGCCGTTCCACCGTGATACCCATGGTTGACAATGCGTTTGACAAGTCCATGCGGTAGGATTCTGTAAGGTCTCGGCCTGGGGCTATGTCAAAGTAGCGTTGCTTGTCGATGAGGTGGTTTTCAACTGGGACAATTTCGCCTCGCTCATTTCTCTGCACGAGGTAAAATTCCAATTCAGCTGCGGCTGTTGGTTGATATCCTTCTTCGACCGTTTTTGCCATAGTTTTTCGCAGGATATGTCTTGGGTCGGCTTCGAATTGTTTGCCGTCAGGTTCTTTTATGTCGCAGATGAAGATTGCAACGCTTTTGTCGTAGAAGTAGTAGGGACAGACTGTGAATGTGGATGGGTCGGGTTTCATTATCATGTCGCTATTTTCTATGTTGACTCCGCCAATAGCGGAAGAGCCGTCGAAGGTTACGCCTTCTGTTAATGCGTTTTTGGCTTGTTCTGTCGGGATTGTTCTGCCTCTTAGATAGCCAAGCGTGTCGGTGAAGTGAAGGAGGATGTAGTCAGCGTTTTTCATTAGTTTAAAGTATGTATCATAGTTTTGGACTGTTTGCAGTTTGCTATGTGCCATTATGTCACCCTCTGGGCAAGTGTATAACAAAATGAGAATGGTCTGTGTATATAAAAGCTTTATTACCAAATTTGGAAGCAAATGTTAAATATTCGTTGTTAACATTGGATGAATGTATAATACAGGTGAAAAGATATGCATTTAGACGAGACAGATGTCAAAATCTTGAAAGCGTTAACTGCTGATGCTAGGCTATCTTCGAGGCAGATAGCCAGGCAGTGTAGCGTTTCAATTGGCACGGCTTTGTCGAGAACCAGGAAGATGGAAGCAGAGGGAATAATTAAGGGGTATTCAGCTTTACTGGATCAAGAGAAACTTGGATACGAGTTGACAGTTGTTACTGAAATAACGGTTTCAAAGGGACGGTTGTTGGAGATGGAGAATGAGATTGCACGGCTACCAAACGTGTGTTGCGTGTACGATTTAACCGGATTAGCAGATGCAGCCATAATTGCAAAATTCAAGAACCGTGAGGAACTGAGCAAATTCACGAAACATCTTTTGTCATTGCCTTACGTGGAACGCACGAACACACACGTTGTATTGACAACTATAAAAGAAGATTTCCGCATAATCTAAACAGTACACACAATTTCCTTCCATTTTTTTTGCTTGACGAGAGATAGGCAAGATTTAATTTCTACCCTAAATTAGAAGATAAGCCATCCAATATCTAAGAGCGGGGGTTGCCAAGCATGGCCAAAGGCGTAGGCCTGAGGCGCCTATCCCGTAGGGGTTCGTGGGTTCAAATCCCACCCCCCGCATCTGGATTTCAGCCACGGTTTGAGCTTATTTAGGCAAAAGAAACCCAATTTAGGATGCTGTGTGCGGGGGGGCTAAAATTTGAATACAGGTTTACCGGTAAAAATGCTTGGCTTCTGGAGCACGGATGGCTTCAAACTCTCGGTTCAAACTTTTCCTGCATACTATCAATATGCGAGTAAAGACTAGCTTGATTGCGATTGAAATGACTAGCCTTTCACTAACGAGAGAGTCCGAGATCAAAGCAGCAAATCAAGTTTTCCATCTATTCCCTTACCTTAAATTCGGCCCACAATGGATAATGGTCAGAGATACGATAAGACAACTGTTGCTTTGTGAGGTTCAGTGATTGCAATGCTATTTTGGTAAAGTCGAAATTGCCTCCTCGCACAAACTTCAGCGACAGTGCTGGAGTATTATCGCCTTCAGTGAACCACGCAATTTGATCATAGAATTTGCCAGTCTCTGGCTTGTTCGGATCACTAAAGATTGTCCGTGGAACTTTATGTAAATCCTCAGGGATGAACAGCCCAGTTGATGTGAAGGCATTATACAACTTATCCCCTTTTCGATCTATGTTGAAGTCACCAAGTGCGATCAGATTGTGATCCCAACCATTAATGTCTCTGGCCCATTCAGCAAGCCACTCCGCAATTGCCTTAAGTTCAGGAACCCGCTCCTCAGCATCTTTGCCATAAATAACATGCAGCGTAACCAGAATGAAGGTTTTCCCTGCTGACCAGAAACTGACAGCATAAGGCGTGCGTGCAAATTGCTTGTTGAGGGCATCGGAGCCAATTTTGTCCAGTTGTTCTTTTGGAACGACTAGCTCACACGCCAAGCCAGAAATTCGCACCTTGCGAGTATCAAATACGAACGCCATACGTTCGCTATTGCCAGGTGCGCCTTTGGTCACATCTGTCAAAATCAGCCCCCAATCTGGTCCGAGCACTTTGAACATGTGGCGCAGGCATTTGAGGTTACTTTTCACCTCTTGAAGGGCAATCACATCGAAACGAGAGACAATCTCAGCAATACAGCGTAAAGCATGTAAGTCTCGTTTCGGAGAGTCATTCTCCTGACATTTCCAACTCTCTGTAAGGTCACCAAACCCCCTTAAATTCCAAGTAGCGACAA
>Ga0315280_10001999_pt1 | contig 33747 bp, 32 predicted proteins | sample YL17G06_40_MG_FD_203697 | JGI IMG/M metagenome (GOLD analysis project Ga0315280, IMG submission 203697) | Sediment microbial communities from Yellowstone Lake, YNP, Wyoming, USA - YL17G06_40 | ecosystem: Environmental > Aquatic > Freshwater > Lake > Sediment | place: USA: Wyoming | collected...
TGAGTTGCTGAAGGTGCGCAGAGTCGAATCTTTAATTGGAGAAGTAGATGGACAACCTAAGCGATCATGTCCTAGCCTCCTATCTTAACCTCAAGACCTGTGGACTCCATCGCCCCCTTGATCGATTTTAGACGTTCTTCTCTTGGCTGTTTAAGCTCCTCAAGGCGGTACTTAAGACCCAGCCTCTTGTACTTAGCCTCCCCAAATCGATGGTACGGTAGAAGATTCACCTCCCTCACCCCACGTAGCTCTGAAATGAATCGACCTGTGGCCTCGATGTTGTGCTCACGATCGTTGTATCCTGGGATAATTGGAATCCTCACCACCATAGGAATGAGCTTTGAAGAGATCTTCTTTGCATTTTCGAGGATGAGATCATTGCGTACGCCTACAAATTCCTTATGCTTCGCGGGATCCATTTCTTTGATGTCGTAAAGGACCAGATCTGTGTATTTCAGAACTTTTTCTAGGATGCTCCATTCAGCATAGCCACAGGTTTCTATGGCTGTATGGATCTGTCTTTCCTTGCACCTCTTAAGCAGTTCAGTGACAAATTCTGGTTGAGCTGTAGGTTCGCCTCCAGATGCTGTTATTCCTCCGCCACTAGCGTCGAAGAATATTCGGTCTCGGTTGATCTCCTCCAGAACCTCATCGACCGACACATATTTTCCTATCTGCTCAAGAGCTCTAGAGTAACAGGTGTCCAAGCATCTTCCGCATACAATGCATCGATCCTTCACTATCATCTTCGACTTTCGGCTAGCGCTCTTGATCGCGTTGTAAGGACATATTCCAACACATGTTTCACAGTGGATGCATCTCTCCTTCCAGAAGACCATCTCTGGAGCTGCTTTCTGTCCTTCGGGGTTATCACACCACAAGCAGCGTAGCGGACAACCTTTGAAGAATATGGTTGTTCTAACTCCAGGTCCATCATGGACCGAATATCTCTGGATGTTGAATACGATTCCGGCAGTGTCTTTCTCCAAGAGTCGTCTAGATGCCATGCTCCGTCCTCGAGATGATCTCGTCTTGAAGTTCTCTACTCAACCTGACGAAGTAGTCGCTGTAGCCAGCGACCCTGATGATTAGATTCTGATACCTTTCAGGATGCTTCTGCGCGTCCCTCAACGTCTCCCCGGAGATCACGTTGAACTGCATATGGTGGCCGCCCAAATCAAAGTAAGCCCTTATCAACCTCGAGAATTTCTCAAGTCCACCCGCTCCAGCCAACACTGATGGATGAAACTTCATGTTCAGTAATGTTCCACTACACTTTACGTGGTTGAGCTTCGAGATAGATTTGACTACGGCTGTCGGCCCTTTGACGTCCTTGCTTTGCACGGGGGACACCCCTTCCGACAGTGGCTCCCCAGCTTTTCTACCATCTGGAGTTGCGCCAGTGAGCTCGCCGAAATAGAGGTGCGTCGTAGTCGGGATCATGTTGGCTGCATAAGGCACCCCATCAGAATTCCTATGCCTCCTCAATTCACTGCAGAATAGATCAACAATCTCCCGCGCCAGGAAGTCCACGTAGTCGTCATCGTTGCCGTATTTTGGAGCTCTATTCATAAGCATCTGCCTCACCCTTTCATGGCCGTTGAAGTTCGACCTAAGCGCCTGGAGAAGCTCCGACATACTGACCATCTCATCTTCGAAGACAAGCTTATTGATTGCTGCCAAGGAGTCCGCTGCTGTCCCTGTGCCAACCCCACATATCATCGGCAGATTGTAGACGGCCCCTCCGTCATGATAGTCTCTTCCCTTCCCTATGCATCCCTCCATCAACATCGATGTGAAAGGTACAGGACAGAATTCGGCGTAGACGCGTCTTGCGATGCTATCATACATGACCTTAAGATTCACGAAATACTCGACATGCTTCCTGAAAGCCTCCATGAGATCTTTGAACGACTTGAATTGTGTGGGGTTCCCTGTCCTAGGGCCTATCTGCTTTCCTGAAAGCGGGTTGACTCCATCGTTAAGCGCCAGTTCTAGGCATTTGACTAGATTCAGGTAGCCGCTGGACGCCATATTCTCTTTCCCTTGGACGCAGGGTTCGACGCATCCGTTGATGCTCCCGGTTCTAGCGTCTTCAAGGGTCTTCCCCTTGTCAAGCATCGACATCGTCTTCTCGTCATCGTTGAAGACAGCTGGCATACCGAATCCCATCCGGATGACCTCGCACGCCTTCATCAGAAACTCGTGAGGAGTCTTGCTGGAGATCAACACTGAAAGTTGGGGCTGGATTAACTTCAACTCCGCTGCTACGTTTAGGCAGAGGTATGAGAGTTCGTTTGTGGCATCCAGTCCTTCCGACGTCTGGCCGGCCAAGTTTAAGTTCTGGAAGTCTGCGTAGGTGATGCTTGCTTTAGCAGTCCCACCTTCCTTTGCTACAGTCAACTCATTGAACTTTACCCACAGGCACTCTAGGAGCTCTTTCGCATCTTCGATGGATAGCCTTCCGTCTTCACAATCTCTCCGATAGTAAGGATACATGTACTGGTCGAACCTCCCCGGCGAGATTGCGTACGAGTTTGTTTCAAGGTTCAGAATGAGATGAGTAAACCAGAATGACTGAAGGGCTTCATGGAACGTTCTAGCCGGATTCGCAGGCACATGATCGCATACTTCAGCGATTCTTTCTAACTCCTCTCTTCTGTTCAGCCTCTTCTCACTCTTCGCGAGCCTTCGAGCTTCATCAGCATACCTCCTCGCAAATTTGACTGCAGCATCTGAGGCGATGAGCATAGCCTTAAGCAGATTCATCTTCCTTAAGCATTCACGCTGTTCAAAGTCTACCTTCGCAAGCTCTTCTTCGATCTCTCGCTTGATTTGGTTCAGACCCTTTCGAATGACCTTCTCGTAGTTCACTGCGATGTGCCCGATAGTGCGGTTGAGGTAATAGTGAAAAAATACTCCCTCGTCAATTGTATCCTTCACTTCCTTCGGGATGGACTCCATAATCCTGTTATAGACTTGTCTACCCTTCCAGTACTGAAAGATCTTCTTCTCTAGAATATTCTTCGTCCTTTCGCTTACGAAGAATGGTGCTTCTTTCCTTTCCCCAATGGCGTCGATCTCTTTGATTATCCAGTCACAGGCGACTTCGGGATAGAGAGGAGAGCCCATAGGTTGAGGGGTCTTGCACCCTACGATGAGTTCACCCTCTCTAATCTTTACCGGAGCTTCGGTCAACACCTTCTCCAGCATCTTTGCTCTTCTAATCTCGATAGGTAGCCCCTCAGTCTCGCTGTACGATTCTGTTGCATGGAGAGCTCTCTCAGGTCGAATCTCAGGCCTGGCTGAATGCAAAGTCGTGATCAGAGTATCTATTCTTGAAGAGGCCATTCTTCAGATTCCTCTTGAGCGCAAATAGCTTAGTTCTCTATAAGTAGTTAATGCCAGCTTATGACATTTCTCGTGAGCCATTCTATGGACATGGCGTTTCACCTTGTTTAATGCGAGAGCGCCTAACGCCATAGTGATAGCCGGAACGCCCAGCATGACGCCCGTGTCTAAGTGATGAGTTCCCTTTTTATTTTGCAGCAACGTAATACTTAGTGTTGGGTGATTTTATGAAAGTTTCAGTTCCCTACGGAGGACGGAGAATAGAGTTCGACATACCCAAAAAGAATCTATTGATCGTTGCTAGTCCCAAATTGAGAAGGATGAGAAATGACTTAAAGATGATCAAGAAAGCCCTTGCCAATCCGACAGGTAGCAAGAAACTGTCTGAGCTCGCTCGACCTGAGAGTAAAGTGGCTATAGCAGTTACCGACAGCACACGGCCCGTGCCAAACCGCAAGATCCTCCCCTTAGTACTTGGGGAACTAGAAGAATCCGGTGTAAAGGATGAGAACATCACGATAATAATTGCCACTGGCATGCATAGGCGAAACACAGAAGAAGAAATCAAGACAAACATTGGTGAGAAGACCGCGAGACGTCTCAAGGTAGTGAATCACAACCCAGAAGATCAAGCAAACATGAAGGAATTCGGAAAGACTAAGCTCGGCACAGAAGTCTTAGTGAACAAGCTCTTCGGGGACGCCGACCTAAAGATCGTCACTGGCACTATCATGCCTTGCATGCTCTCAGGGTGGTGCGGCGGCGCGAAAACAGTGATGCCGGGAGTCTCCAGCAGGAAGAGTATCGAACAGAACCACTCATTGTTTGCGAAGAACTTCGAAAGTCTAGATAGAGGGGCGATGGGCGGCATAGTCGAGAACAACTTTGTACGTAAAGACATAGATGACTACGCGACTACAGCCAAACTGGATTTCGCAGTCAACGTTTCGCTCAATGAACGAAAAGAAGTCATGCAGGCATTTGCGGGCAATCCGCAGAATGTCCATAGGCAAGGTGTCGAATTTGGAAAGGATGTGATGAAAACAACGGTTCCGGAAAGGGCGGACATCGTCATATCTGGACCTGGCTACGTGGAGCACGAGGTGAGTTTGTACCAGAGCGCTTCAAGAACTTTTGCGAACATTGAAAACGTCATTAAGGAGCGGGGAACCATAATACTAGTATCATCGTGTCATAGAGGCTTGTATGAGGGGATAGGCAAGGAAGTGGAATTCTATAGAGACTGGTTAACTCGCCTTCCAAAACCGAAGGAAATATTGGAAATGACAGCGAGAAATGAGGTGCCCTCTTTTGAGTCATGCATACTGTATCAGTTCTCATGGATGAAGCAACGATTTTCGATCAAAGTCTTGACAAAGGGCATGAGCGAAAGCGAGTTAAAGGAAATCGGAATGGGCTACGTTTCGTCTCCAAGGGAAGCGATTGAAGAATCCTTGAGAGCCCATGGGAAAAACGCGAGAATCGCAGTAGTTCCCTACGCTAGCATCACATATGTCTCACCTATCCCGCCATCGGCAGTAGCGTCCTCAACTTAATTTTGGAAGGCTCAACTATTTTTGGGAAAACATGGACATTCGGCCAGCGATCTGAACATGACTAATGGCATTTGATACTAGTCAATGTAGACAGTTGTTAATGTGCTGATGGAAGTAGCTTGGAGCTGATCCGTAGGCATGGTCGAGCGAACTACAAGGACGAATATAGAGGTATTTGCCGATGAGGGGATAGTCGGCCTCGGGGAGGTTCCTCTAGGAAGAAGTCAGTCTACTGACAATTGAAAACATGCGAGGCGGAGCTATTCCTACCCAAATTACTGGAAACCCGTCCAACTTGAGACGTTCGACCTTTGTCTTCCCATCAGTTGGATAAGGCTTAAACCCGCAATCGGATATAACTACGTGCCGGTGATCTGTTTTTTGGCTAAGCAGGATGTCTTTGAGGAACTCGTTAGCTCTGTCATGAGCTTCGATTCAGACAAAGTTATGGATGCCACGAGAAAGGCCTTGAGTCAAGGATTTGCACCCGTAAGCATCATTGAGGACGGACTGGCTAAAGGCCTTAGAATCGTCGGCAAGAAGTTTGAAGATGGTGAGTTATTCTTGATGCATTTGGTGGCTGCTGCTGAGGCTGCCCAGAAGGCTATGAAAGAGTTGTTGGAACCGGAAATTTCGAAGAGGAAGGAGAGGAGAGAATCTCTGGGGAGAATTGTGATCGGAACTGTTGCTGGCGATATTCACGACATAGGCAAGAATATAGTCGCGGCGCTGTTGTTCGCGAGTGGCTTCGAGGTGTACGATCTTGGAAAAGATGTTCCTGTTGAAGAATTTGTCAACAAGGCAAGGGAGGTTGACGCAAACATAGTTGCAGCTTCAGCACTTCTCAGCACTACTTTGCCAGTGCAACACGAGATAGTGAAAGCGATTGCTTCCGCCGGCTTACGGGATAAGGTAAAGTTGATTTTTGGAGGCGCACCTGTCACGGAGGAGTGGGTCAGGGAGATAGGTGCCGACGGGTATGGCGAAAACGCAGTTGAAGCCGTAAATGTGGCCAAGAGGGCCATAGCGATAAAGACTTAGACGAAGCACATGGTCAATCCGAGAAGAGGCAGTCAGTTACGCTTCATGAACTGAGGCAGGTTCAAGACATTCACGTAGTGGCGCAATGAGAATAGGATCCTTTGATGCAACTGCCAGATCTTGCGGTGGTGCCTAAGCGATCCTGAAGATCGGATGTTTTCTGTCTGGGAACTTCTTTCTTTCCATGGCCAACTGAGCGTAGGCAGCATCAACCAGAGCTATAGTCGGAAACATGTAATCCGCGTGTTCTATTGGACCATAGAGAACAAAGTCTGCCCCAGCAGCTACTGTAATTGCGCATGCCACAGCCATACTTGGATCAGTTGCTTGAGGCCCCATCTTCGTCTTTAAACCCCTCCACGTCCCAATAGCGTTGTGAGCACCTGCACCCAGAGGCAAACCGAATTCCTTTTTCAGTTCGTAGATAGCTCTGCAAGCCATGCCAAGAGTAGGTATGTCTATGACGGCTGTATCGATCAGAAGATTTTCTACCCCAGCGCTGTATACTACGGGCAGTAACTCTCTAATCGCCTTGATCCGCCCTTCTGAAGTGAATTCTTTTGTGGTAAACGCGAGGAGAACGGCGCTTTTTGTTCCGGTCTCTTTGATCTTGTCGATCTCTTCCTTCCTATGTTCAGGTAGGATGCTATTGTAGATGATTGCGTTCTTTAAGCCGCATTCTTTTACATAGTCCAATCCCGCTATCCTCACGCCTGCCGACACGCCATCCATCAAGATCGGAATATCGGTGACACCGGATACGAAGTCGAGCAATCTTCTCATGGCTTCAGTGGTCGATCCGACGAGATCGATCATGTGCGGGTTTCCAGTTTTATCTGAAAACTCTTCTTGCTTCTTGATGAGCTGTTCAGCTTTTTCACGGTCAAATTCACCTTTCGCTTCATCCTTCAGGATTTTCTGTTTGTGATAGAAAATTGAACCTATTAGGACAGTAGGGCGTTCACCGGGAAAGCCTCCTATCTTGACTTTGCCGATTTCAAATTGCTTCTGTTCCTTTTCGAATGTCCACATGTCTAGCCACGGGAGCTTCTATGCTTTGACAACTTTTAACGATTGCTATTCGATGACAGTTCTCCTGCAGAATAAGATAAGAACTTGGGTAAAGGTTATGGTGGGCCTACAACGGAAGAAAGCCTCAAGATTCAAGAACACGTGAAATTCAGAGGTCTGGAACCGCTACATCCTAGAAGATGTATGTAGTTCCCACAGCGTTGTGGATGTAGCGTTCAGGCATTTCTCGGTATATTTTATTGATTGCTTTCCATCCGGTGCAGTGGCAAGGGACAACCACAGCGGGATCGAACTGTTTCAGTTCAGCAACGGTTCTATCTATTATGGGTTCAAAATCTTTCCCCGTCAGATGGAAGCCGCCTATGACTGCGTATACATTTGTCTCAGTCAAATCTTTCAAGTATCTAACAGTATTTATTATCCCAGAGTGAGCGCATCCCGAGATCACTACCAGACCTTTCCCTTTCACCTTGAAGGCTAAAGCCATATCGTCCTTGATCAAGGGATCCTTTTCGAGTCTACCTTCTACCTCAGCGTAAGACGTGGGGAGACCTTTCTCAAAATCGGTGACTCTTGGGATCTCGCCTGAGACAAGCATAGTTCCATCGGCTATAAGTAGGGGTTCAGTAGTCTCAACAAGTTTAGCTCCCGCGTCAAGTATGGATTGCCTAGTTAACGCTGGGAGACGCACTTTACTACCATCTGGAGAAACCCACCAACGCTTGGCGAAAGCTTCAGGGTGAACGACAATCGGCAAATGCTTCTTCGAGAGCCTCCTCAGAATGTTTACCAAACCTGCAGTATGATCCACATGGCCGTGAGTGATGACAACGGCCTCTATCGGATTCAGATCTATCTCCATGCGATCAACATTTACTAGAACACCGTCTGGAGTAACACCGGTATCCACCAATATTGAATGTTCCGAACCCTCATCTGAGACCTTTGCTATGACTGAGAATCCATGTTCAGCAAGAGGTACGGGCCTCATCTCCTGATTCTTGCCAAACGGTGCTCGCTTGACATTTTCATAACTCGCCATCAATATTTCTGTGAAGTTATCCATTAGATTCTTGATCTCCAGCGTCTCAACTTCTCTTAAAACTGGTTTATCCACTTTATCAACCTCTCATGCCTTGACGATTTTCAGTGATCGCTGTCCGAGATAAGCATTTTTCTATATGTGTGTCAGTAGGAAGGAATAGCCCTTCAAACGTGGAAATTTGGGAATTCTGGTCCCTGTCGCTATGCGGTTTTCCTAGTGAAAGCGCATAATGAATAAAATGTCGCGCTGGAGACATAGCGTAGTTGCGTTCTTCAGATAGATATTTTTTTCGCGGCACACCGAAATCGTTTAATAGCTTTTGAGAAGAGACATATACGCTCGGAAAATGGAGGTCTAAATATTTTGACGCAGGCGAAGACTGAAGAGAAAGTGACTCGGCGTTCCTACCTGAAGTACGGTGGCGGAGCTGTTGTTGCGGTAGCTGTCGTGGCAGCTGCTGGCTACGCCTATATGACGCTAACTAAAGCTCCGGAAACAATAAAGATCGGGGTTATAACTCCTCTTTCGCCGCCAGGGGACTACGTCTCAGGAAAGCTGATACTTGAAACCGCACAGCTTTTCGTTGAATGGAAGAATGGGCAAGGGGGCGTTCAAGGCAAGAATCTCGAGATTATTCAAGCAGACCAAACGTTAGATCCATCTGTCGCCATATCGAATCTTCAGAGAATGGTCACCAAGGACAAGATAGTTGGTTTGGTAGGCCCATGGGAAAGCAGTGTCGCGCTTCCAGTTGCTGGAGCCACGCAGGACAATCCGGTGGTCACCTTTTATACCTACAGCTGGGCGGACGCTATCACTCAGAACCACTACAAGTACGCGTTCAGGATAGGCGTCTACAACTCTTTGATCGCAGGCCAGTCCATAGACTACTTCAAGGACGCGGGGCTGAAGAATATAGCTGTGATCGTGGAGGAATCCCCGTATGGTTTCGGACAAAGAGATTCTCTGACGTACTGGGGTGAGAAAAAGTATCCTGAGGCGAAGTTTACCTTTATACCTGCAGCAATGGGCAAAGCGGACTATAGTGCAGAGCTAAGCAGAGTGAAAGGAATAACCCCCTCGCCGGATCTGCTCGTCATCCATTTGAATGTGCCTCATGCATTCGTCGCAGGCAAGCAAGCTGTGGAAATGGGATTGACAAAAGGGGGTGCTAAAATATACTTTGGAAACGACTGCCCCACATGGGATCCGAAGTCGTTCTGGGAGATGATGGGGCAAGGTGGAGTAGGCACTATGTTCCCAACCTACTACTCACCGAACATGGAGATGACAGCAACAGGCCAAGAGTTCATGAGTGTCTATAAGACCAAATATGGCAAGGAACCGTTCATCGCCCTTATGTGGTACTGGGATTGTCTGAGGATACTGTGCGAGGCAATTGAGAAGACAGGGTCGACGAACCCAGACACTTTAGCAAAATACATTGAGGGTATAGACATTGAAGGCACCACCGGAAGAATCACCCTCGTCAACGAAACAGATCCCAAAAGTATGCTTTGGCATCAATGGATTGGAATGACCCAGTATACGTTTGAGTTCACTGAGTTCCAACAGGAAGCGTCTAAAGCTAAACAAGTGTATCCGCCAGTCGGTTGAAGGCCGATATGCTTCCCCCACTTTTTTTCGACTTTCTTATCACCGGCATAGTGTTGGGGCTAATTTACGCCCTTATGACCACGGGACTGACCCTTATCTACGGCGTTATGAGACTTTCAAACTTCGCCCACGGAGAATACTACATGATCGGAGGGTACGCCTTGTTATTCTCAACCCTCGCCCTAGGCACCCCATCCATCATCAATCTACCATTTGCAATGATCGCTGGACTACTCGTGGGCTTTGCTGTTGAAAGGCTCGTTATTAGGGACACTTATACCAAGGTGATGGCTAGGCCGTTCGAGTATGCGATGCTCGGAACAATGTCAGTTTCGGTTCTACTCCAGAACTTGGCCAAAGAGATTTGCGGACCGTTTGTCCGTGCTGCACCCGCATTCGTCCCGGGAAGCGTGGAGATCTTGGAGGTAACTCTAAGCCTGAACAGAGTGGTCGCTATGGCAGTCTCCCTTACAACTTTGCTCTTCCTATACTGGTTCATCACGACCACGAAAACTGGAAGGGCGTGGAGGGCAGTTGCCCAGAACCGGACGGGAGCTGTCATTAGCGGGATAAGCGTCGGGCGCACGAACTTTCTGGCTTACGGGGCTGGCGCCGCTTTGGCCGGTCTTTCCGGTGCACTCCTAACACCCATATACGGAGTTTGGCCGAATATCGGTTGGGCCCCTCTCAACCTTAGCTTTGTCGTGATGATCTTAGGAGGAGTGGGGTCGTACAAAGGCGCATTGATCGGCGCCTTGATAGTAGGGCTGATTCACAGTTTCATAGCCGGCTACATCTCACCGCCCTACGCAGACGTGGCGATGTACGCAGTGCTTCTAGGTGTCCTCGTGTTCAAGCCCACGGGAATGTTCGGGCAAGCTGCATAGTGAGAAGAGAATAGAGCTATTGAGTGAATGACAGCCATGGCGCTACTGGAATGCGAAAAACTGACGAAACGTTTTGGCGGCCTTATCGCTCTCAAAGGAGTTGACTTACAACTCAACAAGGGCGAGATCCTCGGCCTGATAGGGCCAAACGGATCGGGAAAAACGACGCTTATAAACTGTGTCACAGGTTTCTACAGCCCCACTGCAGGAAAAGTAATCCTGGAGGGCAAGGACATCACTGGCCTAAAAGATTACGAAGTCAACAAGAAGGGAATAGCAAGAACCTTTCAGATCCCCCGACCCTTTCCGAGATTGACTGTCCTTCAAAACGTGATCGTTGGTTCTCGCGGTGACAAGGACGTCGCGATACGTAGCCTCGAAGAAGTTGGACTCCACAGCATAAAGGACACGCTTGCTAAGAATCTAACTACACCCCAAATGAGAGTGCTCGAGCTCGCCAGAGCTCTGGCCACAAATCCAAAGGTTCTACTGGTTGACGAAGTGATGGCTGGCCTGAATTCCGTTGAAATGGAAGAAACAATGTCCTTGCTCGGCAAGATTCGAGAAGAAGGGCTCACTTTACTTTGGGTTGAACATGTAATGAGAGCGATCATGAAAAAGGCGGATCGGCTAATCGTCCTGCACGAAGGAGAGAAGATCGCTCAAGGAAACCCCAGCGAAATCGCCAGCTCCCCGAAAGTTGTGGAGGCATACCTTGGAGAAAAATACATGCTGTGAGGAGTCTGAAATGTTAGATGTGAAAAACATAGACGTCTTCTACGGCAAACTCCAAGCACTCTGGAGCGTCTCACTAAACCTGACGAAAGGAGATTTCGTCTCGCTGATCGGCTCCAATGGGGCGGGCAAAACAACTACATTGAACACATTGATTGGATTACTTCGCCCAACAGGTGGCTCCATCAATCTGAAAGATGAAAGGATCGACAATCTTCCTTCAACCCGTATTGTCGACTCGGGGCTGGCGTTGGTGCCTGAGGTGAGGGCGATTTTCCCGCAGATGAACGTATTAGACAATCTTCTCGTAGGCGCCCAAATACGTAGGGCTTGGGATCAGAGAGAAGCTACGTTAGACTGGGTGTTTCAGCTCTTTCCTAGACTGAAGGATAGGAGGAAACAGTTGGCAGGAACTATGAGCGGCGGCGAGCAGCAGATGTTAAACGTAGGTAGGGCATTGATGTCAAGGCCCGAGATACTCATGCTGGATGAGCCTTCCCTCGGACTTGCCCCAAAGGTAGTGTCCGGCATATTCGACGATTTGAAAAGAATACATGAGGAAGGATTGACTATTCTTCTTGCCGAGCAGCATGTTCTGCACGCACTCAGGATGAGCGACAAAGGATACGTGCTTGAAACCGGAAAGATGGTTCTGGAGGGATCCAGTGAAGAGTTACTGAATGACAAACGCGTGAAGGAGAGGTACATCGGAGGTTGAATGTGGCTTGAAAATACAGTTTCAACTCCGAAAAGATCTACTGGCCTCTCCAAGGCGTCTATCTCTACTGAGCTTACTCATCATCTTGGCCATTATGCCACTGCCGCTTTCCGGATCTTCGTATTACATATGGGTTCTAACTCTATGCAACTACTGGGCGATACTAGCTTTAAGTTGGGATCTCATCCTTGGTTACGGTGGCCAACTAAGTTTCGCCCACACGGGCATGCTTGCCCTGGGAGCCTACAGCTCCGTCTTCTTGGTCAATTCAACTGGACTGCCGCCAGTTGTAGGAATGATTGTTGGAGGGGGTTTGGCCGCTGCGATGGGGCTGGCGTTGGGCTGGATTTGTTTGAGGCTCAAGGGGTTCTATTTTGCCCTCGCTACATGGGGGTTCGCGGGAATGGTTGAGCTTCTGCTAGTTTCAGAGTACGAGACAACTGGCGGCTTGAAGGGGCTTGAGACGAAGTTCCTATTATCCACACCTTCTCAAGCCACTCCTGTCTACTACTACTATGCAGCTTTAGCGCTATTGGCTGTGTGTGCTCTAACTACTTTAAAGTTGATAGATTCCAACTATGGTCTCTATTTAATTGCCATGGGCGACAATGAAGAGGCTGTTGGCGCGTGTGGAATTAACGTTGTATGGCTCAAGGTCTCGGTTTTCGGGATCAGCAGTTTCTGGCTGGGTTTGGCGGGCAGCTTCTACGCTCACCTGCTAGGTTATATCAGCCCGTCAATCGCCAATTTCACCACTGTAATGACTTTCGTGATCGCTGCAACGATAATTGGAGGGCTTGGAACTTTCTTCGGCCCCCTATTGGGCGCTTTCATTTTGTATCCGACTGCAGAGGTAATCCGAACCTATGGCGCTGGCATCCAACAGTTGATTTTTGTAGTCCTCATCTTGGTCGCGTTGAAGTTCTTAAGAAACGGCATTATGGGACTCATACCTTCGCTACGTCGAAGGTAGAGATTGTACGGACTCAAACCTGCTCGTATTGCGAGCGAATAGGCCGAAGTAGACGGAAAGTGTTAATAGCGTCTCAAACACGAATTTCTGTTCTAGGTGATGCGGATTGTTATCACTCGAAGTTCTATCAAGAGATCAACTATACAAATTGCACTTGGCCAGTCTGGAGATACTGGAGAAAGTGGGGGTGAAGTTTCCCCTAAAGGAAGCTTTGAAACTTTTCGAAGAAGCAGGAGCTGAAGTCGATCATAAGCAGCAAGTCGTCAAGATGCCCTACTACTTGGTCGAGGAGTGTATAAGAAAGACTCCTCACAGAGTCACCCTATATGGCAGAGATCCGAGATACAGCTTTGATGTCGGAGGAGACGAGGTTCACTTCGGAACTGTAGGTTTCGCGACTAGAATAATTGATCCGAAGACCGACAAGTACCGCGCTTTGGTGAAAACGGATCTGGCGAGTCTAGCGAAGCTTGCGGACGCTCTGGAACATGTTGACTTCTTTCTTACGATGGGCCAACCGATGGATGTACGTCTTGAGCTGGGGGACACATATCAGTGGTTGATCTCCTTTGAAAACATAGGAAAGCACATAGTCAATCAGTCTCTAAACCGGGATGGAGCCATTGACGCTATCAAGATGGGATCTGTAATCAGCGGGGGAGAGAAGGAATTACGCAAGGCTCCAATCATGACTGTATTGGTCTGCCTGCCAAGTCCACTGCTGAATGATCCGGGTGGCACAGAAGCTTTACTGGAAGCGTCGAAATTGGGCTTGCCTACGCTTGTGGATTCCGGCCCTATGGCAGGAGCTAACTCTCCAGCGACCCTTGCTGGCACGTTGACGCTCAATATCGCTGAACTACTGAGCGCCGTCGTCTTAACTAGATTGATGAACCCTCGAGCGCCCATCATATGTGCGACTTGGGCTCGCTCGCTCGATATGAAGACTGGGAACGTAGTCTTTGGAAGCCCGGAGTTTGGCCTACTTCACATGTGTCTAGCTCAGATGGCGAAGTTCTACGGTATTCCCTCGGCTGGCGGAGGACTGCTATGTGACGCGAACACCTTGGATGTTCAGTCTGGCTACGAGAAGATGTTGACCGGGATTCTTCCAGCTCTCGGCGGGCTCAATATGGTCTCTGGCATGGGGTTGGTCGCTTCTGAATCGATAGCGAGCTACGAACAATTGGTTGTGGACAACGAGATGGTGGGCATGATCAAGAGGGCAATGCGAGGGGTGAACTTTTCGGAGGAGGCTCTTGCTGTTGATCTTATTGAGAAGGTTCAGTTTGAAGGAAACTTCTTGAAGGAGAAACATACACTGCAACACTTTCAAAGCGAACATTGGATTCCAACCCTCACGAACAGGGAAAACGCGGACAGCTGGCTACGCAAAGGGGCACCAAACATTCGAGATAACGCAAGAGGCTTGGCTATGCGAATATTGGAGAAGCATGAGCCAACTCCGATTCCACGCGACATTTCTGCTGAGTTAAGGAAAATAGTTGATTTGGCGGAACAGAAATTCAAAGGAAAATAGATGCAAGAACAAGCGAATCTTCTTTCGCAAGCTGCTCAGCGAGGACAAAGAGCTTAGCCTACTAGATATTATATCGCAATGTAGGATCTGAGCATCCATTGGGAAGAAAGAGCATTCGGAAATCTCTTGAAGAGCTACGACAGGTTGCGCTCAAAAACGGGGGTACAGGAGCCGCCATCGTGAAGGCTAGGAGCATTGTGGTCGATGAACGAGTGGAACTGAAATGTAGGAACCCTCCCTGCGAGCACTACGGCAGAAACTTGATGTGCCCGCCCTTTACACCGACGCCTGATCAGTTTAGAAGATATCTCAGGAAGTATGAATATGGAGTTCTCATCGAAGTTGAAGAGACTATTCCAAGGGAAATCAAAGACTTCGTCGAGCGAGGCTGGAGCTTGCCTAGGCTCCGCAAGAATAAGGGATTCAGAAAGCTGTACGACGCTTGGGAATTTAGGGTCTGGAAGAAACTACATAAAGTAGTTTGCAACGTTGAGAGAGAAGCCTTTCTTAAAGGCTTTTACCTATCAACCGGACTTGTGGGTGAAAGATGTGCACTCTGCGAACGATGCGACGTAACAGCTCCATGCAAACGCCCTTGGGAAGCCAGAGCTTCGATGGAAGCTCTAGGAGCAGATGTCCGTAAGACTGCAGAAAATGCTGGCTTCAAGATAGAATGGGGAAAAAGAAACACGCTAAAACTCTTCGGGCTTGTATTGGTAGGCGAATAGACCAGTAGAAAAACACCCATTGCATGACGAGAAACAAAGTGGCTTTGCTATCATTTAACCTGAAGCTCATGTCTGAGTAAGCCGTTTGGCAGACTTGCTGAAAAAGGCGATGTCCTCGATCAATGAGTGATCGATCGAGGTTCCTGGCCTATACGATGATATTATGGGTTTAGAGTGAGAAATTTCTCCAGTTCGATTGCTACGTCACCCAAACCTAGTTTCTCGAGGGTGCTTTTCCTTGGTATGCCTCTCTTATCCCATCCCCGCTCTTGGTAATATAGGTCAAGAAGCTCGTCAAATCTATCTCTATTTAGAGTCATTCCTTTGTATGTCCCCACAGTTAACGGCTCTTCAAACCATCTGACCGGTGGATAGTCCATCATCCTATCCCACTTGCCACCGCGGTCTCTCACCCAAAAAGCCCTTACTAGAGCATATATTCTATCAGCTATAACATACAACATTTCATCTAGGGGTATGCTCACCCCTGACGCCGCCTTCAACAGCCTTGGATACCATTCCAATTCGAAGCCAAGCTCTATCCACGGAAGCCTGCATGCAACAAGCGATTCAAACATACCGCCACGAATTCTCTGAAATTCTATAACCTTATCGACCTTTGCCTTTGTATATCCCAGCCTGTCTGTTTTAACCTCCCAAGTTATGATCCAAGCTTCCTTGTGGTGAGCCCCTATAGACGATGTAGCGAAGGCCAGAGCCATACCGGGAACTGCATGACAGTCGTAGGCAGATGTCTCTAGACCCTTGACATGCATAGCCCACTTTTCAGATCCTCCTCCAAGCTTCTCGGCAACCCTCATAACTCCCTCAGCCAACAGTCCTCCGAGTCCCCTACGGTACGCGATTTCCTCAACGAGGGTTTTAGCCCTATCAAAGTCGCCCCACTCTATTCCATTGTCAAGGAGCTTCTTCTCTGTCGCTTCCATTGCGAAAGCAATAGAACTGCCTAAGGATATTGTATCTATGCCATACTCGTCCGCCATTCTATTCAGCACCGAGATATTGCCAAGGTGGCCTATACCGGTGTTGGAACCTAGCATCGCTACATTCTCGTAGTCAAGCTCTGAGTCCTTTCCCTCAGAATCCATAACCACGTTACCGCACACCATATTGCAATATGGGCAACCCTTCTGCTTTATCTTCATGGCCTCCATAGCGTATCCGTCCATCTGTCTGTGAAAATCGAACATTCCCTCCTTGAAGTTATGAGTTGGCAAAACGCTATTCTCTTGGCACCACTCTACAACGCCCATTGTTCCTTGTCTTATCCAAAACGGGTAGTAATCCCTGGACTTGATGTCATCGTAGCTCTCTTTGACAAGCCTAAGATAAGCCTCTGGATCTGCTAACGGTAGGTCTCTTGTGCCCTTGAAAACCATAGCCTTAAGATTCTTTGAGCCCATAACAGCCCCCATTCCGGGTCTCCCACCGGCCCTCCCCTCCTGTGATACCACGGTAGCGTATCTGACAAGGTTCTCGCCTCCCGGTCCTATGAGGAGCACCCCCACATCTTTCCCATGGACCTCCTTCAGCCTTCTTTCAGCCTCAAATGTCGTTTGCCCCCAGAGGCCATCAGCGCTCAGCACACTTACCGTGTCATCCTCGACGTACAAGTATGAAGGTTTTCCAGCTTTTCCCTCAACAATCACAGCATCATAACCTGCCCTCCTAAGGTGAACCGCCGCCATGCTTCCGAGATTTCCATCACCGTAGCCCCCTGTCAGTGGGCTTTTAGCTGCCACAACAAGCTTGCCTAAGCTCGGGCCAAGAAGCCCTGTTAGCGGGCCTGCTGCCACTACAAGCTTATTGTTTGGGCTTAGAGGATCGACGCCAGCCTCCAACTCATCCCATAATGTCTTTATTGCAAAACCTCTTCCCCCTAGGTACTTGGACGCCAGGTCTGCATCATATTTCTGAACGGAGGCTTTAGCTCCAGAAAGGTCGACACGAAGTATTCTCCCATTCCAACCATACAACTCTATCACCAACAATTTAGCTAAGAACGAAGCCGTATCTTATGGGGTCTCCCCTCTCTATGACAACCTGCTGAATTCCTATGATGTAGGCATATGCAGAGAGTTCCGGTGTGACAGCCGTGTAATCTCCAACCTTAACCTTTCCCACGGCCTTACCGATCATTATCAAGTCTGGATCCACTAAGCTTTCAACGATTAAATCTTCGCGTACCTTGAGTTTTCCTTTAGCGGCAAGTGTTGCGAGCCTTGCGCTCACAGAGGTCCCAGCTGGCGAAACACATATGGTATTGCCATAAACGTTTGCATGCTTAAAATTATGTCCTAGTCTAGCTGGCTTGGCAGAAAAGCTAACAAGCTCGACCTTGTTCAACTCTGGGTTCTCCGGGTGCCTCACCTTAACCTGCTTGTTCGCGGCGCCCAGTATTTTCATACCAACCTCGATTAACCTTTTAGCATTATCAGGATGGACTTTAATTCCTACCTCTTCTGAGTCTACAAGCGCGTAGTAAAGTCCTCCGAAGGCTATGTCAGCGTGGATTCTTCCTAGATCAGGTATATTAAGCGCTGTAGATTCTTGGTAGAATGATGGAGGCCCCTGAAACGATATCCTTCCCACAGTACCTTCCTTAACCTCGGCTTGAACTCTCACGAGTCCAGCCGCTGTATCAAGCACAATCCTTGTCAGAGGTTCCTGTACCTCAACCATACCCTGATCGATTAATGCTTTAGCTACGCTGAATGTACTATCACCGCATGAGTGGAAATACCCGCCACTATACATGAATATGACGCCGAAGTCTGCTTCCCGGCTGGACGGCTCCGTTATCACGGCTCCCAGTATGCCCGAAAACCCCCTAGGTTGCGTCATCAGAGCCTTCCTTAGGTAGTCAAGATGATTCTGGCAGTACTTCGTCTTCTCCCACATCGTCTTACCAAGAACCCGCGGAAAACCGCTCATCACGACCTTAGTTGTTTCACCAGATGAGTGCGTCTCAATAACCGTCATAATCTTCTCAGTTTTCATGACGATCACTTCGCGGAGTTGTAGGTTTTGAACGTAATTTTATATTAAACTTTCGAATGAAGGACAGAGAGGCTCATCTAAGAAAAGAATTTTCAACGATTTCCGTCGCCCTGTACTGGAAAATGCTCCTGCATGTATTGCTCTTGCCTACATTCGTTTCTTCAGGAAAATGCTTACTGCAAGAGTGCAGGCGATGCTGGCCACCGTGCAGAAGAGATATGGATACGACGGATCGAACCGCTCAGCAAGAACTCCTCCAACAGCCGGACCTATCATCATGCCAATAGCCGAAGCTGTCTCAAACATACCCATCGCCAAACCCCTTTGAGGTGAAGGGACGTAGTCGGAGATCAAAGCGACAGAGACTGGGAAGAGCGCGCCTAAGCTTAACCCTGTCACGATCACGGCGAGAACCAGCATCCACCACGTTTCAGAGACCGCCAAGAGGAGGGAGCCGACCGCAACACCCACTAGGGATGGAGTTAAGACTAGCTTCCTATCGATCTTGTCTGAGATTCTGCCTGCATTTAGAAAGCCGGTGATCCGACCTAGCCAAAGTAACATCATCAGGACCCCGATGCTGAATACTTCTATTCCAAGGCCTTTGGCATAGACGGGAAGCAAAGTCAACGCCGTCATGAGGACTAGGCAGTAAACCATCGATGTCAGATCAGCAAGGATGTTGGCGCGATGCCGTAAACCACTTGACCTAGAAGCCGTGTTTGAGAGGTTAGATTGGTGTGAGGTTGTCTTGATCCTAGGCTCGCGTATCATCGTCAAGCCAACGACGGTTGCTAGAATTGATGATGCTAGGTAGAATAGAAATGCGTATCGATAGCCGAAGGTAGAGGCGAGTGCCCCTGCGAGAAACGAGCCTAGGGCAAACCCAGCACCATATGAAGCTGTTGAGAACCCCATGGCCCTCCCTACAGCCGAGGCACGTGAAACATCTGTCGTCAAAGCCTCTATGCTAGGCCAGAACGCAGCCCAAGCCAACCCATCTATCGCCCGTATCAGCACTATGTGGTTGACAGTCGTGGCGATTGAGTAGGTGGCTGCAGCCAATGTGCAGAGAACTGTGCCTACGACCATTATGATTTTGCGACCTAGCTTATCTGACAGTCTGCCCAACGGGACAGAACCTATCGCATAGACGAGGCCGTACGCGGTGCCAGTCATTCCAATCTGAATGTAAGAAGCTCCCAAACTGCCGGCATATAACGGTATGATAGGGCTTGCTATTCCAGAGCCCAGTGAGAACATGAAGACGAAGAGGCAGATCGCAGGTAGAATTGTACCATTATCTTCTGGATGTAAGCCTCTTCTAACCATCGGCTTCCCTCAGTGGAACGGCAATACTTCTAAATACGATGAGTTATTAACGCTTATAGATCTGAATTCAGCGAGAGATGGATTTAATGGTCCGTGCATATTTTGCGACGGATGTCCATGGATCAGATTTGGTATGGAGGAAGTGGCTGAGCGTCCCAGCGGTCCATAAAGCAGACATCTTGATCTTGGCTGGGGATCTGACAGGGAAGGCTATCTGCCCTATCGTAAAGCAAAGTGATGGAAGCCATATTTCCAATGTGTTTGGAAGAAACTGGAAGATGAACAATGAATCAGAACTCAACGAGATGAAAGAAAGGGTCTCTAGGGTTGGATATTATCCGTTCGTTTGCGACCAGCGGGAATTCATGGATTACCAGCAAAACCCAAAGAAAATTGATAAGCTGATGCTCGACCTGATCTCCCAAAGAATTGGGAATTGGCTGGAGTTGCTCGTAGCACATGTTGACGTGAAAGAGAAGAAGGTGATCGTGATGCCAGGGAACGATGACGAGAAGGTGATAGATCCAGTAATAAAATCGTATGAAGACAGAGGCATCATATACCCGCTGGAGAAAGTTGTAGACTTGTGCTACGACTTCGAAATGATAAGCCTAGACTATGCCAATCCAACCCCATGGAATACGCCGAGAGAATGCTCAGAAGGGGAGTTGAAGAAGAGGATAGACGATCTATTTCAGAAGGTAAAGGACTATAGCAAGACGATATGTAACTTTCATTGCCCTCCTTTTGGTACACAGTTGGACTTGGCGAGGAAGCTTGACAAGAACCTTAAGCCTGTGCTCATGCTTGGGAATCCCGTGTTCATTCACGTGGGCAGTAAGGCTGTGGAGGAGGCTATTAGGAAGTATCAACCCATGATAGGCCTACATGGGCATATTCACGAGTCCTTCGCTTCGGATAAGATTGGCAATACCATAGTGGTGAATCCTGGATCTGAATATACTGAGGCTTTGCTCAGAGGTTTTATAATAGATTTCTCCGAGAGAGGCGTTGACAAGTACTGGAAGGTCGAAGGGTAGAGTTCCTAGGTTAGGCTTAGTTGCGAGATGGAACTACTTTATATTTCGTTCCAAATCGACCGGGCCTCTTAATGATCTTGACCAGCTTGTAGTCTGTGTTGCGTAAGCTCAGGGTATGTCTGCTTGGATCTTCACCTTTTTTCTCAATGGAGGCCAGCAGCATTCTGAGAAACTTCTGGTTCACTTGCCAAAGGTAGGTTTCAACATCTCCGAATTCTTTGAAGTGAGACTTGAAGTATTCATCCATTCTCGCCGCTATTCTCCGTTCAAAGTATCTGACGTACAGTAGAAGCGTTAGTGCAAGTCCAATTGTTATGGGAAGTATGCCTATTCCAAGAAATTCTGAGGAGAAGATTGGTAGAAGCGGTATCGCAGCTGCCAAGAAGAAGGCGAGGATACTGACGGAACTGAGTACGTGATAGATTTTGAGCATTGTTGGCATTCTAGGAATTTTCTCAACTGATTTCACTTTCTTCAGCATCTTTTCCTTGAGAGTTTTCCATTCCCTAGATATGTCAGGTCCTAACTTGCCGTCTTCTATGGCTCGCTGTATCCGGTTAGGGTTAACAAAACGATTAGCCCTATAACTGTCGACGACCATTATCAGCTCTTTCAGGAGAGCCGGGTCTTTTTCTCCGCTGAGTCTATGTGAGTGCATGGCCAATCAGCAATGAAAAAAAGAAGAGGGGTATTTAAGCAGGTGGGACTTCAGCATAGATAGACTTGACATCCACGCCTCGTCTGACGTTGTATGCGTACAGCCCTAGGAAGATTAGGCCTGCAAGGAACCAGAAGAGCAGCAGCATGAACGTATCTGGCCACGGTGGAACCGCCATTACGAATAGCATCCACAAATATGTAGACAGGAAGAAGCCGAACAGTCCAAGAATAGTTATAACAGGTATGCCAGCGATTTCCAGCTTGAATCCTGATTCGTAGAGGTCTTTTCGAGTGTAGGGCAATACAAGAGCTGCCCAGCAGACTGGTATCGACGACCACCACCAAAGCCACGTAGTGTCTAGAGCAGCGAAGCCAGCGCCTGCAGCACCGGCTTCCAGAGCCCAACACCCATAAATCCCTAGGAGACTGACGAACCAAGTAAGAAGTATAGCGTTGTGCGGACTGTGGAATCTCTCGTTGACAGCTGCGAACCTCTCAGGGAAGAATCTGTCAAACGACCATGAGAATATGTACCTAGAGCAGATCAGATAGCCCGTCGGCAGGAAATTCAGCTGCCAGAATGCTACTCCAATCGGCGGCATCAATGCGATGATTGGGTTCCCTGCCCACAATGGCGAAGCGAAGAAACCTGCGTGCGGGAACGGAGGATAGGGAATTATCTTGGAGAGGTCAGCGAAATGAGTCTGGTACATCCAAATGTACTTCGCCACAAACATCTTGCCATACGCACCGAATCCAATATATGGCAGTAAGACGTAGTAGGCCGCCACAAGGATACCCGCTAGCGCGACACCTATCCACGCCGAGCTCCTGACCGTCTTGATCTCGCCTCCGGCAGACGGAGCAGCTTGCCAAGTTCCAACCCAAGCCCAGCCTGGAGCTACGGTCGCTAAGAGAGTGGCATTCAGACTGAATGTTCCGAATTTGGCTTCGTCAAAGCCGAGTCTAGTAGCCTCAGAGGAAATCTTCTCGTAGGTGCCTGCGCCGATGAACTTGTCCCACAGGACCGCGGTGGTTGCTGGCGTATTAGTAGCGTATCCAATCCACATAGGTATTACGAATATGACTGGTACGATGAACATAATCCAAACGGAGATCATGTGAGCTCGTAGTCCGAAGAAGGCTATGATGCCGAACAGGGTTATGAATATGAGCGACAACGCAACCTTTATCATCGGATCCTTTCCAAGAAATGTTCCAAACGCAGATATTCCAGGATTGTTCGTCCACAGCCCGTAGACGCTAATAGCCGACCCAAAGGATTCCAGAGCGTAGAACGACAAGATCCCGTTACACAAGCCTGCCGAAATCATGTAGCCGAAGCTCGACATGAAGCCGACGAACGGGTTGACCACTCTTGAGATGTAGATGTAGTCGCCTCCGGTTCTAGGCATCGTTATGAGCATCCAAGCGTAGACGAACATCAGAATCAGAGCGACGACCGAGGTGATGACTGAGGCTAAGACTGGATCGCATCCCGGATACCAGTAGGTCGCAAACCATGTAAGTCTATGAGCTCCTCCACCGATGGCATAGCACATGCTGACTGCGAGTGCTGACCAACCGCCGATTTCTCTAGTAAGACCTGAAGCCTTTCTAACCCATAATGTAGGTGCAACTTGAGATGTCATAGAATTTTCCACACAACTAGTGTGAACCCGCTCACCTTATATGGATTTCCATCTCAGCGTTTGCATAGGTAGTTCGAGCGTTTTCTGAAGCACGTAGCTGTCTCATAGCCCAGAAGGTACATTTTCGTGGACTGTCGTGTGACGATCTTGGCGGTTTGTTACAAAATCTAATATGAAGCATATGCAATAACTTCTGCACTATCGTGAGGATATGATATCATGTCGAAGGAACTAGAGCCAATGAAGCCCATAAAGAGGAGTCTGATCCCAACAGTCTATGGTAATGTCCCGGGATTTCTACGGTCGCCTATCGTGAGAGATCCTGAAGGCTTGAAGGGGTTTGACTTCGCAGTCTTTGGGGTGCCTTGGGAAGGTACCGTCACATGGGGTGAACAAACTGGATGTGAATTGGCGCCTAGAACGATTAGGCAAGCATCGGCGCGCTACGGCGGATACATACCTGAATTCGACATAAACATCTTAGATCATATCAAGATCTGTGACTATGGAGATGTTGACGTTTTATGGGGAAATGTTGACGTAACCTTTGAAAGAACCAGAAAGAAGGTGAAGCAGATTCTGGATTCAGGAGCATTTCCCATAGCCTTGGGAGGTGACCACTCGATAACCTACCCTACATTGGCAGCTTTCGGAGAACATTCGGACAAGAAGATTGGCGTGATACATTTCGACTCACACTTTGACAATATGGATGAGTATGAAGGTGAGAGGTATGCGCGATGCTGCCCAATACGTAGAATCTCAGAGTTGCACAACATCAAGCGTAGCAGTATAGTTCAAATCGGCATAAGAGGTCCGAGAAATGCTCAAGCAGGAGCGAAATATGCAAGAGAGTCCGGTGCGAGGGTCTTCACGATACGCGACCTTAGGGAGCGCGGCGTCGAGCAGACGATTGAGGAAGCTGTCAAGACTGCTAGAGATGGAACGGATCTAGTTTACATGACGATATGTATCGATATTCTCGATGCCGCCTACGCTCCTGGTGGAGCGCTCGATCCAGCTGGTCTAACCTCCTATGAAATGCTGAATGCGGTCAAGAAAATCGGTATGAACGGATTATGCGGATTCGATGTCGTCGAGGTTTATCCGCCTTCTGACCACCAGAACGCGACTTCTCACTTGGCTTCATGGATCGTCCTCTACACGTTGGCTGGAATAGTAGAGTCACGATAAACGAGCAATCTTCTTGGTGGAATATTCATTCAGATCGAACTCAGAACGGTTATGGAGAGACAGGGCAGGAAGACGGTTAAGCTCTATTCGATGCCAACTGTAGGCTGTTCAAGCCTTTACTGGATTCTTTAGGGAGCAGGGCCCTATGGAGCATTTTCCGCACACATCGAATGGCCCGGAAAGACCTCTACTCTCAGTCAAATACGAGTACGCTTTGTCGGCTTCTAGGCAACGCTGATAACATTTATGCTTGTCCAAGCCTGTGATCGTCAGCGCATGATTCGGGCATCGTTCAACACATAAGACACAGCTCTTGTCAACCAGATATAGGCACCTCTCAATCTTGGATTTAGGTGTAGGAGCGATTAAAGCGTCGATGACGATGCCCCCAAACCTACCAGCGCACCCCGAGTCCGTTATCAACATCTGGTTCAATCCGAAGCTCCCGAGTCCAGCTATCTTAGCTACACTCTTATGAGACCAGTAGCTTGTCATGCTCTCCTTGTCGAAATTGTGCGTTGGAAGTTCCCAGTTAGCCTTGACGCCTTCCTTCCCGAGTTTTATCGCTAGCGAGGAGCAGATCTCCTCTATGAGCTGGTTGGTCTCACTGTAGGCGATCGCCCATTCCTCAGCAACGAATGGATGTCTCCCATTGGCTACCACAATCTCCCTCGCGAATGGTATGAAGAATGAGACTACGGCCCTCGCTCCCGGCAAGATATCCGTCGGTAATCTATGAAATTGATTAGTAAATGCCCTCAGCCTTAGGAAGTCTGGATCAAAGGCGTCTGCGAACCCTATCAATGCACGCCTATACTTGGTGAGGGTGCGAGCATCACGAACCATCCCATCGATGTGCTCTTTGATCAGAGACCTCAATTTATTTTCATTTCTTCTCGAGGAATGTCGCAAACTCCACCCTCCTGTTAAGCTCTATTACGTTTCAAACTTCTTATCTCTACTTTGGATGGTATGACCTATATTATTCCACCCGGGCTTCATCTCGCCCGGCCATCCTCAACAAAATGGGCTTCATAGGTCCCAATCCAAACCCTTTAGCGGTTAGATACCAAAAGGCTTGAGTCGCCCGAAACTATTCGCTATAACTATAAGGCAGCTGAAACTATCCTATCTTCAATGTTTTAGAGTTGCTGCTTCTGTTTCCATTCCCGGTAGGCTTCACGCCTCTAAAGCTCTTTTTCGCTTGGTGTCCTGCAGCTTCAAGTTTTCATATAAAATAGTTTAAGAGTTCAGGATAGAGTTTACGCGCGTCCCAATTCCACTTTTCTTGCCTGATCTTCGATCGCATCCTTGCCAGAAGTTTCTGATCGGATAAGGCTTGAATAATAGTCTGAGCCAAATCGTCGGCTCGGTATGTATGCATCTTGAAATCAATAATGTTCTCAAAGTTAAGCCAGCGGATGCCATCTGATGGTATCAAGATTCCGTTTTCCCTTTGCCTGATAACTTCGTTAAATGGTGGTGCATTCACCGCTACAGCTGGCTTGTTGAATCGAAAAGCTTCTAAAATAGGAAGCCCGAAGCCTTCCGAGAAACTTGGTTGAATATATACCACACACAGGTTGTATAGAGCGTTTAATTCGGATTGTGTCATTCGCCCGAATAGGTTCGTCAACCAAAGCCTTTTGATCTTGAGTTTCCCGGCTTCTTTCTCTAGATTGTAATGGCCCCTGGGTTCAGAGTGGACGATTAGGAAGGCGTTTTGGATTTTCTCCTCAACTGCCTTGTAAGCCTGCAATAGTTTGTCCAAGCCCTTCCTAGAGTGATTGGCTGAAACCGTCAGAATGACCTTTCGATTTCTCAGCTTTGTTCTCCATTTTCTATAGAATTTAATGCCAACTTTTCTATCGCTCATATCTACGGCATGATGCAACACTCCAGCTACCGGTACTCCAACCTCCTCTAGCATTTGCCTTACAAAGTTGCTAACCGCGACTATTCTGATCCGTTTTGCTACAGCAAGGGTTCTGTCATCTATGAGGCTATGGCCTTCCGTCGTCCCATAGAAGACCACGTTGCTTTCTGGCAGAAGCATACCGAGGAACTTGAGGGCTTGGGCTTGGACCGTGCCTATGAAGAGAATATTCCCTCCAGGCTTAACCCTTTTCCAGTCGTGAATTGTGCAGGTACATTGAGTCCTTACAGCCTTCCTTATGGTTGTTGCAATGTTTCTGAAGGACGGCCAATCCATTCTTGTAACTATCTTTACCCTCATGCCAATTTCCATTCTATGTGCAGTCGCACGCGGTTTAGCTTTCCCTATGCGATCACTTCACATCGCTCTTGTCGGTGCTCATGAGTGCTAGTCGTAGTGCTCTGAGCAAGAGAGGTTTCATCTCCCTCTCATTCTTCTTGTCAACCCTATAGCTAGTCGCCACTAGATATGTAGATGGAGATATCTCGAGGAGCTCAAAACTTTCTTCCTCGCCATTGAAGTCCGGCATTCTTGATAGCTGGGAATTCAGGCTTCTATGCAGCTCGTCAGGATCCACATGTATAGGAATCTCGAACTGAGTTCCAACATAGCCGTGTTTATCATGGCTGAGGTTCAAGATGAGAGATTGTGTCACAATACCGTTGGGAACTGTGACTAGAGCATTCGAATCGATCAGAATCTTGGTATACATCAGCGTGATCTCTTTGACAGAACCAGTGTAGGCGGGCTCCAGCCATCCATGAGAGAGCGACGGCGGGAACTTGCCGTATTGCCATGTGATGAGTGCGATCCTATCACCGATTCTGAACGGTCTGGAAGCAAGCAACATCAGGCCTGAGAAGAGGTTACCTAGCACAGCTTGAGAGGCCATGCCTATGACAATGCCAAAGAAACCCACTCCCACAAGCGCACTAACCAGGTTAACACCTGTCATTGACAATACTATCAAAAGAATTATCGAAAAGCTGAATATCTGAAACAAGAACCGAATCGCATTGCTCCGCATTGGTCCCACGTAAGCGGTGGCACCGCGAGCTATCGGTTGTGAGAGAAGTGCTACGGCCGCGAGCCCGACTACAAATATCAAAGCTATATCTATTAGGCCGACTACTTGCTCGCTTATCGGGGGTACCGTTATCAACCAGAAGCGGAAGGCGTTCCATGATACGATGATAGCCCCAACCGACAGGATTAGTATAAGCAGCATTTTTCTTAGCGAGATGATCTTCCAGCTCCTTGTAGCCATTTTCAACCCTTATGAAGATCTGAACAGGGCGTACGTAGTGATTGTACCTTATTATGACAAGGCAGCTTGAAGTTTTTGCTCAAGCCCCCGAGTCAGCTTTTCCAGCGTAAACTCCTCAGCCCTCCGTCTGGCATTCTCAGACATCTCATCCCTTATTTCTCGATTCTCAACAAGGTGCTTGATTGCTCTTGCAGCTCCCTCTACATCTCCTGGCCCGTTTACATGAATACCATCCACCTTGTCTCTCACCAGCCACCGTTGCCCTCCTACAGCCGATGTTACTATCGGGACCCCACCGTACATGAACTCAAGCTGGGTTAAGCCAAGGGCTTCCATACGGCTCATAAGAATGTTCACATAGGAGCCCTTGATTAGTTGCACCTTCTCTTCATCGGAGATTTCTCCGACGTAGCTTACATTCTTCAGCTCACGTGCTTCATTTCTAACTTGCTTCTCTTGATCTGATCCGTGACCCGCAATGACTAAGTGCACTTCATGAAGATCAAGCAGTCTTCTCGCTACCCGAATGACGGCAAGAGGGTTTTTGCGATCCTCTATCGTCCCGACATAGGAGATTACCTTCTTATTCGATGGGATTCCATGCTCCTGTCGGAACTGTTCGAAGCTAACCTTTTCATAGTCCTTGTATAGTTCCTCATCGACGCCACCGGGAAACAGATAACATTGCTCCTCTCTTGCTCCCATTTTAACCATAGCTTCCTTCGACAGCGGCGATATGACTAGGATCAGATCGGCTGTATGAAATATCTGCGGAAGAGCCAGCCTATTCCACGCCATCCTATAAGCTCTTTCGACTGGGGAATACCGTACCGGCTCAGGTTCTTGGAAATGAGACATATGGCAGTAGATAATGTCACGTTGATCTAGTCCAAGATGCTGTAGAGTTCGCCGCCATAAGACAAACTTCGATGTATCCTCCGGTCCGTTCCAAAGAGTACTGTGCGTTATTAACACATCTAGCTCGAATGTATCAACAATTGTTCGAAGAGCGTCAACAAAGTTTCGAAACATAATCCTTCTAGGCGGCCAATTGCTTGGATATCCATCCACCAGAATTACCGGAACTCCACCCGAGCTCTTCTCGAAGAAGAGGTATCCAGCAACATTCCTGTCGAATTCATAGTGAGAGACCGTTCTTTTCTCATCGTGATAAGGGCTTGTAATCAAGTACGCTTCATGACCGATTCTTATGAACTCTCGAACCATTCGCTGGGCAACAAGCTCTTGTCCTCTCCTATTGCTGGTTTGATACATTATTACCCCTATCTTCATCGATGTCTTCCCTTAATCCTTTGAGCAATCAGCATCTCTAATTGACGCCAACAATTCGACCTGATTTGGCTTCAGGTCCAAAGGGAAACTTCGGCTCTAGGAACTTCCAGTCGGACTATCGTCCTATCGAGATCCAGAAAGAGGCCTGAGATCTTGCAAGCCTTATTTCTCTTCCTCGCCTTTCTTCACCTTGCTAGGTTTGAGTAAAATCATATCAATCCAAGGCTTGACTCTGTCTTTCAGTTGCCATCCGAAAGCGATGCCGAATGCGACTCCGAAGCCTATGGCGATTGCCCATGCGAAAGCCTGTGCAAAGATGTAAACTATTGTGATGTCTATCTTCATTTGCGCGAGCGCGATTGTCGTAGATACAAAATACAAAAACACTCTTATCGCATCCCCGAACGGTCCAAGATGTTCTGAAGCGACACCGGAGCCACTTTTCTTCACTAAATCTCCAACCCAGTCGGCGAAAATAAACCCAAAAATGAGCACAAGAATCCCTGACGCAAGGTTTGGAAGATATAGCACGACCGAAGCTACGAACGCCGTCAGGATTGGAATCGATAAGACTTCAATCGCAAAGTAGATCGAGACAATGTAGACAAACCATGTTACGGCTACGGCAAATGATTTGGCTGCTGTATACCCCGACCTAAGCAACGCTCTCCCTATCGATGTCTTTCGAAAAGTCATTCCGAGATCAATTCGATCAGCTAGACGATAGACTAGTTTGCCTAACGCGCGGCCTATCAACCATCCAGCCAAAACGATTATTATAGCTTCAACAACCCTCAGACCGTAGAAATTTATGATTTCCCACAGCCGGTTGGACAACCATGAGAAATCGATCTGCACTGCATATTGATTGTACATTTCGTCACTGCCTCACGAACTTGTCCTTAACCAGTTCAAGTAACTGGCTGTAGTTGGCCTGCTTCATAGTCTTTGAAACTATCGAGCTTGAAATTCCCGCTGTTAGTGGTTCGAGAAGCTCGATAACATTTTCTCTAAGGCTTGTGACATCCTTATCCATAGCGAGTAAGACATATTCGTCAGCTCCCATAGTGGCATAGGCCGAAACCACTCTTGGCTGTTTTTCAAGGGCTTCGAAGAGACTTCGTCTTAGCGATGCGTCAGCAGGTGTTCTTGTACCGATGTGAGCAACGCATGTCATCCCAAGTTTGCTCCAATCTATCTCTGCCACGAATCTGCGAATCATCCCAGATTTGACCAGTTTCGCCACTCGTCTAGCAGTAGTCTTTTCATCAGTTCCAAGCTTCTCAGCGACACTTTTAAATGTAGCCCGCCCGTCTTCCGTTAAGATGCTTAAGATCTTGAAGTCCAATTCATCTAAATTCAAGGAGCTCCCCTTCATATATTGTACCGCAGATAGATAAAAATGTTAAAAAGTTGCCGTAATACGTCATAGATGACGTAAATCAAGTCGCTTTCAGGCAATATTGTCGCAAAGCATATAACTCTTGTGCTTTGATACCAGTATGGCCGCGAATCATACAGGATCGCGATATGACTTGGAAACGAAAAAAGTTCTATACGGTCTTGGCTTCTACGTAGGTTTTGGCGCTACGGCGGCATTGGTACTCTATCGACCCTTTGAGCTCATGTTGACAGCTGCCCTTTCGATCGGAAGCCTATGCTTAGCATTGTTCTGCATTTTCAAATACATGAAAGGCTAGGTTGTTGGCACGTTGGGCGAGAAGGAGCTCTATTCATCAAAGTTTATAGAGATACTTAAATCGCGAGGTGGAAAGGCCAACTACAACGACATACACGGAGCTCTACTGAACGAGGCCTACAAGAGCTTTAACAGGTTCAGATTCGACATCGAAAAAAAGGTAATAGAGGATTTAATCAAGAAGGGCATGGTCAAACGCGAGGCAGATGTCTTCACACTTTCCGAAGGATAAACGTATTATCAGAACTTACGACTTTCATTCCTTAAGATCCATTGAAACTTCGAGTCAAAGGTGAGATTATTGCGCCAAAGTTCCTGGAAGAAGGCCCCAACATCACTGAACTGAACAGAGAACTCGCAGTCAAGCTTAGGAGGCGTTTCCTCATGCAGGACACCTATCGATATGTCGGCCAGGTTGAAGGCAGGGTTATCAAGCTCAGAATCTCCCAGGTACATGATCGGCCCATTTACCTTCAACTCTCTCCTCAGCGTAAGGAAGGCTTGTCCTTTATCAACACCCCCTAGATAAACGTCAATGTATGGGCGACCAGTATATCTCAGAACCTTGAAGCCCTGCTCTTCAAACGGTTCAAGGAGTGTATCAACTCGTCTTCGAGCAGTATCCCAATCTTTAGCCAGTCTCCAATCAACACAAAAGGCGGCAAGCCGCCTATCGGATAATGTCTTCCTCTCGATGTAAATGCTCACGTCAATTTCTCTGACTTCGGTTTCTATACGTTCCAAAAGAACCTCGATTGAAGAGGAGCCACGAACAGTTTGTGGCGGACTTAATACTCTATCTCCGATCTTAATCTCAACTCCGCCTATAGCCGCCCAAGCCCAAGCGAATGGGATTCTCCCCTGAATGAATCGCATGTCCTTCGTCGTTACTACGGCAACAGGTATAGCCTTGGCGATTTTCTGCAAAACCTGCCGAACTAGAGGCGTCAGTTGAGCCCTTTCCCTAGAAGCGTCGATAGGGCTTATCGTCCCATCAAAATCGAGGAACAGAGCTGATATCACCGTCTTCTTACGCATTTCATCCCTCCTTCTTCGTTCTCTCTACCTGTCTAGCTGAGCTCTAGTTTAGTCTTTATCGCATTGAGGTCGTTTCAACGTTTTGCCGGTGCTAGATTCAGGCTACGAAAGGCTCAAAAGCAAGGATCTCGATGAAAAACGTACACTGAAGAAAAGGCGAGGATAGTAGCTAAAATTATGGAAAAATTAGTTCTGGATTCACCAGAGATAGGATTACCAGTCGTCGTGGTGACCTTGGTCTGGCGGAACTCGCTGTTGGTGCAGATCGTGTAGGAGGAGCCTCAAAATGAGCGAAAGGGTCGAACGCCTCAGGTTGGAGAGGGTTCAAGATGTCTCTCACCTCGTGGCTTCCAAACCGGCTATCCTGCCCGAAGACGCGCCTATAGAGAAAGTTCTAGATGAGTTCGTTAGCGACCCCAAGAGGAGGATAGTCTGCGTGGTAGATAGCGAACGGAAGCTCGTGGGCGTAATCTCGTTGATGGAGCTTCTGATATACATAGGCGTACATGCTGGCGAAGCCGTGGAGTCCTTCGCTCACCTCACGCCTTATGAGGCTGGCCTCCGCTACATGATGGGAAGCCAAGCTAAACATGTAATGAAGGAGGCGACCTCCGTTAAGTCTAACGATAGGCTTCTAGATGCTTTGAATAAAATGGAGCAGACTGGACTAGAGGAACTGCCCGTTGTTAATGATCAAGGAATAATCGTCGGCGAGATACATGGGTTAGAGATATTAATTGAAACCTTGAAGCTTCTAAGATAGGATTGTACTGAGACCTAGTGTGAAAACATCTAGCTCTGAGCGGACGATAGTTTCGTGGCTGCGTAGCAACTTTGGATGAAGCTAATTGAACCGCTCAGAGTTTCTCGTGCTTCTCGAGTTTCTCGATAAGCTTTCTGAGATTTTCGGGGAGACTGGGCTCATAGGCGACTTTTAGGACGTATAACATGATATTCCTCTCTGTAATGATGCCAAAAAGTTCATCGTTCCTCATCACTGGAAGCCTTCTGATAGACCTATTCAACATGACCTCAAGCGCATCTCAGACCAAGGTCTCAGGTCCAACCTTCATAAGCGGCGACTTCATGATGGGCTTTACCTTGCCTTCTAAGAAGCCAATATCACTCTTTTCTCCACATAAACGTGCGATATCCCTTTCCGTTATTATGCCAACAGCCTTTCCAGCTTCCGTCACGATCAGACTTCCCACATTCTCCTCGCGCATCCTTTTCAAAGCGGCTCTAACAGTCTCAGATGAATCGACAGTCAATACTTCTTTCGTCATAATCGAGCTTACGTTGTCTCCGCCCTTAACAACTTCTGGCATAATCTATCGCGTAAACTAATCATAATTGCCTAGAAATATAAAATTGATTCATAATATCTGTCGCTTTGAGGCATAATTGTCGAATAATTGTCGCAAAGCGGCTTTCAACCAGATTGGTATATTAGGGAAGCTGAACAATCAAGTATCGAGGTGGGAATTGTTGGAATTGAATCCAAGTCTTCTAAATGCGGTTAGACTTCAGATAGAGAGCGTTGTTGAAGTGATCCCTATAGTTATACTTGCAATATTTCTATTGATAATACTTGCTAGCACTATTAGGATTGTCAGAGAATATGAGAGAATAGTCGTCTTCAGGCTGGGCAGACTCTTGGGAGCGAAAGGCCCTGGAGTAGTAATTGTTCTGCCGGGGCTGGATAGAGTGAAGAAGATAGATCTGAGGCTACTTACTCTCGATGTTCCCAAGCAGAGAATATTCACAAAGGACAATGTGACTGTGGACGTTGACGCTGTCGTATACTTCAGGGTTGCTGAGGCTGTTCTAGCTGTACTTAAAGTTCAAGACTATGTGCTCGCGTCAAGCCTTCTATCTCAGACGACTCTAAGAGATGTCATAGGTCAAGTTGAGTTCGACGATTTGCTTACTAAGAGAGATGAATTGAATAAGAGGTTGCAAGTGATCCTCGATGAAGCGACGGATCCTTGGGGTATCAAAGTCACAGCAGTGGCGATAAAGGACGCTGCGATTCCCGAAAGTATGCAAAGGGCTATAGCGAAACAGGCTGAGGCGGAGAGAGAACGGAGAAGTCGAGTAATAATGGCGGAAGGCGAACTTCAAGCTGCTCAAAAGATGACTGAAGCTGCATCCTTCTACATGAAGAACCCTTCAGCGATGCGATTGAGAGAATTACAGACATGGACTGAAATTGCACGTGAAAAGAATATGATCATCGTTACTGAGGGCGGGGCCACGTCGCTAGGAGCAGTAGTCGGTCTAGCAAGAGAGGCGGCGAAAGGCAGACAGTATGAGCAACGAGAGTAGAGTAACTTTCACGTGGTTACTCCTCACAGCTGTCCTACTTGTGTCAACTCTACCATTTGCAGAG
>Ga0315280_10002000_pt1 | contig 33746 bp, 34 predicted proteins | sample YL17G06_40_MG_FD_203697 | JGI IMG/M metagenome (GOLD analysis project Ga0315280, IMG submission 203697) | Sediment microbial communities from Yellowstone Lake, YNP, Wyoming, USA - YL17G06_40 | ecosystem: Environmental > Aquatic > Freshwater > Lake > Sediment | place: USA: Wyoming | collected...
TTGAGTATATCCACCTGAATCCGGTGAGGCGAGGTCTGGTGAAGCAGCCCGAGCAGTGGAAGTGGTCCAGCTTTCCTGAGTACGCGGGCGTGGACGCCGCCGAACAGCAGAGCCGGTGCGGGCTGACAATTGACCACGTGCGTTTGCCAGCCGATGAGAACGCGAGGATTTGAAGCTGAAAGCCGCGGACCTACAAGACAGGTCCGCGCTACCTTGCTATTGTGGGATTGCTGGTGACAAAGTGGTTTCTCGCAATGTCCAAGGATGAGGAAATAAGTGGCCCCGGTGCGCGACATTTCGGACTTGCATCGCCGGTTAAGTACTTGTCTAATTAAGTCACCCTTTCGCCAGCCCGAGGATTCCTGGGAGGCTAGGCGTCATGAACAATTTCCCCTCCTGTTTTAGGAGGGGGCCAGGGGGTGGTAAACCCGCCGATCGTCGATGACCGTTGGGGCTGTTCCCTGGCCGCCCGCCTCCGAGGCTGTACGACCGCGTGGTAGAAGTCCTGCGCACTCGGCATTGGCGCTTTCTCGTTATGCCGACCGGAAGGGGTCTTATGCAGGTCAGCCTAAACAAGAGTTGGGCGCTCGTGCAATCACGGCGACTCGTCAGGCCACTTACAGGAGAATGCAATGGGAGAATTCCTCGAAAGCGAAAAACAGCACCAGGCAGAGTTTAGGGCCAGTTCCCCTTACTTTTCTGACGCGGCGCGTGCCGATGGTATTTACAAGGGCAAGGCACGCCCGTTTTGTCTGCCCCTCGAATACGCTGAGGAAAATCTTTTTCCTGGAATTCGCCAAAGCGCCCTAGACTATTTTTCTTTTCAAAGCATTAAATGGCATGACGGGCAAAATGGCAAGCCGAGCAATCATCTTTGCAGCTCTCAGGTCTGCTGCGTGAATTTCCTATTTCCGTTTGCAAACCGGCCTCGCGCATTGGCCGAAGTGTTGCGCCCCTTTTTCCCTGCCATTCGAGAAATGCTCCAGATGGAAAACGGACAGTACATCGCTTGCGAGTGGATCGGCAAAAGGAATTACCTTCACGAGAAAACCTCACATAATGGCAAACGCACACGCGGTGCGAATTTTACCAGCGCAGACGCGGCGGTTATGTTTGAGCAGACAGGTGGAAAACGGCAGATTGTTTTGATTGAGTGGAAATACGCCGAGTCGTATGGTGGCACATCGCTGAAATTTGCTAAAAGTGGCACAGACCGCACTGCCATCTACAAGCCACTCTTCAAACGCGATGATTGCCCAATCAATAAAGACCTATTACCTAACTTCGACTCGCTTTTCTACGAGCCGTTTTATCAGTTTATGCGTCAGCAGTTTTTGGCCCATGAAATGGAACGAGCGCAGGAGCTGGGCGCAAATACGGTATGCGTGCTTCATATCGCCCCTGCCGGTAACAAGGATTTCTGCAAAGTGACTTCTCCTAAACTCAAAACTCTTGGCGAAAGCGCTACGGGCGTTTGGAAGAAATTAGTGCGCCCTCGCGACAGATTCATCAGCGTCAGCACAGAGCAACTTTTTGGCAACCTCTCTGTTGACCAGTTGCCTGAGATGAAGGCCTGGCTTGATTATGTCCGCACCAGATACGGGGCAGGCGCAGAGCGATAGCTCTGTGGAAGCGGGCGACGCCTGCTCGCCCGACCGCTCAACGGCAGCGTTATACGCGATTGGATTATAGGTGACTCAATATGGTCGTAGTTGAACGCTAGGGCTTGATGATCCGGCGTTAGGAAGGCTCACCTGAAGGCCCGAGTGTTTACCCCGTTTCAGGAGGTGACTTATGGGAAACCCAGCGACTCAGCCCGTCTCCGAATTAAGAGTACTGGAGTGCATAGACAGCGCGGAATTCTGGAGTACCGAAATCGGACCGTACGCCGAAGACATGCGCAAGCGTGCCGATTTCTACGCCATCAGCTCGGTTGTCCTGAGCACCATAACCGGGCTCGGAGTATGGTCTACCCTGGCAGGTTCTACCCACTGGCCCGCCGTACTCCTGGTCTCACTCGTGGCGTTGGCTAGCGCGGCTGTGGCAGCCATACCGCAAATCAAGGGGTACGGAAGGTGCGCTGAGGCGGCAGCATCCCTCGGCCCACGCTATGGGCACGTGCTGGGCGAGCTCGAGGACGCGCTAGCGATGCTCCGCAACGGCCATCCGGACGGCTCGGCTCGTGCCAGCCAGGCACTGAAGGAATTCGAAGAGGTCAGGACTGCAAAGCAAAATCTGCGACCTTTCCCCGTCGGGCCCCAGGAGAAGCTCAACGACCTCCGGGCCAAAGGTACCAAACGTCGAGGGCCATGAGCCAACGGCGTATAACATGCCACTGCAGCCGACGAGCAAGCGCAGCGCAGACCACCGACTTTGCGGTCTGCGGCTCTTCCTGCGGCGTTAGAGCAGCCGGTAGCCACGGCACCGCTCTTGTGCCGTGGGCTTTTGTTCTCTCCAAGGAAGAACCCACGACAAGAAGAACTTGTCGTGGCTACCCGCTCGGCGCGATTGTGAGCGCCGTGGCTGAAGCGTGAACGTTCGGCGGACAACGGCGGGAGTAGGGCGTGGGTGAATTCGTTGCCAGGTCGGTGGAATTTTCCGGCGGGTTCGCGGTGGCGGGTCCGGTTGAGCAGGTGTTCGAGCTGTTCTCGCCGCTCGGCGAGAAACTGTGGGTTCCAGAGTGGAATCCTGAACTTCTCCATCCCCCAGACACCTCCTGGGCGCGGGGACTCATCTTCCGCACCCAAGAAGAAAAAGGAGAAGCTGTTTGGGTGGTTACGGCACTTGAGCGCGAGGCTCACGAGGTCGAGTACCACCGCGTGGAATCCGGGCGTTACGTCGCGCGCGTCAGGGTGGCGTGCAGGGCAGCGGCCGACGGGCAGACTCAGGTCGCGACGACGTACGTTTTCGTTGGCCTATCTCCTGAGGGCAACGCGGAGATCGGGCTCATGACCAACGAGTTGTATGTTGAGAAGATGAAACGATGGGAGCGGTGGATCAGCGAATCCCTGGCTCGCAATGGAGCGGTCGGTGCGTAGCGACCGCCGCACAACGCGTTGCACTTGACGAGGGCGCGGTCGCAAGGTGGACGCGCCCTCGCAAGTGAACGCCAGCGTTACCCTCCTAGAGGATCACCGCCAAAAGCGGCTGTTCCCGACAACCATGGGCGGCGGTGCAACGATTAAGAGCAGCAAGCGTAGCGCTGACCTGTCTTGTAGGTCCGCGGCTTTTCGCACCCGCCAGCGCTCGTCGGCCGCGCAGAAGGCCATTATGCAGCGCCAGCTTGACGCAACGGATGCAGAGATTGACCGGCTGGTATATGACCTGTACGGTTTGACGGCGGAGGAAATCGCGCTGGTGGAAGGGCGGGAGTAAGAAGACAGGAGTCAGAAGACAGAAGTCAGAATGTATGGATTTCGACTCCCCTTTGGCCCGATAATAGGAATTAGGAATAATGAGGCATCTAAAATGCTGAGGGACTACATCCAGACAGCAATGCGCCAGGCAAAATACGAAATACTGCCAGATGATGGTTCCTTCTACGGGGAGATACCCGGCTTCGATGGGGTTTACGCTAATGCCGACAAGCTGGAAAAGTGCCGGGAAGAACTGGAGGAGGTTCTCGAGGAATGGATTCTGATGCGAGTTTCCCGGAATCTGCCGTTGCCCGTTGTGGAAGGAATTGAGTTGGTGATTAAAGAAACCGCATAATGCCTCACCTGGGTTCCATCAAGCGCCAGGATTTGATCCGCCATCTGAAACAACTTGGATTCGAGGGTCCCTATTCGAGTGGGAAGCATCAGTTTATGATCAAAGGTGGCCTGACCTTAACCGTTCCTAACCCGCACAGGGGAGACATCGGAATCGGCCTGATTACTCGAATTCTCCGGCAAGCGGGAATTGATAAGGACGAGTGGGAAAAGCTGTAGACTTACACGACGGGTGAGAAACTTCTGGCTCCTTGCTTCCCGAAAAAGACCTGTCGCCCTCTCTTCCAATTTCATCCAGCAGGCGAAGGCCGAAGCCGATATTGTTCGGATCATCGGGGAGCACTTTCGGCTGAGGAAATCGCGCTCGTGGAAGGGCAGGAGTAAGAAGACAGGAGTCAGAATATGGCAGCCGAGGTACAATATCTTCGGAGGCGGTAGAACGATGCAGGATTATGAATTCACGGTTGTGATTGAGAGGGACGAGGATGGCCGGTTTGTGGCCATTTGTCCTGCCCTCCAGGGTTGCTATACCGAGGGGGAAACCGAGGAAGAAGCACGCCAACTCATCGAAGACGCCATCCGGCTGCATGTGGAAAGCCGAATTGCAAGAAATGAGCCGATATACCAGGAAGTGGGCTCCCACAGGGTGCGGGTCGCGGTGTGACCTCAAAGCTTCCTTCGTTCAATGCCCGCCAGGTGATTTCCATTCTGATGAGGCGTGGCTTTGCCTTGGACCGGCAATCGGGAAGCCATGCCGTCTTCATTCATCCCGACGGGCGCAGGACGACTGTCCCGATCCACGGCAAGCGCGATTTGGGGAAAGGAATCCTCCACCAGATTATGAGGGATGCCGAGCTGACCCTTGACGACATGATGAAGGGGTGAGGCTGCCCTGTACGATTTGACGGCGGAGGAAATCGCGCTCGTGGAAGGTGAACGATCACAATAACGACGCCTAACAACCGCTTGCAGCCGACCCGCAAACCGTGCGGGCGGCTGAACCGGGAGTCGTTAGACGGCGGCGACCGTTCAGGAAAGGGATCGGACGTGTTCGCGAAGCCAGGCGGCAACTTCGTCGCGGCTCAAGCGACCGGCGGCGATGTCGAGCATCAGACGTTCCTGCGCATCGATCGACGCCTCGATCTCGCTGCCGTTGAGCACGAGGAACGTTTCCATCGCGGCGTGCCCGACGCGCTTGTTGCCATCCAGAAACGGGTGGTCACGAACGAGGGAGAAACACAGCGCGGCAGCCTTGTCCGCCAGCGAGAGGTGGAGATCGACGCCGTCGAAGGTGGCTCCCGGTTGTGCCAGTGCGGAATCGAGAGCACCCAGGTCGCGAATACCCGCTATGCCGCCCGTCTTCTCGATGACCGCCCGGTGCAGTTCGACGACCTCTCCCAGCGTGAGGTATCGCATCAGGCCAGGCGCCGATACAGTGCCTCGTTCTTGCGCAACACTCGTTCTGCGGCAGCCTGGAAAGCCTCGTCCCGGCTGGCTAACAGATCCGACAAGGCCGCACGGGCCAATTCGTCAGGCGCAACTCCCAGGCGTTCGGCCTCCCGACGGAGTTTCTCGGCGTGGGCGGGCGTGAGCTCGAAAGCAACTTTCATAGGTCAACTGTAACGCGGAGAGCCCCCGCCTGACAAGCAATTGCAGCCGATGGCGCGCGGTGCGGTCGTGAGGCGCCGCGGCTGAAACGCCGATCGTTACCCTCCTGGGGGATCACCGCCAAAAGCGGCTGTTCCCGACAGCCATCGGCGGCGGTGCAACGGTTAAGAGCAGTGACAAGTGGCGAGTGACGAGCCGGGCTCCGCTCACTCGGCTGTGACACGCCCAAAACGCCATGATGGCCGGGACGCCGCGCTATGCCGGAGTCGCCTCAGCTAAAACCCGATTTTCTGACGTGGTGAGATCGTTCGCTTGCCATCCGGTGTCGATCCGGTTATACTGATGGTATGAAAACAGCGGTATCTATCCCCGATGAGGTCTACGAGGGAGCGGAGCGCTTGGCTCGCCGGGCCAAGAAGTCGCGCAGCCGGCTGTTCAGCGATGCGCTCAAGGAGTATTTGGCGCGCCACGCACCGGACGAGGTCACGGAGGCGATGAACAGGGCGTGCGCCGAGGCGGGCGAAGCGAAAGATCCGTTCGTCTCCTCCGCCGCGCGTCGCATCCTGGAGCGGAGCGAGTGGTAATCTCACAAGGCGAGATCTGGTGGGCGGATCTTCCTGCCCCGGCGGGCTCCGGTCCGGGGTTCCGAAGGCCGGTGGTTGTCGTGCAGGGTGACGCATTGAATCGGAGCCGCATTGCCACAGTCGTCTGCGTTCCGCTGACCAGCAATCTCAAATGGGCCTTGGCCCCGGGAAATGTCCATCTGCCGGCACGTCTAACCGGGCTGCCGAGAGAATCCGTAGCCAACGTGTCCCAGATCGTCAGCGTAGACAAGGATCTCCTCAGCGCGCGCGTGGGCAAGCTCCCGCGCTCCAAGCTGGAATTGGTGCTCTCGGGGATCGACACTGTCCTGGGCAAGTAGCCCTGAGCCCTCAAACCAAACGCGAGTACGTGGTCCGACGAGTGACAGGCGTCTGCTCACCGCCTAACAAGGCGATGGAAGCCGACGCCAAAAGACGGCGCGGCTCATCCCCCAGTCGTTACCTCCTGGAGGATCACAACCAAAAGCGGCTGTTCCCGACAACCATCGGCGGCGGTGCAACCACCGTTGAACTCGCCCATCAAGAAGTCGAGCGTCGCCGCCAAAGCAAATCTTTGAAATTTGCAGGCTTGGCCTCGGATTGGGCAGATCGCTCCTGCCTTGTCGGCATATGATTACGGATGATCGCGCCTGTTCGGCTAGATTCCGCCTGGGAAACCCCCTATTCGTCGAAGTGCACCCCCTGACTCCCCTGAAGTCCACATCCGGGAAACTGGCGACGATCTTCAAACTGACCCACTACCAGGGTTGAAAGCTGGTTGACTTTGAGAAGTTTAGCGGCTATCATAACGTGTTTCCTTCCTGATACTTGCGAACCCTTATCCGGCGAGGGGGCCTATGCAGTTCCAGATTGGCGATAAAGTTGTCTACCCAAACCAGGGGGTCGGGATCGTCGAGCAGATTTCCACCCGGAATCTTACTGGGCAAGCAGAAATGTTTTACCTGCTAAAGCTTGGTTGCAATAGCTTGCGCGTGATGGTTCCGATGAGCAACGTGATGAGCGTCGGACTGCGCCGGGTGGCGAAGAACCAGGAAGTCGGCACGGTCCTGGACTACCTCAACAAAGGACTCATCAAAACCCCACACGATTGGAAGTCGCGCTTCAAGGTGAACTCCGAGAAGATGCGGATGGGCACCCTCAAAGACGTTGCGGAGGTCTTCAAGACCCTGCTTGTCTTGAGCCAGGCCAAGCCGCTCTCGTTCCGTGAGAAGAGGATGCTGGATCGGTCCTGGTTGCTTCTGGTGGACGAGATCGCGGTCGCCCGCGGGCTGGCGAAACAAGCCGTGGAAAGCCAGTTGACCAAAGCGCTGGCCAAGTCCAACCTGAAGGTGCTGCTCCCCAGTTAGATTCCGAAGCCGCGAGCCGTCGCCAGGACCGGCCGGGAACGGCGTCACTCAAGGGAATTGGGTGAGGGGGGCCGCGGCGCTTCCGGGCAGAATTAAGATGGCCTGCTTCCAGTGGTGATTTGCTGATTTGGGCCTCGCCTCAGCCGCGCGGAGTGGTGGGAACGGCGGGGCGATGGCCGGTGAGACGCCTGATTCCACCTCGCCTCTGCCCGAGGAATTCCCGCTAAGAAAACCGCGGTTACGCTCAAGTCTCTCGGAAGCAACGAGATAGCTGAGGGGCCGAGACCGGCCCTGAGGGCTCCTACAACATTTTGACAGAGATTTCAAGCGAACCACTATATATAGTGTTTTTTCTATTGACACGCCTCGCCGCTCGGAGTTAGATTCGCCTCCAGCCTTTGCGGGCACCGGTTGCGAATCGAGAGGGGGACTGCGACCGGCTAAGGCCGAAAGATCAGCCGAGGCTAACCGGGGCACACCGCAAGACTCACGAACAAAGCGCCAGAAAGAACGTTGGGAGGCTGAAGATGGCTGAGCGGGATTCTGTTTCTATGGCAACCAAGAGCGCTGCTTCCATGACTGAAACCTCGAGCAAGAAGGGCCTGGCTCTTCGGCGCTTCTTTACTAAGCCTGGAGTGCATCCCTTCGAGGAGTTGGAATGGGAGCTGCGCACCGCCTCCATTCAGAACGAAAAGGGGCAAACCATCTTCGAGCAGCGAGCTGTGGAGGTCCCGAAGGACTGGTCCCAGACCGCCACCAACATCGTCTCCTCCAAGTATTTTCACGGGAAGCTGGGAACTGCCGAGCGCGAGTCGAGCGTGCGGCAGCTCCTCAGCCGCGTGGCCGACACCATCGCGCAATGGGGCATCGAGGGAGGGTACTTCCGCAGCGAGGAGGACGCTAAGAGTTTTCATGACGAACTCGCGCACCTCCTGGTGCGTCAGAAAGCTTCCTTCAATTCTCCGGTTTGGTTCAACTGCGGCCTTTGGCACAAGTATCGCCGAAGTTCCGAAGGCGGCGGTTGGTATTGGGATCCCGCCACAGGCGGCATCAAGAAGGAGACCGAGGCCTACCGGCACCCGCAGTGCTCTGCCTGCTTCATTAACTCCGTCCAGGACAACCTCGAAAGCATCCTGACCCTCGCCAAGACCGAGGGGATGCTCTTCAAGTGGGGTTCGGGCACGGGCACGAACCTCTCGCCACTCCGGTCCTCAACTGAGCATCTGTCGGGTGGCGGTGTGGCCTCCGGTCCCCTCTCCTTCATGAAAGGTTATGACGCCTTCGCGGGGGTCATCAAATCCGGCGGCAAGACGCGCCGCGCCGCCAAGATGGTGATCCTGAATATCGACCATCCCGACGCCCTGGACTTCATCGAGTGCAAGGCCAAGGAAGAACGCAAGGCCTGGACATTGATCGATGCCGGGTACGATCCCTCTCTGGATGGGGAAGCCTACAGCTCCATCTTCTTTCAGAATGCCAACAACAGCGTGCGGGTCACGGATGAGTTCATGAAGGCCCTGGCGGAGGATAAGGACTGGGTGACCAAGCGGGTCACCGATGGCAAGCCTGTGAAGTCTTACCGCGCCCGCGACCTGATGCGCAAGATGGCGGAAGCGGCCTGGCAGTGCGGCGATCCCGGCATGCAGTTTCACAGCACCATCAACAAGTGGCACACCTCGAAGGCCACCGCGCCCATCAACGCCTCGAACCCTTGCAGCGAGTACATGTTCCTGGACGATTCGGCCTGCAACCTGGCGTCGCTGAACCTGCTGAAGTTCCTCGCGCCCGACGGCAAGTTCGACTCGGAAGCCTTCCGCCACGCCGTGGACGTGATGATTACGGCGCAGGAAATCCTGGTGGATAACGCCAGCTATCCCACCGAGAAGATCACCGTCAACTCCCACGACTTCCGGCCGCTGGGCCTGGGCTACGCCAACCTGGGCGCGCTGCTCATGGCCAGCGGCTTGCCCTACGACTCGGACGCGGGGCGTGATCTTGCTGCGGCCATCACGGCCCTGATGCACGGCGAAGCTTATCTGCAGTCGTCGCGCATGGCCGCAGAAATCGGCCCCTGCGCCGGCTACCCGCTGAACCGCGACTCGTTCCTGGGGGTGATCTCGATGCACCGGCAGTCCCTCCAGAACATCAACGCGCGGAATGTGCCGGAGAATATGTGGGAGAGCGCAAAGAAAACCTGGGATGACTGCCTGGCGAACGGCATGAAGCACGGGTACCGGAACGCCCAGGTGACAGTGCTGGCGCCCACCGGCACCATCGGCTTCATGATGGATTGCGATACCACGGGCATCGAGCCTGACCTGGCGCTGGTGAAGTACAAGAAGATGGTGGGTGGCGGGCTCCTCAAGATTGTCAATAACGTGGTGCCGATGGCGCTGCTGAAGCTCGCTTACACGGAGCAGCAAGCCGCCGACATCGTCAATTACATCGACCAGCACGGCACCATCGAAGGCGCCCCGCACCTGAAAGCCGAGCACCTGCCGGTGTTTGATTGCTCGCTCAAGCCTGCCAACGGGAAACGCTCCATCCATTACATGGGCCACATCCGGATGATGGCGGCGGTGCAACCGTTCCTTTCCGGGGCCATTTCCAAGACGGTGAACCTGCCCGAGGAGGCCACGGTGGAGGACGTAGCCAACGCCTATATCGAATCCTGGCGCCTGGGCCTCAAGGCCATTGCGGTTTACCGCGATGGCTCGAAGCGCACCCAGCCGCTGAACACCTCTGACGCGAAGCCCGGGAGGGAGTCAGAAGTCAGAAGCCAGAAGTCAGAAGCCAAGCAGGAGGCGACGCCTAGTCCCCAGTCCCCAGCCCTCAGCCCCGCGGCAGCAGCCGCGCCAGCGAAGCCGTTCCGCCGCAAGCTGCCCGACGAGCGCCGCGCGATCACCCACAAGTTCTCGGTGGGCGGCCACGAGGGCTACTTGACCGTAGGCCTTTACGACGACGGCCAGCCCGGAGAAATCTTCATCACCATGGCCAAAGAAGGTTCAACGGTTTCCGGGCTCATGGACTCCTTTGCCACCGCCGTATCGCTGGCCTTGCAGTACGGCGTACCCCTGAAGGTACTCTGCGACAAGTTCAGCCACTCGCGCTTTGAGCCGAGCGGTTGGACCAACAATCCTGAAATCCGCTACGCGAAATCGGTGATGGATTACATCTTCCGCTGGCTGGCGCTTAAGTTCCTGCCGCGGGACGCCCAGCCACGCGAGGACGCCAGCGTTGCTTCGCTCAACGGCACCGAAGTCGAGAAGGCGGCGGAACTGGCAAACCAATTCAGCCGCGCGTCGGGCGAGCAGGTGGCCGTTTACCCGGATGGTTGGATCCAGCCGAGTCTCGTCGGGGTGGAGCAAGCGGACGACGCACCGAGCTGCGCCGATTGTGGCGCCATCATGGTCCGCAACGGCTCCTGCTATAAGTGCCTGAATTGCGGCTCAACCTCTGGGTGCTCGTAGAGGAGGTCTCTGAGTGGGGCCTTATCAACCATCGTGGGTGGGGCATACATGGCGCGATTTGCCATGTATGCGTTGATAGGGCAAAGGCGAGGTAAGACCTGATTCACAAACCTCGGCGTAATTCGACACGAGTTAGAAATTGGGCGGGCCGCTCTCACTTGCGGGCGGCCCTGCGCGTTTCTAGGAGAGGTCAGCGCTTGGTTACGACTCTATTCAAGCCTGGAGGGGAGAATGGATAGCGCGACATTGGCTCAGCGGCTTCCGTTGGATGTTCGTGAGGCTTTGCACGCCATCTGCACGACGGGCAAAGGGCGCTGCTGGTACTGCGACCTGAGGTTGCCCGGGGCCCAAGTGGCTGTGGGCGCGGGGTGGGACGTTCAGCGCGTGGAAGGGGAGCGCGTCGCCAGCATCATTCTGGTCTGTCCCGCATGCCAGCGGGAGCGTGCGGAGCTGGGCGAGGATGAGTTCCTGCGCCACCTCTCGCTGCGCGTCTGCAACGCCACCTGCTAGTGCCGCTCCAACCATTCGGAACGATTTACCTCGATCCCGGGGTTGGGAATCGGCCCCCAGCTTTAACTTTCCGCACTTTCGGGATCGGGGTTTACGGAAGCAATCCCCCCAAGGAGCTTTGCAAGGCCATCGATACAACGACTCGTCCCGTTCCAGCTATTTGGCGTCGTTTACCCCCATCCCGAAGTTGGCAACCACCTCCGAGTTATAATCCCAATGTTTCAAGGACAAACCTGATCGAGTCACTTGAAACGCTTTCGACTTTGGGGTCGGGGTTTAATGAGACACAACGACCCCGCGAATAAAGTTGGAAGGGGACTCGGCGCATAAGGTTGGAACGGCACTAGAGGCCTCGACGAAGGACGCCACCGGGGCTGGCGCCGACCTTCTCAGGTCTGCGCGACCCGTCAAATATAATCAACGCATAATGCCAACACGGAAGGGCACACTCTACTGACTTCTGCATAATTGGGTGACCGACACAACCCCTCACCCCTACCCTCTCCCCTGGGGAGAGGGTGGCCCGCCAAAGGCGGGACGGGTGAGGGGGCACCTAGACAAGGGTGAGCGCCGCAGGCTGTCACCCTAATATGCAGCACTCAATAGTCGTGCCGATTGCCACGCCCCATTCAGTTCATTCGAGGGGCCTTCGCGGCTGCGCGACTCGCAGCCGCGAGGGCCCAAAAGAGGATCAAGAGTGCCACCCCTCGCGGCCCGGCTGAAGCCGTGCCCTTCCACATCCCTCCCCAGCGAGTCTCGATGCTAAAATAATCCGGCGATTTCGACTGTTGAGGTGCAAAAATGCAGGTTGTCGATCCAGTCTGCAAAATGACCATTGATTCCGAAAAGGCCGTAGCAACGAGCGAGTACAAAGGCCAGACCATCTACTTCTGCGCCAAGGGCTGCAAGGCGGCGTTCGATAAGGACCCTCAGAAGTACATGAAGAAGTAGCGCAGCGTTCGCCTTCTAACGCTGCGGCTTTTCGATTAGGGAATTCGGCGGGGCTTTGCGAGATTCCACCGAAGGCAGGCTCGGCCGTTAGACGACGGTGACCTTCAGCACTTGTTGTCCGGTAGCCCCGTCGGGGTAGATGCCGCGGGGCTCCCAGCCCTCCACTCGGCCGCGGCCGTCGATGGCACGTGCGCGAATCTCGTATTTGCCCGGCCGAGGATTCACCCAAACGTATTTCCAGAAGCACCAGGTGAGCGGCGAAGGATTGCTGAAGAGGCTGGCCTTCTGCCAGGTTTGGCCGTCGTCGAGGCTGATTTCCACGGCCTTGATGCCGTCCAGGTTGCCCAGCGCGTAACCCGTCAACTCGAAATTCTTTCCTGAAATTCTGGCGCGATCCCGTCCGTCGGGGTCGGTGAAGCGGGCGTGCGCCCAGCGCTCGCAGTTGTCGGACCAGCCGCGCGACTCCCAATAACCCAGGTAAGCCTCGTTGACGAACTGGATGCGCGTGACCCACTTCGGCTGCTTCATTCCGAATTTGCCAGGGATGAAGACGCGCACGGGGTAGCCGTGATCAGGTGGCAGAGCTTCCCCGTTCATCTGGTAGGCGAGGAAGTTTTCCTCGTTCCACAGGCGATCGATCGGGTGGCTGGTGGAGAACCCATCCGCTGCATAGATGACCGCGTACTTGGCTTCGGGCGTCGGCTGGGCACGTTCGAGCAGCGGTTTGAGCGCCGTGCCCGTCCAGCGGGCGTTGCCGAGATAATTCCCGCCGATGGGATTGGAGATGCACTCGAGCGTGAGCATTTTCTCGATGCCCGGGAGCTTCAGGATGTCCTGGTACGAAAGCGCGAAAGGACTGGCCACGAGCCCGTCGATCTTCAGACGCCATTGGGCCGCATCGACGTTTGGCGTCGAACCCTTGGAGGTGACGTAGAAATCTTCGTTGGGGGTGATGGCCACGAGCGCCGCCCGCTCGCCGTACTGCTCGTACGCCTGCACGGAAAAGCCGCGGGGCTCCCGGAGGCTGTTCATGTAGCGGGTGGCGAAGCCGTATTCGAGCAGGCCAATGCCGCCCGCCACGGCGCCAATGATGAAGGTTCGACGTTCCATGCGCTCCTTATTTTGATGCAGGTGCGCCCCGAAAGTCACATGCTGGCGCAAGATTGGAAACGAGGAACTGGAAATTGGAAACTGGAGACTCGAAATTCGAAAATCGTCCCAGGAGCGCCTGGTAGTCGATCGCGATCCGACGACAAGAGCTTCGGATTTCGATTTTCAAGTTTCGGAAGTCTGGTTTCAGTTATATTAACTCTCCGTGCTTCACGCATGGCTCAAGATGGAAGAATCAGCTCGAGTTCAGCGTCGCCACCAGTTCTGTGCGCGCTGCGGCCAACTGATGTTCGTGTACTTCCGCTCGCCGGACGGCCACTTCGGTTTGGTCGATGACGTCCAGAGTTCGGAGGAGCGCGGCTGTCGCGAGGTGCGCTGCCCTACCTGCGGGGCGCAGTATCGGTTGCTTGAGCGGGTGAATGCGATAGGCCAGCCCATTGAAAGGCAGTAGGTAGAGGGCAGAAGGCAGAAGGTTTTAACAAAACTTAGAAGGGAGATCTACATGTTGGACGCCACGACTCCATGCCGGTTCCTGAATCTCCGCTCGATTCTTGTGGTCGGTTTGCTTCTGCTGCCGGGCATTGTGGCGGCGCAGGCGCCGCCGCCCATGCCGCCGGAGAAAGTGGTGTCCGTCTATGGCCAGGGCATCCACTATTACGAAGCGGGCCAGGGGCCGGCGGTTATTCTTCTCCACGGCCTGGGTGGGGACGGAACCCGCTGGGCGGCCAACCTCGGCCCCCTGTCGCAGCAGTTTCACGTCTATGCGCTCGACGAGATTGGCTTCGGGAACTCGGACAAACCTCTGATCGAATACCAGATCGAAACCTTCTCGGACTTTCTTCGGGGATTCATGGAAGCGCTCAGCATCCCGAAGGCGACGCTGGTGGGGAATTCGTTGGGGGGCTGGATCGCCCTTGACCTAGCGATTCGTCAGCCCCGGCTGGTGGAAAGGCTGGTGCTGGTGGACGCCGGAGGTTTGAGTCCGGAGCGCGGCGCACCTCGCGCCGCTGTGGACCTGAATCCCGCAACCCTGGCCGGAACGCGCAGGCTCCTGGAGGTTCTGTTCTATGACCCTCAGCGGGTAACCGATGCCGCGGTTCGTCAAACCTTTGAGCGCCGCCTGAAGAGCGGGAACGGCTATACCATCCAGCGGCTCCAGGCTGGCACCCGGGCAGGTGGCCAGTGGGTGGATGAGCATCTAGGCACCATCCAGGTGCCCACCCTGGTTCTTTGGGGGCGCGAGGATCGATTGATCCCCGTCTCGGTCGGCGAGCGGTTCCAGAAAGCCATCCCCGGCGCCAGGCTGGTGGTCATCCCCGAGTGCGGTCATCTCCCCCAGGTCGAGAAGCCCCGGGAATTTAACGCTGCGCTGCTCGCGTTCCTTACTCAGCCGTGAACTCTGAAACCTTCTTGCTCACGCCGGATAACTTGCCGGATTATCTCGCCCGCCGAGGATTGGCCTTGAAACACGAGGCCCTGGCGGTTCGCGAGCTGGGCGGCGGCGTCTCCAATATCGTGCTGTTGGTCGAATGGGAGGAGCCATCCGGGCAAGAGCACCGCTGGGTAACGAAGCAGTCGCTCGAGAAACTGCGCGTCAAGGACGATTGGCGGTCGGACCGCGGACGGATTTTTCGTGAGGCGGAATCCATCCAGGCCCTGCGGCCGGCGCTGGGTGATTCCGCGCTGCCCGAAGTCCTCCACATCGACCATGAGAATTATCTCTTCATCATGACGGCTGCGCCGGCGGGGTCTGTGGTATGGAAAGATTCGCTACTCAAAGGCTCTGTGGATTTGGCCGTGGCGCGGCTCATCCACGCCTCGAGAACTGACCCTCAGTACCAAAGGCAATTCGAGGATCGAATCGTCTTCGACCAGCTCCGCATCGATCCCTACTACCGCACCACCGCGGCGCGCCACCCCGACCTGCGCCCCGTCTTCGAGGCGCTGATGGTCGAGGCCTTCGAGCGCGCGGGATTCAAGCCCGGCGAGGATGCGGCGATTGCCATTGATGTTGCGGCGAGCCATTTCTTTGAGCGCGGCCGCTACCGCCTGGCCGCCGAAGGCGTGGAAATGGACGCCCCGGGCATGGTCAAGCGACTGGCGGATTGCTGCGGTCGTTATCCCATCCTGTCGATTGAGGACGGTCTCGCGGAGGATGACTGGGGCGGCTGGAAGCTCCTGACCGAGCGCCTCGGCGCGCGTTGCCAGTTGATTGGTGATGACCTGTTCGTGACCAATCCCGAGCGATTGCACATGGGGATTCGTGAGGGAGTGGCCAACGCCGTGCTCGTCAAGATGAACCAGATCGGGACAGTGACGGAAACGCTTCAGGTGATTGAGCTGGCGCGCAGGCACGACTACCGGGCCGTGGTCAGCGCGCGTTCGGGCGAGACCGAAGACGATACGATGGCAGACTTGGCCGTGGCCACCGGCGCCTCCCAGCTCAAGGTCGGCGCCATCACCCGCTCGGAACGCTTGGCCAAATACAACCGTCTGCTGCGCGTCGAAGAGGAACTCGGGAAACACGCCATATATCGCGGCGCGGAGGTGTTCGGAGATTTCCTTTCGGCGAATCGAGCCTCGTAGCGGCGCTCTACCTGTCCCGAGGAAGTCGGGATACTGCGCCCCTGCTTGCCACGCAACTTGCGCTGGGTATGACCCGGACAGGAAAGCATGTAGAATATCCGGAGACAAAAAGAAGAGGCGCGGCGCGCAAAGCGCCAACGAATTTGGGGGTTGTGGCACGCAGAACGGAAAGGAAAAGCAAAGCGATGAGGACTCGGGTGTGGGGGCAGACAGGTAAGAGCTTCATGACCATGTGGGCCTTGGCATGGCTCGTCCTGGTTCCCAGTGTGGTTCTCGGGATCGAGAAGCTGAAATTCAAGCCGGGGTTCAATCTCTTCTCTGCCCAGCAAGACGTCCAGGTGGGCCGCGACGCAGCCGCCGACGCTGATAAGCAATTGGCGCTGCTGACCGATCCCGAGGTGCTGCGCTACGTGAATGACCTCGGTCGTCGGCTCGCCGGGAATGAGCCGATCAAGGCCGATTATCCCTGGACGTTCAAGGTGGTGAACAGCGAGGACATCAATGCCTTCGCCTTGCCAGGCGGCTTCATTTACGTAAATCGTGGCGCGATCGAAGCAGCGGAAGACGAGGCGCAGATCGCCGGGGTGATCGCCCACGAGACGGGCCACGTCGTGATGCGCCACGGCACGCATCAAGCCTCCCAGGTGATGCTGGCGCAGGCCCCACTCGCCATTCTGGGTGGGCTGCTGGGGCAGAGTTCCAGCCTGGGAAGCCAGTTAGCGGAACTGGGCATCAGTTTCGGAGTGAACTCGCTGCTGCTCAAGAACTCGCGCAGCGCCGAGTCGCAGGCCGACGAGGTGGGCACCTACGTCCTTTACCACGCGGGTTACGATCCCCATGCCATGGCGCAATTCTTCGAGATTATCGGGAAGAAGTATCCGCAGCGGACCCTCCAGTTCTTTTCTGACCATCCCAATCCCGAAAACCGGGTCAAGGATATCGACGCGCTGATCCCCATGCTCGGGCCGGCCAAGCCATGGAAGACGGACAGTCCCGAATTCCAGGCGACGAAGAAGCGGTTACTGGCCATGCCCGCTCCACCCAAAGGGAAGCCGGCGCCGCGCGCCTCTGCCGGTTCGCCCAGCCCCCCGCTCCCACCCTCGGTGCGCCTCGTGAACTATCAGGGCAAGGGCTTCGCGATCGACTACCCGGATAATTGGCAAGTTCAAGAAGGCGAAACGGGCGTCACTTTGGCCCCGCAAGGGGGTCTGGTGAGCGGGCCCGATGGGGACACGGCACAAGCTTATGGGGCCTCCCTCAGCCGGTATCAACCCCGGACCCGGAGTCTATCGCAATGGGGCGTCGTCGATGCCACGCAACAACTGGTGGACTCGTTGCGGCAGTCGAACCCCAATATGCGCGTGGTGAAACAGACCGGAATGAAGCTGGGCGGCCAGCCTGCGGTTTCAACGCTGCTCGCGAACGACTCACCCATCCAGGGGCAGAAGGAAAGAGATATCCTGATCACCATGCGATTGGATCAATCGCTGCTCGCCGTAATCTTCATCGTTCCCGAGTCATCTTTCGACGCCTACAAGCCCGCCTTCGACGCAATGCTGCGAAGCCTGGCGCTGCGCTAAGTCATGCAACGCGTTCGGACGCCGCACGAGAATGCTATCTGTTATCCTGTGATCAAGCCTGATTGTGCGGACCTGGTAGACGCGCAGGAGGCCGCGCCCGATTCTGGGCGCGGTTTTCCCAAATCCTTTGCAGCCTGAAGAGGAGGGCAAAATGCTTTACCGAATCGAAAGTCGCAAGAGTCTTTCCGAGGTTGCGCGGGACCTGGAGGCCGCCGCGCAGAAATACAAGTTTGGCGTGCTGGCCGTCCACGACCTGAAAGCCAAAATGAAAGAAAAAGGCGTGGACTTCGACCGCGACTGCCTGATCTACGAGGTGTGCAATCCTCAGCAGGCGAAGAAAGTCCTGGAAGCCAACGCCGAAATCTCCACGGTGCTCCCCTGCCGGATTTCCGTCTACAAGACGGGAGATGCCTGTACGCTCGCCACTCTTCGGCCCACCGCGCTACTGGAGATGTTCCAAACCCCTGGCCTGCGCGCCGTCGCCGAAGAGGTGGAAGAGATCATCGTGAAGATCATGCAGGAAGCGGCAAAGTAGGCTGCTGCGGTCGGATTTCGATGAGCCCCGCGCGGCTCCTTTAATGTTGCGTTGCGCGCTGGCGCCGCCCGGCCCCTCAGGCGGCGTCGGAGCAAATGAACAGTTCTCAAGCGGGCGCTGACCTCACGGAGACATCGACTGATGCTTGGGTCGCGCCCCGACAAGCGGCCCTTCGCAACACCCGCTTCACATGCCTCGCACTCTTTTCCCAACATGCCGTTGGTGGTAACATGCGGCGTTCTTAAAGCCTCTTCTAACCACGGTGAAGTTGACCGGGCATCGCGGGTGAGGGGGCAAGGAGAAGGACCTGATGTTCAACACACCGGCCAGGAAGAGGTTGGGATTGCTATTAACGCTGGGGGTGTTCGCCGGCCTCTTCCTGGCCAGCCCGGCGCGCGCTCAGGCGCAGGACCAGGGCCGCGTCCATGTGGTCCTCTGGTTCGACACGGAGGACTACATCCTGCCGCAGAGTGACCAGGCGGCCAAGCGTATTGCCGTCCTCTTGAGCCAGCAAGGTGTTCGGGCAACCTTCAAGGTGGTGGGCGAGAAAGCTCGCACGCTCGAGCGCCGCGGCCGCCGCGACGTCATTGGCGCCCTCGCCCAGCACGAGATTGGCTATCACTCGAACTTACACAGCCAGCATCCCACTCCGGCCGAATATGAGTCCACTCTCGGCTGGGAAGACGGGGTGGCCGAATTCGCCCGGCGGGAACGTGCCGGATTTGATGATGTGGCCCGCATTATGGGACAAACACCAACCTGTTATGGCCAGCCCGGAAGTTCCTGGGCTCCCCAGGCTTACGCGGCGCTCAAGAAATGGGGCGTGAAGGTTTACCTGGACGAAGGCGGACAGGTGGGGTTGAACGGCAAGCCCTTCTGGTACGGCGGCCTGCTGAACATCTTCAACACCAAGGAAGGATCGCAACTCAGTCCCAACGCCGACTGGTCCAATCTGGCAGACGCCAAGGCCAATTTCCAAACCATCCATGCGCGCCTGTCTTCCCGGCGGGAGGGCGGCATCGTCAGCCTTTACTTCCATCCCTGCCAGTTCGTGCATCGTGAATTCTGGGATGGCGTGAATTTCGCCCAGGGGGCCAATCCCCCGCCCGAGGAATGGAAACTGCCCCCCACGAAGACCCCGGAAGAGAGCGAGCGGGCCTTCAAGTACCTCGCGGACCTGGTGGCCTACATGAAGTCTTTCCCCCGGGTCGAGTTCATCACCGCTTCCCAGGCTTCAGCGCTCTACCGCGACCCCGCGCAGCGGCATGTGTTTTCAACTCAAGAGTTGAACGAAATCGCGAAGCAAGTTGACGCCGACGTTTCCTTCCAGGTCCACGACGACTACGCGCTGGCTGCGAGCGAGGTGTTTTTCCTGCTCAACAAGTTTGTCGCCGGGATCGCGCGGAAGAGATCCTCCGAGCCCATCCTGCTGGACGGCACCCCTTACGGCCCGGCCTCGCCGCCCGGGGGGCTCGACAAGAGCCTTGCAGTTTCGTGGAGCCAATTCGCGCGGACGGCGCTGGACGTGGCAGAGGCGCTCGACAAAAACGGGCAGATTCCCAATGCGGTCTGGTTCGGCAGTATTGCCGTCCCACCCGAGAGTTACCTTGTGGCCCTCGCGCAGGTCGCCCAAACACTGGTGGCCAAGAGCGCGCCTCCGGAAACTGTGGACGTTGCACCCGCGCGCCTGGCAGCCGCGCAGTACGTCGCGGATGACTCTCCCTCCTTGTGGGGCTGGACGATTTTCCCCGAAGGTTTTCATGCCCCCCGGCTGATGGAACTCGCCAAGCTCCAAGCCTGGACGTTGAAACCTGCCAGACCGAGGGCCTCACATTAGGCTGAGAAACGTCGGCAGGGGCACGCAATCCATCCTTCCCTACGGACCTGACAGACGAGGGCCTCAGCCCCCTGCTGCGGCCCATTCTTCCTGACCACGCTGAGATTCTTCCCACGCGGTCCTGATAGCTTCCCGTGCATGGTTGTGGTAGCATTTTCCAGGAGTTTAGCCATCATCGCGCAACTTGCACGACGCACCACGCCTTGAAGGTTGCAGTCGGGCAGCGAATCAAGCTGAAAGGAAAGTGTTGTCATGTCGGGCCATTCGAAATGGGCAACAATTAAGCACAAAAAGGGCGCTGCGGACGCTCGCCGTGGGAAGGTCTTCACCAAGCTTATCAAAGAGATCACCGTCGCCGCTCGGATCGGGGGCGGGGACCCCGATGCGAATCCGCGCCTGAGAACCGCGATACTCGCCGCCAAGGCAGAGAACATGCCGGCGGACAACATCAAGCGCGCCATCCAGAAGGGCACCGGCGAACTCCCCGGAGCCACCTATGAGGAAGCCGTGTACGAAGGTTACGGACCGGGCGGCGTCGCCATGATGCTGGAAGTGGCAACGGACAACAAGAACCGGACCATCTCTGAGATCCGCCACATCCTCACCAAGCACGGCGGCAACCTGGGCGCGACGGGCTGCGTTTCCTGGATGTTCAGCATGAAAGGTTACATCGTCATTGAGAAAGGAAAGGCCGACGAGGAAACCTTGCTGAATCTCGTTCTGGACGCGGGCGCCGAGGACATGACGGAAGACGGCAGTCACTGGGAGATCTTCTCCCCGCCCGATAAGTTCCATCAGGTGGTGGATCGCCTGAAGTCCGCCAGCATTACCCCCGCGGCAGCGGAAGTGTCGAGGGTTCCGCAGAGCACCGTAAAGTTGAGTGGCAAACAGGCAGAGCAGATGCTGCGGTTGATGGAGGAACTGGAAGACCACGAGGACGTGCAGCACGTCTCTGCCAACTTTGATATTGAAGAATCGGTGCTTCAGGCCTTCGCTCAGGCCAAGTAATGGCCGGCGGAACTTGTCCCGATCTCTTGGATGGGCAGGGGGGATCTTGTACCGCCCTGGCCTGTCCGCATCTACCGGGAAGGGCACTGTTACACAAAGCACGCGAAGTAAACGCCGCCGCAGGACAGCTCGTGCTCAACCCCTGACAACAGGGCCCAGCAAGAATCGAACCGTGATGAGGAAGATGCCTTTTCCGCTGCCAAGTCTGCGTCCCCCCCTTAATTGCTTACTCCGGATCGGCCTGGGTTTGGTGTGCTGCACCGTCGCCCCGCATTTCCTCTCTGCGCAAGGGGCGGGCGGCCCGGCAAAGCTCACCTTTACCAAAGTGCTCCAGGGCAGTGTCCCCGAATACCTCGCCATCACGGTGGCCTCCGATGCTTCGGCCACTTACGATGGGCGCAAACTGAGCGACCCCGCTGCTCCCCGGACCTTCAAGCTCTCTGCGGCGACCACCCGGCGTCTGTTTGAACTGGCAGCCGGGCTCGATAACTTCAAGTCCGTGGAACTCGAAAGCCACAGAAAAGTTGCAGACTTGGGACTGAAAACCTTCATTTACGAAGCCGGTGGGGAAAAGCGCCAAGTCCAGTTCAACTACACGTTGCGCCGCGAGGCTCAGGAACTCACCGACCTTTTTGAAAAAATCTCCGGCGTCCAGCAACACCTCACTGCGCTGGAATACTCCATGAAGTACGACCACCTGGGGTTGCCGCGGGAGCTTTCGCAGATCCAGATCGATCTTGAAAACAAGGTGTTGGCGGATCCGGCGCTGATGGTTCCCGCGCTGGAGCAAATCGCGCGAAACCCCAAGTTTCTTCACCTCGCCCAGGCCCGCGCCCAGAACATCCTGCAACGCTTGCAGAACAGCAACTGATTCCCCCTCCGGGCCTCCCGCACCGACCCGGGGGAACACCTTGTGCTGACAACCTTTCCCCTCGCCGGAGCCTCTAGATAGGTGTAGGATGGTCGTTGGGTGGCCAGGCGGCCAGGGAGGTCTCCCATGTTGACCAGGTTCTGTGTTCCCCGTCTGCTGCTTGGGGCGTCCTTCTTCATCGTGCTTAACGGCCTGCTGAGCTGGGCACAGGAGTATTCCCACGCTCGTATCGTCCGTCTGAGCTTTGTGGAAGGAGCTGTGACGCTCCAACGACCCGATGTCGCAGACTGGGCCGCGGCCTCCGTCAACACGCCCATCCAGGAGGGCTTCAAGCTTTCAAGCGCAGAGAACGGATTTGCGGAGGTAGAATTCGAGAACACTTCCACAGCCCGCCTGGGCCAACTTTCCCTTCTTGAATTCACTCAGCTCGCTTTGTCCCCGGCCGGCGGAAAGATTAATCGCGTGACCCTCCATCAGGGTTACGCAACCTTTCACTTGATGCCGGAAGCCGAAGACATCTATGAGATCGGAGCCGCGGATGCCACGCTGAAGCCTTACGGAAAAACCCTTTTCCGCGTGGACCTCGAGGAAGGAGCAGCTCGGGTTGAAGTGTTCAAGGGCTCGCTGGAAGTTGCCAGCCCTTCCGGCTCGACCATCCTCACCAAGAACAAGGTGCTCGAGCTGCGCCCCGGCGCCGAGAATCCCTTCGAGGTGGCAGAGGGAATTACCAAAGACGCCTGGGACGAGTGGGTCGAGCAACGCGAGAACGAAGTCGCCGCCCTGGCGAACCGGCACGGAGCGGCGCCGTACTCTGCGTCCGGCAGTCCCGACACTCCCTTCTACGGCTGGTCCGACCTCAGTAACCATGGAGCCTGGTCCTACTTTTCGGGATATGGGTACGGCTGGATTCCGAATGTTCCCCCCGGGTGGCTCCCTTACTCCGTCGGCCGCTGGTGCTGGTACCCAAACTGGGGCTACACCTGGATCGCTTATGAGCCCTGGGGCTGGCTGCCCTACCACTACGGGGATTGGAACTTCATGCCCGGCCATGGCTGGGTGTGGTCGCCGGGCGGCTGGGGCGCTTGGTCCCCAGCTCTAGTCAACTGGTATCAGGGTCCGGGATGGATCGGCTGGACTCCGCGGACGAGGGGCGGCACGCCGGGCAACCCCCTCGCCTGCCCTGCCGGTCAGCCTTGCGCGACGGTCGTCAGCATGAACACTTTCCAAAACAGTCGTCCCGTGAATCCCCGTGAGACCTTGGCAATTGACCCTTCCCAGGGCCGGGCCATCAGGCGTCCGGATGTTCCACCCGGACGGCTTGCCCTGTTGCCGGGCTCTCCGACGGTTGGTCCCGGCGGGGTTCCACGCTCGTCAGACGTCCCCCCGTCCGCGCGGCCTTCGCTGCCCAGGCAAGGCTCTGCTGGCGCATCCAACGTAGCGGGAGCGGGAACTCCCTCCGCAGTTCGCACACCCTTGGCGGGCACGCCGGCTGGCGCCTTCTCGAATCGCCGGTCAGCGGCGCCAGAGCCCAATATTGTATTTGATCCCGTGGAGGGGCGTTTTGTGAACAACCCCAGGACTGTTCCCCTGCCCACCCTCAACCCCACAAATGGACCGGCGCAACAGGGGCGCAGCGGGGTTTGGGGTGCGGCGTCGAACGGGCCCGGTCGCCCCGCCGCTGCTCAGGAGAAGACCGCGATTGATACCCTCCCACTCTCGCCAGGTAGCAATCCCGCTGCCAAAGCCTATGGGGCGCGGGGGGTTCCGGCTGAGGCTGTCTCCTCCGCGCGCCCTCCATCCCGTTCTGCCTTTCCGCAAACCACGACGGGCACCATGCCGCGCGTAACTGCGCCCTCTGCGGATCGCCACGCGGCAATTCCGAACAACCAAACCATGCATTCATCCGCGCCGTCTGCCCGTTCCGCTCCGACTTCCACCTGGAGCAGTGGACGTGGTTCGTCTTCGCAATCCTCTGCAAATTGGGGATCGGGTTCCTCCGGCGCAGGTCATAGCACCGGAGGCGGTGCTTCCAGCGGGTCCGGTGGTGGAGGCGCGAGCGGAGGCGGGCACAGCAGCGGGGCCTCCTCCAGCGGGCCGCGCCATTGATTCACACCTGTCGAGCGGCGCCTTGTACAGTTGGTTCGTGCTGAGTAGAGGCTCCCCCGAATGGGCGGCTGAATTCGGGGGCCTGCCTCGCCCCACACAGGTGCCCATCCCCGACCACAGGTTCCCTCAGGGTTTTCCCACAGCACTTTGCTATCTTACGTCGTAGCGGAGAAACGCGAAGTAGGCGATGAGGAAAAAACCCAGGGCCCAGACCGCCAGCAGGCCCATGTCAGGCAGTGCCCGATCCACGGACGCTGCCAGCGGCTCCTCGTGGAATTCGAAAGGAGGAATGTCGCTAAAAACCTGCTTCACCAACACCGAGTTTATGGGCTCGCGCCCGCTCAAAGCAAGCTGTTCGTCTGCCTTCCGGTCGTAATAGACCGTGAACAGTGAACGGTAGTCGCGAAGTGCTGTCCGGAAGCGGAAATCGCGCTCCAGTCCAGTCCGGGCCAGGCTCATGGCAGCGTAGGAGGCAGATCCTGCCGGCGACAACCGCGAGAACATCAACGCCACCCGCGCCTGGCGCTCTTTGCGCTGCAAGTAATCTTCCTCGACTTTCTTGAGCTCACGGTTTTGCTCCTCGCGCACACGCCGCAAAAGGTCTTCATAAAGGTAACGCGGCATGCTTTGCCCGTTGTGCTCTCTGCCATATTTTCGGACTTCCTCTTCAAAGCGCACCGATCCTCGCCGGTCGACATCGGCTTTTTTCATTTCAAATTCGTTCAGTGATTCCAGCGGTGAAATCCGATTAGCAGTAATCACCGCCGCTTTGGGAACAATGGCGACCAGAAAAACCCAGATCGTCAGGCAGAGAGCAAAGGCAGTGGTCATGCGGTTGGCCAGCGTCGAGACGCAGATGCCAAGACAAAAAACCACCGTGAGGTAAAGAACAAAATCCAGACCGATCAGGAGGGCGCGAAGGAGCTCATCCTTCCCCAGCGATACCCCGTCAAAGTTCATTAGCAGCAGACAACCGAGCAAGAAGGCCAGGGCTACAGGAGCCAGCAAGCCCACAAGATTGCCCACCAGCTTTCCCAGCAACAGCACGTCTTTCGGCAAGGGGTTCGCGAGCTGGAGTTTGAGCGTCCCCATCTCCTTCTCACCACACACGGCGGAGAATGTGAACAGAAGCGCCGCCATCCCCAGGATCACCTGCACGATATAAGCAACGTCCAGCGCCCCAAAGATCGCCACCGTGGGGTTTTCGCTGACCGCACCCCCCTGAGGAGTGGGGAGGGCGAAGAGACGAAGGCTGTAAACCCGGGGCGTGTGGGATTCCACACCTCTCACCAGGATGCCCAGCACCGGGGGAGGTTTAACAAAATTAAAAGCGTAGGTGGCCAGGGCGAAGAAGGTGGTCTCTTCCCCCATACTTTGGCGTAGGCTCACTTGGGCCAGCCGGTACTCCTTTAAGTCGTTCTGATAACCCCGCGTCTCCAGGTAAATGGACACCGTGAACAAAACTGTGGAGAGAATGAAGAGCAGAAGTGAACGATACCCATATAGGCAGTCTTTTAGCTCTTTTTCGATAACATGTCGAATCATGGGTCCAGAGGCACGCGCGAGAAAACGTCCTTGATTAGGGGTCAATCTTTAGCTACCGAAATCACAATGTCAAGCTTGAAAATACAGGGCATGGCGATCCAGTAGTGAAAGACGAGATGCGCAACGTCCGGAAAGATCGCGGCTGCTCCTTTGCCACGAAAGGAAAGGATTGGCACGGAAGAACCACTGAGCCATCCGCCGCTCTGCGAAGACGATTGCAAATGGGTTTTTTTCCCGCCATCCCCAGGAGGGCTCCCGGCTACGAAACGATGATGCCCGCATACCCTACGACGGCGCTGCGGTCGCCGCTCGCGTCGGCCGAGGTGGCGTACTTGACCAGTTCCGCCTGCTGCGCTCCCAGGTCTTTTGCGGCGGTGAGCATGGCGATCGCCGGCCCGTAGCCGCACATGGAAATGTCTTCACGGCGCAGCACGTCATAAAGCCCCTGGGGGTCGAGTGCCAGGATCTTGTCAATGGCCTTTTGATCTTTGCTGCGCGTGATGCTGTCTGGTTCGTAGTGGTTCATGTCGCTGGAAGCAATGATGAGCACTGCCTGTGTGGCGCGCCGGGCGGCCTGGGCCAGGCCATGCCCCAAAGATTCCAAGGCAGCGTAACCGCCTACCCCGAGGGCGATGGGCACAAATGTGAATTCACCCGCCTGCCGTTGCAGGAACGGCAGTTGCACCTCCAGCGAGTGCTCGTCCGCGTGGGCTTCCGCATCATCCATCACCAGGTGACAGCCCTGACGGATGGACTGGGCCAGCGAGCTGTCGATTGTCACGGTGCCCAGAGGAGTCCGCCACGCGCCGCTCGACATCATGGCCAGCGGGGCTCCCCGTCCCGTATGGTTAGGACACAGGATGATGTACGAAGGCCGAGCCGGGAGCCTGCGGTAAACGGCCCCCGCCACAGGCCCCGAGTACATGTAGCCAGCGTGCGGAACCACGCACCCCAGCGCCCTCTCCACCTTTTCGGCGGCGGAGGGTTCCGGGCCCAAGTACTTCTCAAGGTCTCGCGTCAGTTTCTCGGGCTTGGCCGGATAAAACCGCCCGGCAACGGCGGGCTGACGGACCGAAGGGGCTGGCATGGAAAAATCCTAATCCTCCGTTTTGCGGTGTGTCAAGTGCCACCCGCTGGCCTGCACCTTCCATGGGCCAAAAGGCGGGGCCAGTGTGTGCTCTTCAAGGCTTTTGCGGGGGGATGCGCGAAGGCGCCGTCACTCGAGCTCTTCGTCCACGACGATCTTTAACGCGCGCAGGAACTGTGCGTCCTGGCTGGTGAGCCGGAAGTCAGGATCGTGAGACGATCCGGTAGTCAGCTTCTGTCGATGCGTCAGGCTGGTCTCGCCGCGCTTGTTGAAGCCAATCGTCACTTCCAGGACCAGGAAGAGGTCATAGCCGGACGCGCGGATGCGCGCCATCACCTCCGCAATCCGGTCGGAGTCCGACAGGGAATCATTGATCGCGTTGCCCAGTTCCTTGACCAGGCGTTTGAAGTGCTCGTCAAGCTCCAAGCATCACCATCATTGCAGAATTGACTCGTCCCGCTCATTCTATGATTCGCCGGAAATCGGTGTCAAGGTGGATTTGATATCGTCGAATTGACTGCTGGCGCGATTCTTCTTAGGATAGCAAGGAACGAATTCTATCAGCCCCTTGCGGCTGGAAGGCCCGGTTTTGAGCAAGCTTGGAAACCTCTTTTCTCGAATATTCTCTCAGGCCCAGAGAGTGTTTCACATGCTCGTGGGTCTGGCGTTTTTGTTCCTAGCTCTCGCCGGCGCCGCTGTTTCGTTTTCCGAATGGCAATACTACACGCAGGCGCCCGCGGTGGGGTTGGCGCGCTTTTATTTAGTGGTGGGTTTCACTGTTCTCCTCGTCATTTTCTGCCTTTATTCGTTTGCAAAAGCACGGAGCGTTCGATAGCCCTTCTCTTTTGAGGCCAGTGGGAGGACTAGCCATCGTTCTCGACCAGAAAGGTTGCGCCGCCTGATCCCCTCATGAGTTCTGACAAAAATCGGGAAGTCAAACCGAAATTCATGACGGCCTCAGGGCTGGAGGTCAAGCGCTTTTATCAACCCGCTGACCTGACCGGCTGCGATGTCGAACGCGAGGTCGGCTTTCCGGGAGAATATCCTTTCACCCGCGGCATCCATCCCAGCCAGTACCGCAGGCGGCTTTGGACTATGCGCCAGTACGCCGGCTTCGGGACAGCGCGGGAGTCGAACGCCCGCTATCGCTACTTGCTTTCGCGGGGCCAGACAGGTCTCTCTGTGGCCTTTGACCTTCCGACACAAATCGGGCTCGATTCCGATCATCCGCTGGCGCAGGGTGAGGTAGGCCGGGTGGGCGTCGCCATTGACTCCCTCGAGGATATGGAAGCTCTGTTCCAGGGCATCCCGCTCGATCAAGTGTCCACCTCCATGACCATCAACGCCACCGCCGCCATTCTGCTGGCACTCTATTTTGCCGTGGCGGAGAGGCAGGGCGTCGACCTCAAGAAGCTTTCGGGGACAGTCCAGAACGACATCCTGAAGGAGTACATTGCGCGCGGGACCTACATTTATCCGCCCGGCCCGGCGCTGCGCCTCGTGACGGATATCTTCGCGTTCTGCCGCGACCATGCCCCCGAATGGAATACTATTTCCATCAGCGGCTATCACATCCGGGAAGCGGGTTCGACCGCGATTCAAGAGGTTGCCTTTACCCTGGCCAACGGGATCGCCTACCTCGAAGCCGCCTTGAAACGCGGCCTCGCCGCCGATGAGGTCGCGCCTCGCCTCTCGTTTTTCTTCAACGCGCACAACGATCTGTTGGAAGAAGTCGCCAAGTTCCGGGCAGCCCGAAAGCTTTGGGCGCGCATCATGCGCGAAAGGTTCAAGGCCCTAGACCCCCGCTCGTGCATGTTGCGCTTCCACACGCAGACCGCGGGCTCGACGCTCACCGCCCAGCAGCCCGGTGTCAACATCGTGCGGGTGACGCTTCAGGCGCTCGCCGCGGTGCTGGGGGGCACGCAATCACTGCACACCAATGCGCGCGATGAAGCGCTCGCCCTGCCCACGGAGGCCTCCGCGCTCCTCGCCTTGCGCACACAGCAAATCCTGGCTTATGAGAGTGGGGTCGCCAATACCGTCGACCCGCTGGGGGGCTCGTACTATATCGAGAAGCTTACCGGCGAAATCGAAAATGGTGTGGAAGAATACCTTCACAAGATCGCAGCCCTGGGCGGCGTCCTCCGCGCTATAGAAACGGGCTTTGTGCAGCGCGAGATCCAGCAAGCTGCCTACGAGTATCAGAAAGCGGTGGAAACGGGCGAACAGGTGGTGGTAGGCGTGAACCGCTACCAGGAAGAAGGGGGCGGCTCGCCTCTCCTCCTGCGCGTCGATCCTCAGGTCGAGCCCGCCCAGGTGGAGCGACTGCAAAGACTCCGCGCCCGCCGCGACTCCGCCCGAGTCGAGGCGGCGCTGCGCCACGTCGAGGAAACAGCTCGCTCGGAGCGCGACCTGATGCCCGCCATCCTCGACGCCGTGAAGGCCTACGCGACGGTGGGCGAAATCTCCGACGTTCTGCGTAAAGTCTTTGGCGAATATCAGGAGTCGGTCGTAATTTAAGGACAGTAGCGAGTGGCAAGCGGGAGGCTGCTGGCTCGTCACTTGTCACTCTTCACTGGTTGCCATATGGCTACACTCCAATTTCTCGGTGCGACCGGCACGGTGACCGGCTCGAAGTACTTACTGGAAGCCGCCGGCGAGCGGTTGATGATCGACTGCGGGCTTTTTCAGGGCGATAAAGAGCTGCGCCTGCGCAACTGGAGCCCCTTGCCCGTGCCGGCCTCCAGCATTCAGTGGTTGGTTTTGACGCACGCGCACCTTGACCACCTCGGTTACATTCCTCGCTTCCTCAAGGAAGGATTCCAAGGGCAAATTCTGAGCACACCCGCGACGGTGGACCTGGCAAAACTTGTGTTGCCGGACTCGGGCCACCTTCAAGAAGAAGATGCGGCCTACGCGAACAAGAAAGGTTTCAGCAAACACGCGCCCGCCTTGCCGCTTTACACCTATGAAGAAGCCGTCAAGTCGCTGGAGTTCTTTCGCGCGGTCGACGAATCGAAACCCATCGAGCTTTCTCCCCACTTCTCGCTGCGCTTCTTCTTCGCCGGACACATCCTGGGCGCGCGGATGATCGAAGTGACCATTCGGGAGAACGGCGCCGCAAAGAATGTGCTCTTCTCCGGCGACCTTGGACGTTTCCCGCAGTTGATTCTGCCCGAGCCTCCGGTCCCGCAGGATGGCTTTGATTACATGTTGCTGGAATCCACCTACGGCGACCGCCTGCACCCCAGGGATGACGTGGGCACGCGCCTCGCCTCCATCGTGGAATCCACCGCCGAACATGGCGGCACCGTGGTCATCCCGGCATTTGCGGTCGGACGCACGCAGGAGTTGCTTTACCTTTTCCGCGAGCTCATCGAGCAGCAGAAGATGCATGCGCTCCCCATCCACGTGGACAGTCCCATGGCCATCGACGTCACTGCCCTTTACCTCAAGCACAAGGAAGACCACGATCTGGAAACCGAAGCCCTGGAAGCGAAGGGCGTCAAACCGTTCTCTCCGCCTAACCTGCATTTCGACAAAACCATGGAAGAGTCCAAGGCGTTGAACGAGGCGCGCTACCCGATGATCATCATCTCCGCGAGCGGCATGGCGACCGGCGGCCGCATCGTCCACCACTTGGAGCGCTGCCTTCCCGACCACCGCAACACCGTTCTTTTCGTGGGCTTTCAGGCGGCGGGAACGCGCGGGAAGGCTATTCAGGCCGGTGAACCTGTGAAAATGCATGGCCAGATCGTAAAAGTTCGCGCCCGCATCGAGACCCTCGAGCACTTGAGCGCCCACGCCGACTACGGTGAGATCCTGGGGTGGCTCGCCAAGTTCCGAAAACCTCCGGGAAAAACTTTCCTCGTCCACGGCGAGCCTGCCGCTGCTGAGGCGCTTCGCGGAAGAATCACCCAGCAGCTTCGCTGGAACGTTAGCATCCCAACTTATCTTCAGAAAGTTTTACTCTGAGACTTCCGGCTTGAGGTATGGCGGGTGGCGCATAAATGGCGCTGTTTGCCATGTATGCGTTTCTTGCCCAATTGGATTCCGCAGGGTGGCGCAGACCTTCTTAGAGGCTGTCTCAAAACTCGGTTTTCCGCAGTTTTGTGCCTTGTAACCTATTGATTATACGTAGAGCCAAGCGTTATTTCTTCAGTTAAGAGACGGCCTCTTCTTAGGTCTGCGAGCTCGGTAGGGCAGTTAACAGAAGCACAGACCCAGAGAGTCTGCGCCATCCAATGAATAGACTCAATTATGCGGGCTGAGAGGGAGCAGGCGCGGGCGCAGATTCGCCAGGCGCCAGGCCCAACTGGTCGGCGATGCTGCGCATGGCCTGGATGCAGAAGGTGATGTGCTCTTCGAGGGGAATCCCTAATTCCTCCGCGCCTTTTGTGATGTCATCACGGCTTACCGACCGCGCGAACGCCTTGTCCTTCATCCGTTTGCGAACCGATTTCGCTTCCAAGCTTGCGATCTTGTCCGGACGCACCAGCGAGCAAGCCGTTATGAAGCCCGCCAGCTCGTCGCACGCAAACAAAACCCTGGCCATCAAGGTATCGCGTGGCACGCCGGTGTAATCGGCATGGCCCAGGACGGCGCGGCGGATTTCCTCCGAATACCCTTGCTGTTTCAGAATCTCGCTGCCCTTGAGTGGATGGTCGGGAGCGTTGGGATAAACCTCGTAGTCAAAGTCGTGGATCAAGCCCACCACGCCCCACTCCTCTTCGTCCTCACTAAACTTCCGGGCATAGGCCCTCATGCACGCTTCGACAGCCAGCGCATGCTTCCGCAGGTTTTCGTTCTTGGTGTATTCGCAAAGCAAATCCCACGTCGCCTGACGGTCCATTGCATTCCCCCTCCGTGTCGGGCCGTCATTATATGCTCGTTGAAGCCGAACGCCCAAGCGCCGAGCGAGCCCCGAGCCGTCGGTTCAGTTGCTCACCCGGCGCCGATGGCGGTAGAATCTGCGGCAGATCAATAGCGCGTGGAGATTCTGTTTGAATTCGTCACGGCTTGTCGCCCGGGTAAGGCTTGATCAGCCTGCCCATCACGGAGGTGACTCTCATGAAGGTTTGCCCAAAGTGCGGAACCGAATTCCCCGACGAGTGGAAGTTCTGTAACCAGTGCGCCTCGGCGCTGGCGCCGAAGCAGCCCGCGGCTCCTGCGGGAATTGCCACGCCGCCGACACCGGGGCCTCCACCGCCCCTGGCATCCGCCGCTCCAGTGTCCACGGGGCCGCAACCCTCTGCGATGCCCGCCACGCCGGAACTGGGCTCGCTCGGCGCGCGCGCCCTGGCACATCTCATCGACCTGGTTTTCCTGGTGCTGGCTTTTGTCCTGGTGGGCAACGTCTATGGCTCTCTCTTCGGTGGACTCACCGAGAGGGGGTTCAACCTGAACGGCGTTCCCGCCCTGGTGATCATCGGGCTTACCCTCATCGTGTTTCTTCTTTACCTTGTTGGGTTCGAGGGAGTCGTCGGCGCGACGCCGGGAAAATTCATCCTTGGGGTTCGCGTGCGAGGTGTAGCGGGCAAACCCTGCAGTTTTGGTCAGGCTCTGGTACGGAATATCCTGCGCATCGTGGATGGTCTCGCCGTTTATCTGCTGGGACTTATCGTGGCCTTGGTCACCAAGCGGAAGCAGCGCGTGGGTGACCTCGCCGCTCGTACCCTGGTGGTTCGAGAGGCTCACAGTATGGTGAAGCGGGCCAGCGCAGCTTTGTTTCTCGTCGCCTGCCTGGCGGGCGTGATCTTCGGTTCGATTTACGTGCGGAGGCACCCGCGAGTCCCGATTGCAACTTTCGGAATTGCCAACTTTCGCTTCGCTGATTCGGAGAGTGCTCCGCCGCGCGCTACCGCGGAGTTCAAACCTGAAGACGATGTTCGGATGTTCTATGAGATCCCCGCATATCAACGTGACTCAGCTGGGTACATCGCCGTCGTGGCGCACAATCAGATTCTTGCGCCAGAGGGGAAACCCTTTATCAAGAACGAAGATAGTGAAGTCCGGCAAAAGGTTGCGGATGAATCCACTCCCGTGAAGTGCAACTTCCATTTCAGGCTTCCGCCCTGGGCACCTCCGGGGAAGTACACCATGAACATTCAGGCCGAGGATCAGATCGCGCACAAGACGCAGTCGGCGTCTTTCGCGTTTACGGTGAACGCTCCTCATGTCGAAACCAGCGCCACCCTGCTGGCGAAGAACATCGAGGTCGCCAACAGCCGCGACGGGGTCGCGCTCAACCCTCCTGCCTTTACCGCCGGACAGAGCGTGTGGCTGCGCTTCCGGATCCTGGGGATGAAGGCAAATGACAAGGGGCAGATGCTGCTGACCGAGGATTGGGGAATTCTCGGGCCGGACGGCAAGGCCCTCTTTCAGAAAAATGACGATTCGGTGCTCAGTGACCAGTTCACCTATCCGCCCCCTTTCTATCCCGTCCGCCTGTACGTGGACACGCCCTCCGGGGTGGAGCCCGGGCAGTATAAGTTTCACGTCGTCCTGCACGACAAGGTGGGAGGAGCGGACTTCACCATCGATCAGCCCTTCACCCTCAACAAACGATGAGCCCTGGAGTGAGCGATCGTGACATTGGCATTTCGCTGCGTTGACAGGTTTGGGGGATTGGGATAGCTTGGTTAAGTCCTCTAGGCCCGTAGCTCAGCCCGGTTAGAGCGTCCCGACCCGCTCGGGAAGGTCTGGGGCTCGAGCTTCCGCTCTGTCCTTATGGCCCACGTTTACATCCTTCAAAGCCTTTACAATGGCAGGTTCTATGTCGGTGCGACAGCAGACTTGCAGCGGCGCCTTGCGGAACACGAACGCCAGCATAGTCCCTATACACGCGGACGAGGGCCGTGGAAGCTGGTCTATCAAGAACCCTTCTCGCACTTGGGTGAGGCTCGCCGGAGGGAAGGCCAGATCAAAGGCTGGAAGTCGCGTCGAAAGATTGAGGAACTGATTAGGGGTGGGTCGATGGCTTAAAGCCTGCCGAGGTCCAGATGAAGTGCGGAACTCGGCGCAAAGGGTACAGAACCTTTTGGCTGCGTTGACAGGTTTGGGGGATTGGGATAGCTTGGTTAAGTCCTCTAGGCCCGTAGCTCAGCCCGGTTAGAGCGTCCCGACCCGCTCGGGAAGGTCTGGGGCTCGAGCTTCCACTCTGTCCTTATGGCCCACGTTTACATCCTTCAAAGCCTTTACAATGGCAGGTTCTATGTCGGTGCGACAGCAGACTTGCAGCGGCGCCTTGCGGAACACGAACGCCAGCATAGTCCCTATACACGC
>Ga0315280_10002001_pt1 | contig 33730 bp, 34 predicted proteins | sample YL17G06_40_MG_FD_203697 | JGI IMG/M metagenome (GOLD analysis project Ga0315280, IMG submission 203697) | Sediment microbial communities from Yellowstone Lake, YNP, Wyoming, USA - YL17G06_40 | ecosystem: Environmental > Aquatic > Freshwater > Lake > Sediment | place: USA: Wyoming | collected...
GCATTTTGCCCTCCGAAGGAAACAGAGAACAATCCAATCCTCGAGATAGCTCGATACGTCTCATTTCCATGGTTAGGCTCAGTTCAAATCGATCGCCCTGCAAAGTACGGCGGTCCGATGAACTTCACGAATCCGCAAGAGTTAGAACAAGAGTATAGAGATGGAAAAATCCATCCACTGGACCTGAAGAACGCGATTGCAGAAACTCTGATCAAGATTCTGGAACCCGTACGAGAGGAGATTGAGAAGCGGCCGGAACCACTCCGCAAAATGGAGCAGCTTCAGATAACAAGGTAACCCGTAGACATGCGAGCACCACCCGAAGTTAGATTAGAAAGATTTCAAAAACTCATCGAACAAATCTCGTTCGAATCACAGAGAGGAAGCATAATCGTAGTTGAAGGACTGCGTGATAAGGAGTCATTGCGAGAAATGGGTATCTCTGGAACCATACTCTGCCTCCAGAATAGCCGAATGAACGCAATCAGATTCGCCGAGCAACTCAACGACACGCAGGACGTTGTTGTGCTGACCGATTTTGACCGCCAGGGCGTCTTTCTAGCCAAGAACCTTACTCGAATCTTGAACTCTCAACATGTGCGCACGAATCTCATTCTTTGGCGAGACCTTCGCCGGCTAACAAAGTCAGACATCCGCAGCATTGAGGAACTCCCCAAACTATACCAACGCCTTCAAACAGATTCACTACGAATCCACGGATTCCCGGCCAGACGCCCAAGACGGGACGGAGGAAGACGGCATTGATTCAGAGATGTTACGGAACGCTCTGACGACGTTCCTTGCGTTAGCTTTGAATGACATTCCAGTACATAGCGTTTATATTCTAAACATCTGGATGGTAGTTTTCGGATGCTCATGTCTCATCGATTCGTACACGTGAGCAAATCAGGAGGTTCATTCGTAATTGGGAACAAATTCACAATTTACCGCTACAACGAAATATATGATAGTCGCCCGATTCGAAGTGGAGGGCGTAGTAGAGAAACCTGACGTAATTGGCGCCATATTCGGCCAGACAGAAGGATTGTTCGGCCCTGACCTAGACCTACGTGAATTGCAGAAATCAGGTAGGATAGGCCGCATAGAGATCTACCTAGACTCTAAACAGGACAAGACGTTTGGCACAATCACGATCCCGTCAAGTCTGGATAAGACCTCAACAGCCATTATTGCGGCTGCAGTGCAGAGTGTCGACCGAATAGGACCATGCATCGCCAAACTAACCCTAGACAAGGTCGCGGACATACGCGAAGACAAGCGTAAACAGATACTGGACAAGGCTAAGGAGATCTTACGTGATTGGGTGATCGAAAAATCTCCCAGCACAGATGAGATGGTTAAAGAGGTCTCCGGCGTAATTCGTCCTGCAGATGTCGTCGAATATGGACATCTCCCCGCGGGGCCTGAGGTCGCGTCAAGTGGCGCAATAATCCTCGTCGAAGGGAGAGCGGACATCATAAACCTCTCTCGATGCGGGATAAAGAACACCATCGCAATCGAGGGCACGAAGATCCCCCAGACGATTATCGAACTAAGCAAAACAAAGGAAACAACTGCCTTCTTGGACGGCGACAGAGGCGGCGACCTGATCCTGAAGGAGCTGATGCAAATCGCGCCAGTGGACTATGTGGCCCGAGCTCCTCTTGGAAAGGAGGTGGAGGACCTTAACCCCAAAGAGATCATGAGATGCCTACGCGAAAAAGTCCCACTTGACGTAACTAGGCCACCAGCCGCGCGTCCACTGCCCGAACCAGTTCATGTCCCACGTCCACCACCCGTACAGCTACCTGAAGGGATTGTGGCGAAAGCGCGCGAACTCCGGGGAACACTCGAAGGTGCTCTATTGGACCAGAATTTGACGGAACTAGCCAAGCTGCCTGTTAGCGAACTAGCCGGCAAGTTGTCGGAGTACCAAGGCATTGACACGATTGTCTTCGACGGCGTAGTCACTCAGAGACTTGTGGACCTTGCTGAAGAACGTGGCGTGAAGACGATCGTGGGCGACCGCATCGCCGAACTCGCACGAAAGCCAAACTCAATCAAGATCATGACCCTTCCTGAAGTCGCCGGACCAATCACAAACTAAGCCATCCGCGTCGCCGGAGTCAAAAAGACGACAATTACTAGTGCACAGCCTTCGCCGCTAGGAGCTTACGCATTCGAAGAGCGCCAGATCCGTCCGAATAATAACCAGGGACCACTGATACCTTCACGAATCCAAGCTTTGTGTAGAGCCCAATTGCTTCCTTGTTCCCCGTCTTTACCTCGAGCCAAAGCTCTTCGACGCCCTGCTCGAAGAGTTGCCCTAGCAGAGTATCCATGAGACTGATTCCAATCCCAATCTTGCGCTGATCAGGTGTAACTGCAATGGATATCAAATGAGCCGAGCGACCATCGACAGACGAAACACAATAGCCCACCAGCTTGCCCTCCGAAGTTGAAGCAACCAAGAAAGTGCGCGCGTATTCCCGCAGGAGTCTTCGCAAAAGAAATCTCGGATACGGCTCACTGAAGGAAGCGTCTTCGATTTCACAGATTGCAGGCAGGTCAGATTGTGATGCTGGTCTGATTTGGTGGTCGATCAACGCAACACAACTACGGACAGTAATACGTCTCCCATGTTCGATGAAGAATACAACATTGCCGGGAACGCAACGGTCGATCTAAGGTTAATTGCGTCGATAGCTCGGTCACAGCAGGCTGAGAAAAGTCTCATTTCGAAGCGATCCAAGATCGAGGATTGAGTGTTCAATCTCTCGCACCGGCCTACCAATGTACACGAAAAGGTGTGCTTCCACGACACGCATGCCTATGTGGGAAAGCTCAGATACTCTATTTGTTCACTCAGGGCAGTTAATGGGTCATGAGACGCAGAACTGCATCTCTCATTTCACATTCCAGACTGGGAATTGTGGTCGATTCCAAGAGCTTGGGACTATCTCTCCAGAACAATCCACCCATTGGAGAACGACTTCTTTCTTACAGTAGAGTAGATTTGTTTGATTTCGTGAGATCCCCAACGCACACAGATCATGAGCCACTGCGACAGGTCTGTGAATTCGTTATGCAACGAGAGGGGAACGGACTAACTTATTCGGTCAAAATCAATGAAAAGGAATGGTTTGGCCTGTCTGATCCGCAATTCATGGACGGCGTTGGTAGAAAGGTTTTCAAAAACGATACATTGACTGCCGAAGAGGAAGGAATAATCCTCCTTCTACACTTGTGCGAGACCATAAACCTCGGGCATGAGTACCCTCTGTTACTCACAGAGAATCGATTTCTTTTGGCAAGCCGAGAGTATCTCAAAACACCGTGTCCGATCATAAGGATCATCAACATTCGAGAGTGCATGGAGATAATGGATCTTTATGCAAAGAACCAAGGGCAGTACTTTCTGACACCCGATTCGTCAATAAACAGAGGTGGATGGTATTGGTGCCAATTCAGGTCGAAGGTCCCATATTACAATGTTTCAACAGAGATATTGGCGGCATTTGCGTCTCGTTTCATTTGCCTTCTTAAGAGCTTAGATGCGATGGGAATTCAGTACTATTCCGGTGTGGACAACGATACAAAGGATGACACGATCTACCACTTCAACTATTTCGTTTCTCTTGTTACTGGTATTTTCGACAGCTTAGCGCTCGAGACGCGTAAGAGGCTGGAAATCAGGTTCGAAGGAGAGCACATACCGAGTAGGACTTCTCTTTCGAGTGACATGGGAAGAGAGTTCCTGAGAGTTCTAAGAACGAAGAACAGCCAACTAAGAGACCATATCGCAACAAACCAGAACTTCATCAAAATGATTTATGCAATGAGAGAGTTAGTTGTTCACAGAGAGGCACTTCCTTCAGCACGTCTACATTACGGACCTGAGCGAGGCGAGCAGAATGAAGCAATAGTCATCAAGATCTCGCCAAAAATCGCCGAACGGATTAGAGAATGTGGCGACAAATCGGATCCGGGACTCGCACGAATGAGCAAATGGGGCGTCGATTTAGTATTGGAAACATTGGTGAAAGACCCAGAATATCTGTTCTTGTCGCCTTATCAGTTTGCAAAGAGGGCCACTTCAACTCTGCTCGAGTTCGCGAACGAGTACCTTCGCTTGTTGGGGTTCAACAATTTTTTCTCAACATCCGGAGCTGGCGCCATCTTCGACGATGTCAGAAGACTGCGCAATTATGGCCTTGGATTTCTGACGATCTAAGGTTAAATATAGCGAACTGGGGTTTGCGTTTCCTCAACGGATTCCGAGGATTTGGCGAATGTCCGAGAAGAAAGTACTTCAACGCTGGGGAATAGCTAACATCTATTCATCATTCAACAATACACTCGTTCACATTACCGATCTGAGCGGCGCCGAGACTATTTCCAGAAGTGCTGGAGGTCAGCATGTTAAGGCTGATCGTCTGCAGGGCTCGCCTTACGCGGCTATGCAAGCTGCGGCTGCGGCAGCGCGAGTTGCTAAGGATAGAGGGATAACTTCAATTCACATTCGAGTTAGAGCTCCTGGCGGCCACAAGGCCAGAACACCTGGACCGGGAGCACAGGCGGCGATCCGTATGCTCGCTCGAGCAGGATTCAGGATTGGAAGGATTGAGGACGTAACGCCAATCCCACATGATGGCACACGACGACCAGGCGGTCGGCGTGGAAGAAGAGTGTAACCCCAAGCCTACATTCACGTGTGATGTAGCATGCTCTCAATTTCGCCTAGTTCCGTTGAACACTTTCGCCGCACCCTTCTTGCAGAGGGCTTCAGCAACATTCGCTTCCAAGTCTGGAAAAATGGATAGGTGTTCGGGTATGTTCGTCGAATTAGAAACGACCTAGACTGGCATATCCGAGCATTCAAAGATGGAACTCTCGAATCCGAAATTGAACCACCACGAACAACCATCTATCACTTGATTAAGCAACCAGTTCTTCATGATGGTTTGCTGGCGCAACTCCTTCGCAGAAACCAGATACCGTTCCAACAGAGCCGAAATGCATTTCCAGTTAGACGGTAGGCTGATCGATCTAAGACACTTTGTAGCGCAGGATTGCCGCTATCCCGCCGAATGAGCCCTTCAGCATCACGCCTTCGTCCGTTTCCGTTGAGATAACGGCGATCTTGGCGTTCTGCTTATCCGCAATTTCGAGAAGCTCGTCAACCAAGTCCTTTGTTTCATCCACATATAGGGCTAGGGAGTTGCATTTCTTGCAGGTCATAGCCATCAGTTCCTGTTCGAATTTGACAAAACCTGCTTGCGGAATCAATGAATCCTCAACCGTCCCGCAGTTCTTACATTTTGCGTATACATGAAGTATGTTCAATTTCTCAGATACGAGTAGCAAGTCAACGACTCCGGCGTTCAGGTACCTTCGGACCTGTGTCTCTCCATAAACGCCCAATCCTGTCTCGTGGCCAATTTCGTAGAGAAACTTCTGTACTAGGCGTTTTTCTTCTAGGTACCTTACGCCTCGGAGAACATCCTGACTCTTGGAGATTATCTCATCTGCTCCCTGTTCCCCAACGTAGGATGTGTCGATTATGGCGAGCAGTTTCTCCTTCAACATGTAATTCAGATAGTCGCCCTCAATGAAATCGTGCTTCGTAGGGCCAGGTCCACCTATTATGAGACCTTTCAGGCCGGATACCTTTACGAGCAGCTCGTAGGCGTGAGCGGCAACTCGATGGAAGTAATCGTTCATCGCTTGTTCTCTGATGCGTTCGAATCTTCGCGCTGATTGGCCTCCCGCTCTATGTTTGCCGGGTATGCCCGACGTGAATTCCCGCAGCACTTCCATTCTCTGTCCCCGCACAACTGCCACAACAGCCTCGGTTGAATCTACCACTATCACTCCGTAAGCGTCACGCTCTCTCACCATTGCCATTAGTGGCTCGATGTGGAACTTCGCGTCACATCGGTAGAAGTAGACGTTGATGGGTTCCGGAGGTTCCAGCACGTACGTCTCCATCTTCTCTGTGCCAGGACCACCATGTGGGATGGCCCCGCAGAAGATCACCAACCCGTTCTTCGGCGGTTCCTTGAAGAGCTTCAACCGCTGAAGTGTTCTCTCAATTGCTTCCTGCACGTTTCTTCGAGTCGTGCGTGACTTGATGTTTGAAGCGGTTCCATATTCCTCGCGAAGGTTAGCCATGACCTCGTGGATCTTGCGCTCGGGTGGAACATAGAGGGTGATGAGCTCGGTGCCTCTCCCCTCTTTGGAGGCGAGCATTTCCAATGTTCGCTTGAGTTTGAAACGTGACACTGAGTCCTGAGTTGTTTCCGTCGCAGACATCGGAAATACCTTGAAGCATGGGTACAGTCCCGGATTTTATATAGATTGATAATACCCCTGCGCGGCCATCTCTCAGAAGTCAAATAACACTAGACACTCACTATGGAGCAAGGCGTCACCCTTGAGGGCTGTGATCAAAATCGGCGGGTTTGCATTCCCAGGCCGGGACAAACCGACTCTTGTCGGAGAATACGTCAAACTGCTCAGGGAGCTTGCTGATGAATTCCATCTTGTGGTCGTGGCGGGTGGCGGTGAAATTGCACGCACCTACATAGGCGCTGCCAGAGAATTGCAGGTTCCGGAATCACTGTGTGATCAGTTGGGCATCGTTGTTAGTAGATTGAATGCACGACTCCTTGTAGACGGATTGGGTGAACATGCGTTCCCAGAGATACCTACCACAATCGACGAGTTGAAACATTATTTCTCCTCGGGGAAGATTGTTGCGATGGGAGGCTTGACACCAGGCCATTCAACGAATACTGTGGCTGCGTTAGCAGCGGAGACCATCAAGGCGGAAAGATTCGTAAACGCAACTGATGTGGACGGTGTCTACACTGCTGACCCCGGCAAAGATCCGTCAGCAAAGAGATTGGATAAGATCGGCGTTGCGCAGCTTATGCAGATACTCTCGAAGGGTGAAGTTACAGCGGGCGCCTATGAGCTGATGGACCCTCTCGCACTGAGAATAATACAACGATCAAAGATTCCTACAGTCATCTTGAACGGTAGAACGCCATCAAACGTCGTGAAGGCGCTTCGAGGTGAAGAGATCGGCACCACAATCACCCAAGGCTAGAGGTGGCTGTTACGAAGTTCAGTGATCTATTCCAATCAAAGGCGCAGGTCAAGTTAGTGGAGTATCTGTTGGATAGTGCGGGTTCGCAACGTGTCTTTAATCAGGCTAACTTGGCGAATCTCCTTGGATTGTCACCGTCAACGATCGCTCGCATCGTTGAACCCTTAGTGAAGGAGAAGATACTGCTCTATGAGCGATTCGATCAGGGCATGAAGATCTTCGCCCTAAACGAAGCCGAAGAAAGAACCAAACTCCTAGTCGATTTTCACAGAAGGCTCAAGGAATTATAGCCGGCCAATTCCGCGGCTGAGTTACACCTTCGCTTCTGTTGTCTTGGCCATATCATGAAACTTGTCAGCCAGAGACTCGCATATCAAAGAGCATACTCGCCACTGCCGTAAGTTATAGTTAATTCGAAGTTCTTCGAGTGCTTCGACTACTTTGTCTTCTTCTTCGGGCGTAACGCTCATTTGACTTACCATCTTGGAGCCCGGCATCTTTATTCGAATTATTAAGCGTTCCTTGCTCTCTTTCAACGAGTAAGCCCCGTTATTCTCATGATCAGCCCTCTAGACTCTCTGCATCAATCCATTTGAGATATGGCTTATGCCCGCTGAAGATTCGCAGGGATACGATCTCAGGCAGTTCATAGGAATGGAGATCCAGAATTCGTTGTCTCACCTTCTCGAATTGTTCTGCTCGTGTCTTGATCAGCAGCAGATACTCACGATCGCTTACAAGCCGATTCTTCCATCGATAGTAAGAGGCGATTGGTACTATGTTCACGCAAGCTGCAAGTCTTCGTTGAACCAAATCCCTACCAATCTTGCGAGCTTCTTTCAAGCTTCCACATGTAGAGAGAATGATGATTCGCGCCAATTGCGATTCGAGAAAGGTTTTAGTTGCACAACCTAATTTGACTGCCGAAGACTTCGAATGGCATCGCTCTACTCGTTTCTTGGAGTTTACGTGGCAATCTGGGTCATCGTTACCGTGGCTTGGTGGGCATTCAAGGCCGAGAGATTCGGTGTATCAGGCCTTCCGGTTTATCTGATGTATCGGACAACCCGACTGAACAAGTGGATTGAAAAGATCTCGGGATCGCGCCAAACGGTGTGGCGTACTATCTGGAATCTGGGAATTGTTACCGGAGTTGGGATGATGGCTTTCATCTTCTACCAGCTTGCGAAGAATCTCACTTACCTGTTCTTGAGGTCTGAGCAGGCTGTGTCGGTGCAGCCGATCGTTCCTTTGCCAGGCCTGTTTGTGTCCTTCGAAACATTCCCGTATCTGATTCTTGCGTTGTCGGTGGTGGTGGCCACGCATGAACTCTCCCACGGAATCGCCAGTCTAGTGGACCATGTTCCACTGAAGTCCACTGGCCTCTTCTTCGCTCACATAGTGATGGGCGGCTTTGTGGAGCCAGACGAGGAGAAGCTGAATCAGGCAAGGAGTGTTTCCAAACTCCGAGTCTTCGCTGCAGGATCATTTACCAACGTCGTTCTTGGAATTGCGTGCATATTCCTTCTCGCCAATTTCCCTGCCACGATCGCACCATTCTACAACGTCTCAACCACCGGCGTAACAATAGGTTCCGTTCCAGACAACCTGCCTGCACACTTGTCGGGACTTCAAGCAGGCGACATTGTGACCAGCATCAATGGAACCAAGATTTCGAACATCGCGGACCTCCGACAATTCATGTCGTCTGTGCAGCCCGAACAGGAGGTCGTAATTGGAACAGAACGAGGCAGTTTCCCCGTCAGGACTGGAGTCGACCAGAACAATTCCACTCATGCAATCATCGGAATTGGAGGTTTGGCGGACAATATTGTCTACAATCCGAAGATGCCATTTCTCTCCAGCGACTTCCCGACGATTCTTCTTCACGCGGAGTTTTGGCTTTCGGTCGTATTGACGAGTGTGGCTTTGATCAACATGCTTCCAATGTATCCCTTTGACGGAGACAGGTTCTTGGATACAGTGTTAAGCGCACTCGGAATCAAGAGAACGAAGCAGATTCGGATGGGAGCAAACGCCGCCGCCTACGCCCTACTGCTTTTGAATGTTGGATTGTCGCTTCTTAGATTCGGATTCCTGAGGTACTAGGCAGTTGCCCGGCAGCGTGTGCACCTATTGTGGAGATGCCACAATCTACGCGCGCGAGTACGAAGGCGTTTCCTTCTGTGGGAAGTGCTTTCGGCATACGATCGAGGAACGCGTCCGCAAGACTGCCACAACCTATCAAATGCTTGAGTACAACGACCACGTAGCCGTAGCAGTCTCAGGAGGGAAAGATAGTCTCACGCTCCTGAACCTCCTAGTCAAGTTAGAGAAGCGTTTTCCCAAGAGCCGAATCACAGCGATCAGCGTGGATGAAGGCATTGATGGATATCGGGATGAAGCGCTGGAACTCGCCAAAACAGCTTGTGAGAAGCTAGGGGTCGAACAGACTGTAGTCTCGTACAGAGAACTATTCGGGATCACAACTGACGAGATTGCAGAGATGCGGCTCGGCCAGACGCCGTGCGCATACTGTGGTGTCTTCCGGAGGAAAGCGATCAATAAGGCTGCGGACATGGTGGGCGCAACCAAGATTGCGACCGCCCATAATCTTGACGACGAGGTTCAGACGATCCTACTGAACATGTTGCACGGAGACCCACTTAGGATCGTGCGTTCCAGTCCCGTCCTGCGCGATCCACGCGGGAGATTTCTTACACGAATCAAGCCTCTCTGCGAAATACCTGAGAAGGAGATCGTACTATACGCCTACCTGACAGGGCTAGAGTTCCAGAGCGTCGCGTGCCCACATGGAAGCGAGGCACTCAGAAACGACATCAGAAGCTTCCTGAACCAGATGGAGCAGAAGCACCCAGGGACCAAGTTCACCCTAAACAGAACCGCTGAAAGACTGAGAGAGCTTCTGGCAGCGGCAGCGCCCATCTCGCATTTGAATGAATGTGAAAAATGTGGGGATCCGACACCGCATCGACTTTGTGAAGCGTGCACAATGCTTCAAACCATCGCAGCATAATCACGCGCACGGCTAGGCAGGATCACTGCCGTGTTTATATTACAACTAGAAGGTGAGAATGACTTGGCGATGGCAGGAGGATCGGGGAGCCAGCCGTTCCCTGTGACCCGAAATCGGCTACACGCGGGGACCCGTTAACCTGATGGAGAGGTTACTCCGGACCTCAGTAGGCCTTCAGTGTCAACGATGAGACTCTGCCCCACCGGGCCAGCGTAGGAGAGGATCCTTTCGAAGGGAAGGATTCATCTTTCCATCGTCGAATCCGATGAGGCTCGGAAGAGAGCAGTCGTAAGGCGAGCGCCAAGGCGCTGATGGGATCACAGGGTTTAGAAGGCTTTGGAGAAACCGCTGTGGCGAGGACTACCGATTCGTCGGGGATGCTGCCGTCGCCATTCAACCGTACCCTAAAGCTTGGGGCAATTGCTTACGACCACCGTTTCCAGTGACAATTCTCTCCCGGAATTCAAGAAGGGTTAATAGAAATTCCCAGCGTAGGATTTCCTTGAACCCTATGACGACCGCGACAGTCGCCAGAAGAGGACAGGCCACAATCCCGGTGGAATTACGAGGAAAATACGGAATCGAGGAAGGCCCCACGCTGGAAGTGGAGGACACTGGACGCGGAATTCTGTTGAAGAAGGCAACCTCCACTCTTCATCTCATAGGTACTGGGAAGGCATCGCAGAAAGAAATCTTCGCTCTTCTAGATAGAATGAGACAAGAAGATGAGCGGTAGAAAGCGCATACTTCACGATACGAGGTTCATTGCAGCGATCTACTATCCCAATGACAGCGAAGCCGCTAAGATCCGAACGGAACTCACCAGCAACTTGTCTAGGTAGATATCAAGTATTAGGGAGAGAAGCATTGGGATGAAACCTTCCTGCAGGCTACAGCGTGTAGTGATTGCGCATGGGGTCGGGAATCTGTTAGATAGAGGTTGACGCTCATTATTCCAGTCGATTATGAGCTAAGGTAGCGTGTCGGCGAACCATCTTAGCTCTCCGTCCCGTAGGTAGGTCGGAGTGGATGATTCATCCATTCTGATTATAAACGAACTATACCGCCCAACTATTGTTGGCGAAGAGGCATTGTCAAGTCTAAGCGCTGCTCAGGAAACAGTAGAGGAATTGGCGAGATACTGCTCTGACATTCCCAGCTCCTCAACCCAACTAGTCATCCTCCTCATTCTGGTTCTGGTCTACTACGGCACATAGCGGCCCTTCTCCATTGACCTATTACCGTAGGGCTTCAATACGACTCCAAATCGAAATTGAGCTTAGACCGACACAAGACCGAAGATTGCCAATGCTCCTCTAATCAAGAACGAGATTCCTATGGCGCCCATAAGAATGTCCATGACTTTACCTATGATCAACATGATTGAAGGCTTGAAGTGCCGAACAAGTCTGTCGCTCAATATGAAGAGCAACCACACAATGAAACAGTCAATCACAATTGCAAGCCCGGTGCTGAAATCCAACAGGCTCTTTGCCGCACCATAGGCCGGATGATTGAGGACCATAACAGTCGCTATGGCGCCCGGTCCGGCTAGGAGAGGAATTGCGATCGGAAAGACAGCTATCCTGTCCAAATCGGCGCCAAGCAAACCACCAGAACGTTTCCTTGTTGCCGCAGTAGGTTCGTTGCTCATGCTTCCCGTTGCGGCGTCTTTGACCGCGAATACAACAATGAAAAGGCCGCCTGCGATCATCACGTAGTTCAAGGTTATCTGAAGTGCTCCCAGAATCGCGTCGCCTAGGTAAGCGAACACAAACAGCACAATGACTACAACGATCACAGCCTTCCGGGCGACAGCCTTTCTTTGGTCAGCTGTGGCGCTAGCAGTCACTCCTTGATAGAACGGTATGTTGCCGATGGGGTTGAGGATTACGAATAACGCGATCAGTGACTGCGCCAAGTCCTGCAGGAAACCTATGATGAATGCCAAGGTGTGAGACAACGAAAGTGAACATGATATGCTATTTAGAAGAATCGTAACGAGAACTAGGCTGCTTCGGGTTCCTGCGCTCAACCCCGACACGAGAGAAGAGACTCGGAGGGTTTCGATGGAAGTTAATACTTAATACGGCGATCTCCGCTAGGCTAGCAAAATCCGTTGAGGTCAAAACCAATGAGCCGCAAACCACCACCTGACATCAAGGTATTCCAGAAATGGGGTACCGAGGAGATTGAAGTAGTAGACCCTGGGCTCGAGAAGTATCTCTCCGTTAAACCCACACTGTTTCCCCACAGCGGCGGAAGACATGAACACAAGCGATTTCGGAAGGCTTCATTGAACATTGTCGAGCGCCTCGTCAACAACATGATGCGCCCCGGCAGAGTAGGCGGCAAGAAGACTAAGGCAGTTGGAATCGTTAGAAACGCGTTGGAAATCGTTAACCTGAAGACCGGAAAGAACCCGGTCGAGACACTCGTGAAGGCTGTGGAGAATACTGCTCCAGCGGAAGACGTTACGCGAATTGCCTACGGTGGAATCGTATACCCAATCTCTATCGATATCTCCCCGCTAAGAAGGATTGATATTGCGTTGCGTTTCATGACCAACGGAGCACGTCAAGCCTCATTCGGAAACCCGAAGACGATTGATGAATGCCTAGCCGAAGAGATTACGTACGCGGCGGCGCGAGATAACAGGAGCTTTGCGGTTCGCAAACGCGACGAAATGGAACGAGTCGCTCTCGCCTCTCGCTGAGCGCGATATTCTTTAGCATCGATCTGGCTGTCGACGTTTGCTAGCGTTATATTTTGTGACTTTCTTGCCAGTGGGTATGTGCTGCCTTCGATATTGGTACCCGAGTCATCACGATTTTCCTACTCCTACATCTTAAGAAAAGGAAGATGGACGCGTCGAAGGCGCTAAAAGCAGGCAGCTTTGGTTTAGATGCATTAGTCGGCGAGGGATGCGGCGTGTCTGTCAGAGCTGTTGAAGGGGACGGTAGTGATTCTAAGACGCCTGTGATGTTGGAATTCTATGCCGACTGGTGTGCACCATGCCAAGAAGTCTCCCCTGCGTTAGAAGAGCTTGCTCACGAGTTTCAAGGTCGAATTCGCCTGATAAGAGTGAATGTTGATGCTGACTCGGAATTGGTCGACAAGTATGCTGTATACAGCATACCAACCATAGTCATGGTCCGAAACGGACGTGAAGCAAACCGGATAATCGGAGCTAAAGGCAAGGACCAATATCGCGCGGCAATAATCGAAGCTCTGAAATGATGAGATGAGTCATAGCCGCTCTCAATTGATTCTCCACAAGTGGAATCAAAAGCGGCACAACTCGCTTTTTCAGTGAGGAAAATGGGTTACAAGAAATAAGTGAAAAAATCGTCTAACCCTTAAATATTGGGTACCAATCTTCACTAACGAATCGTAAATCAAACTCTGGAAAGATGACGAATGTCAGCAGCTAAGAAACCTCACCTGAACCTAATCATCATTGGTCATGTCGACCACGGAAAGAGCACCATGACAGGTCACCTTCTCTTCGAGACAGGTAACGTAGACGAGAAGACCATCGCCAAGTATGCGGAGGAGTCACAGAAACTTGGAGTCGGAGAGACGTTCAAGTTCGCATGGGTTCTCGATACGCTCAAGGAGGAACGAGAACGTGGCGTTACAATCGACCTGAGATTTGAGAAGTTCGAGACTGACAAAGTGTTCTTCACAATAATCGACGCCCCTGGCCACCGTGACTTCATCAAGAACATGATCACCGGCACAAGCCAGGCGGACGCGGCAATACTTGTGGTTTCGGGTAAGAAGGGAGAATTCGAGGTCGGTGTCGGACCTGGCGGCCAGACCCGTGAGCACGCTTACCTAGCGCGAACGCTGGGAGTAGCCCAACTGGCGGTTGCAATCAACAAGATGGACGATCAGACCGTCAATTACTCAGAAGAGCGATACAAGGAATGCAGAAAGGAAATGGAAGCGCTCCTGAAAGTCGTGGGTTATGACACATCCAAGATCCAATTCATCCCCGTATCGGGATGGATAGGAGATAACCTCGCCAAACGCTCACCCAAAATGCCATGGTACAAGGGACCAACATTGATTGACACACTCGACCAGTTCACGGAGCCAGCAAAGCCAACTGACAAACCCCTCCGCATCCCAGTGCAAGACGTGTACTCGATCACAGGCATCGGAACGGTACCCGTCGGCAGAGTTGAAACAGGGGTACTCAAGGTCGGCGAGACCATAGTCTTCATGCCCGCCAACGCCAAGGGCGAATGCAAAGACATCGAAACGCACCACACCAAGATCCCACAAGCGATTCCAGGCGACAACATTGGCTTCAACGTGCGAGGAATCGGAAAGACAGACATCCACCGTGGAGACGTTGCTGGCCACACTGACAAACCTCCAACGGTCGCAAGCGAATTCATCGGCCAAATCATAGTCGTCTTTCACCCTACCGCAATAGCCGCAGGGTACACACCAGTCATGCACGCTCACACTGCGACGACCTCAGCGACATTGACGGAGCTATTGCAGAAGATCGATGCACGATCCGGTCAGGTTACTCAGGAGAAACCGGACTTCCTAAAGACGGGAGACGCCGCTTTGGTCAAGATCAAACCTCTGCGCCCGCTTGCCGTTGAGGCATACTCTGAGATTCCGCAACTCGGACGCTTCGCAATCCGAGACATGGGCAGTACGATTGCGGTTGGCGTCGTGAAGGAAGTCACGCAGAAAGCCGTCATAGCTGAGAAGAAAACGTAAGCTGCCTCAGCTACCAAACCTCTTTTTCGACTTCAATTCGACCCAGCGAACGCTTTTTAAACGCCCCACCTGCCTAAGGGCTTGCTTCACACCTAACGCGGTTGGAAGAATCCAAAATGGTAAACAAAGCAAGAATCCGACTCTCAAGCACTGACCCACAAGGCTTGAACAATATTTGCGGAGAGATCATGAAGATCGCAGACCGCACCGGTGTGAAAATACGCGGACCAATCCCCCTACCAACAAAGCGATTGTGGGTCCCGACACGAAAGAGCCCATGTGGTGAAGGAACGCATACTTGGGACAGTTGGGAAATGCGGATCCATAAGCGATTGATCGACGTGGACCCGAACGAACGATTTTTGAAACGCCTGATGCGAATTCAAACTCCTGAGAAAGTTTTCATCGAGATTGAACTTCTCTAGAACTCCCTGAAACCTCTCACGCGTCCCGACTGGATTGGATCTCACGTCTGAATTCAACCAGTTCCTAATCTACGTCAGGACTTGTGGCAGAAGAACAGGCAGGGCTCACGAAGTCGAGATCACTATCGATCGAATGCTCTCAAAGACAAGGCCGTTCCTCAGGGTGACTTCAGACGGTTAATCTCTCTAGCGAGCTTGAAGTCCTTTGTCGTTAGTCCGCCTTCGTCATGGGTGGTTAGGCTGAGCCGAATCTTGTTATACTGAATGGCCATATCCGGGTGATGATTCATCCCCTCCGCCAGTTTCGCGAGACGATTAACGAACCGTATCACTTGCATGAAGTCCTCGAAGACGAAGGTTCTTGAGATACGCTTCGCGCGAAGCTTCCAGCCCTTAACCTTTCCTAATTCAGCCTTCGCTTGTTTCGGCCGTAATCTCAATGCAACTACCAGGCTGAAGCCGATGGGGTGACGCGAATGAATTTTCCCCTTTACAGACGAGCAAGCAGCTTAGGATCTCGACATAGGATTGTGCGGGTCAGATTCGACCGTATATGTTGCTTGTCTGAAGGCCTCTACTGGATATTTCCTGGTCTATCTGCTTGAGCAGCAACAGTCTCTTGTAGGTTGGTGGATGTGTGGCGAACATTTCGTTCACCGCCGACCATTTCGATTTCGCTTCCTGTTGCATAGCCAATTCGAGTTCGTGCTCATCGAGGATTCCGTTGTGATCGAGATCATACTTGTTCTTGTTCTCTATGATCTCTTGGACCTCCTGCTTGGCCAAGGCTGGATCAGAGATGTATAGGGCTCTGGCACCGTGCGATTCCTGAGGACTCAGAGACAAGCCGTAAGTGATTCTCGTCAGAGCGCTCTCCAGACTTCTCGGAGAGCCGGTCAAGTACGCTGAGAAGGCGTCTGCGAAGTGTTCACGTAACCGACTCAGGCGCATCACTAGGAGTTGTGATACGAAATAAACTATGAGCGCGATAATACCTGCCGCCAGGATCAAGGCCGTGGCGCTACCCCGGTCATCTCTTCGGCCGCGACCACCACCCACACCTGTGTAGATGCCGACACGGAACGCCATTTGCACAATCACGTAGGCGATTAAAGGTATCGCGGAGAGGAAGGTCATGACAATGGAATCTTTGTGGCGGATATGGCCCAACTCATGTCCTATCACGCCTTGAACTTCGTCCTCATTCAGTTGCCTCAGTAATCCCTCGTTCACGGCTAGGGTCATGTTGTTGGTTGAGTTTCCGAAGACGAAGGCGTTGGGAGTGGGGTCGGGCACTATCGCCAGGCGCGGCTGCTTCACACCAGCCGCATTCGCCAACTTGCCAACAACTCCCTCCAACCACGCGTTCTCGCCTGGCTTGAGATATCGCAGATGAGTAGTGGCTCTGACTATGTATGGGCTGATCAGGAACTGGATTAGCATAAAGAACAAGGCGAGGCAAAAGGCGCCTATCAAAGTAGCCGCAGGTGACAGCGATAGGTCCGTGGCGTAGCTGAAGAAGTATGAGACTACGGCGATGAAGGCGACGAAGATGATGAGCGTGATCAGGATCGTCGTGATCATTGTCCCTTTGAGTTGACTTAGACTGGCCATTCTTGATTCGACCTTCGGAATTGCTACGGCTTTAAGCGCGAACTCGATTAAAGCCTAGCTCCTTGACTCCAGTGGTGAAACAACCATGGTCGCTGTCACGAGTGAGATAAACTGCTCGCATTGCGGAGCCCCATTACCGGTCCAACCCGGTGAGATTCTGGTTACCTGCAACTATTGCGGGTTCACCAGCGTCATCGAGACCGGGAAAGCATTCGAGTTCGAGCATTCCTTGATACTCAACACGGTTCAGGCCGAGCAAGTTTTCGAGCGAGTTCGCAACTGGATGAGCGGGAGTTTCATGGCACCGAAGGATATCAACAAGAAGTCGGCCATGGTGGAGCAGAATTTGGTTTACCTTCCCTTTTGGGTTGTGAGCGCTGAGGCTTCAACCCACTACAAAGGTGTCTTCGAGCGCATCGCCCCCGCTGTCGAAAAGGAGGGGGATATTGCGGATCATTACGATTGGCTGGTTCTGGCTCGACGACAGAGCGACTTCCCGACCAGAGCATACCACCTCTCGTTGACTGGGAAGATACCGTTCGAGGCGACAAAGATCGAGCGAGGCGCGAAGGTTCTGAATAGCGAGTTAGGATCAGATGAAGCGGTTCAACAGGCTCATGACGAAATCGAGAACCTACACGAATACTTGGCGAAGGATAAGGTGGACCGAGTAGTGGACATCAAGATGAACCTCGACGTGAAAGGAACATACTACCTCCACTCACCCATCTGGTTCATCACGTATGGATACAAGAATTCGCATTACCACGTTCTACTGGACGGCGCGTCGGGCGAAGTGATCAAGGGCGATCTACCCAACGAGAACTTCAAACTACTGTGACCGACCATGGAACGGAATTCAAATCCTTAAAAGCAAAGCATCGCGAATTCATCGAAGAGCACGTTAACCTTGACTGCGAAACCACCGTTAGAGCGCGTTCAAGAGAGCGAACGGCTCCTGGAACGTTTGATGCTAGTCCTTCCAGGTTTTAGAGGATACAAGCTCAAAGAACAGAGACGCGAAGCGGATCGAATCGTGAGGAGCTACATTTACGATTCATTAGAGCGCTCTCGCGACGATCTAATGACATGTCTTCTGACGCTAACTGACAATAAGCTAACTGAGTTAGTTGAACCCATGAACCGACTGATCGCCAAGTTAGATCGGGTGGCGGAGAAGATCAATCATGCTTCATATGGGTATACGGGATTCTTCGATTCTGTGCGGATCGAGGAGCCCGATCTGGATCGCATGCTCGGATATGATACTCAACTAATGGATTTGGCGAAGAAGCTCTCGGACATGACCTCATCGTTCCGAAGCAATTTGACGCAGAACAAGCTTGAGGATGCAAGAAACGCACAGCTGCAGCTTGATGGTTCATTGGGTAGCCTAGAGCTAGCTTTTGATCAACGCAAGTCGATTATTGAAGGAGTAAAGGTGTAGTAAGGATGCCACAAATTATCGAATGGGTCTCCGCAGGGGCGGACGATATCGTCTGGCGCTATCCAGTTGAGGATATCACTTGGGGCGCCCAACTTGTGGTTTACGAATATGAGACTGCAGTGTTTTTCAGGGACGGCAAGAGCTACGACGCATTCAGCCCGGGTCGTCATACTCTCACTACACTCAACCTACCGTTACTGACCAATGTGCTCTCTCGTATTGCAGGCTTTCAGCGTACGCCCTTCAAAGCCAACGTGATTTTCATCTCAACCAAGCAGTTTGCTGGGAAGTTTGGCAATCGCGCTCAGACCACTGAGCTAGCGCCATTGCTGACTTTCGGATCGTTCTGGTTCAAGGTCCAAGACGCATCTTTGTTCGTGAACGAAGTTGTTGGCGGCCAAAACGCATTCTCCTCGCCAGACGTGAACAACTTCTTGCGGGGATTCATTAACGAGAAGATGATCGACGTCCTCTCCAAGTATGATCTGCAGACGGTCTTCACGAAACTCGATGAGACATCGAATGAGGTTAAGGCGAATCTGGTTGATTACTTCAAGCGCGTCGGCGTGCAGATGATCGATCTGAAATTCGAGGGAATCGACACCACACCAGAATTCAGGGACCGCCTCTTCTGGTTAAAGTCGGGACGTGTAGCTGCAGAGGAGGTAATCAGAATGGAAACGGTGAAGGACGCAGCCAAGGAACTAGGTAAGTCGCAGGGCGGCGGCGCCGCTTTCGGTGCGGGAATGGTTCTAGTGCCACCGTTGTTCCAAACCACACCTAGTGGGACAGGCGTGTCAGTTGCACTTGTCGTGTGTCCGAACTGCCAAGCGCATATTCCGTCAACGTCGAAGTTCTGCCCTAACTGTGGACAGAACATAGGCGCAGCCCCGGCTCAACCTAGCAACGTGCCTGTTAGGAAGTGTCCAAAGTGCGATGCGGTCGTGGCTGCGGGCGCCACCTTCTGCCAAAGCTGCGGGACGAAGTTAGGGTGAACGCTTGATCCGGGTGTAGGCGAGGAAGATCAATCCGAAAAAGACCAGCACAGCGGCGAGGATGTACCCTGCAAGCGTTGCCTGAATAGATACTGTGAGCCAAAGTACACCGATTATTACTGCGATTGTGCCGTACGCGAGGGTTGCTCTAGGAGGCATCTCGTACGCCGCTGGAGCCCTCCATTTGAGCAACGCCATAGCCAAGAATATGACACCAATGCCTAGCAAGAAGAGCGCAGGCAGTTGCCCTATCGCAACCAAACCGGTCAGAAATAGGAGCAGTAGTAAGCCTAGAAGAAGCAGTATGGAGCCTGCGAGGTACGCTTCGAACCTATTCGAAAATGACAAGCTAGCACCATCTGCATATCTTCGCTCGGTCCCGTATATGCTCTAGTCTTCAGTGTTTATCGATCAGTCACCGGGTGTCCTACCCCTGTGATATGGTGTTCCACACCCACGATTCCTATCCGATTTCGCATTGGGTGGTACCATCCTCTCCTATGTGGGTCCACCTCATTTAGGGTGGAGTCCACCCTGCTCTGGGTGGAGTCCACTCTACACCACCTAGAAGCCCTATTCGCATCCTGGGGTTGTGTGTTGTTAGACACATCTTTTTTGGTGTTAGACAAACTTCGGGTCATGCAACGCAAGCCATGACACACCCTACGTCACCTTGGCCCGCTCCTCAGCATCTTGAGTTATGCATGGCGAGTTTGAAGGTGTCCCACACCCCACCGGTACCGGACCATAGCCAAAGGCGAAGATTAGCTTATTTGGTGAATGCCATTCTAGACGTGTCAAGGTGCGGGGATACCAGAGCCAGGTCAAATGGGCGGGTCGCGTGCTACGAATGCGTGCGGCATGCTCTGCAAATGCCTACGCTTGGCCACGCGCGCTACACTCAAGATTCACAGAACGCGCAGGCTTTGCGCGCGGGTGAGCTATCCCGTGGCGTAGGCCTTCGTGGGTTCGAATCCCACCCGCTGGCGTTTCGGATGAACCCAGTGGTGTGTGGGCGAAAGTCCCACTCCCCGCACCACCCACCATCACGGACGCAGGCGGACATGGTAGTGCCAGGTCGGCGTCGGATAAAGGAAGAGTACCGGTTCCGGGAATTCAGCAGGAGCACATCCTGCAGCATGCTTGGCATTTGAAGAAGAACGGCTATCGGGAATCAACCATCACAGGCCGCGTCAAGCTACTCAGAAGCCTAGCCAGGCGAGTTGACCTGTTTGATCCCGAGGGCGTCAAGGGAATCATCGCCCTGCTCAATGTTTCGGAGGGAAGAAAGGAGATGCTATCGTACGGTTACCTTGGATTCTGCAGACAGTTCAATCTCCCCTTCACGCCGCTCCGCTACCAACGAATCGAAGAACTCCCTTTCATACCCCTCGAATCAGAAATCGACCAATTAATCGCCGCTATGGGGAAGCGGTGGGCAACCTACCTGCAGATGCTAAAGGAAACCGGCGTACGCCCAGGCGAAGCCTGGAGACTCGAATGGACAGACCTCGACCTAAACAACCACACCCTCACAATCAACCACCCCGAAAAGGATTCGAACCCTAGGAAGTTCACTAAACTTTCGGGGAAGCTCGTGGCCATGCTTCAGCGGGTAAGAAGGCCCGGCAAATATGTTTTCCACGCCGACAATGTCTCGAAGAACTCCTTCGCTTACTTCGGGCGGCTCTTCTTCCTTGAGAGGAAGCGGGTTGCCGGCGAAACCGGGAACGAACGTCTGCTGAGGGTGAACTGGAAGAGCCTTCGGCACTTCAAGGGCACGACGAGTACATTCGGACAAAGGACATCGTTCACGTCATGAGGGTCCTAGGACACAAGAGCATCAAGAACACCATGATCTACATCAACCTAGCCGGACTCGACGAGGACGAAAACTACGTCTGCAAAGTCGCAACAACCAAGGAGGAGCGCATCAACCTAATCGAGGGCGGGTTCACTTTCGTCGCCAAAGAGGGAGACGAATGGTATTTCCGAAAGCGAAAGTAAGGATGGAGAGCAGTGACTAGAGGAGTGTATTGACGATCATCACTAGAATCATCATTGGGATGATTGTTGTCATCATCGCAATCATTGCAATCATGACCTTCGTCACAGCCTCCGCCATCGCCGCCGTCGCTCCCGCAGTGGCGATTGTCCCCGGAGTCGCTGCAGCAGCATGCCTAGGAATCGGCTAATCAGTCAATTATTCAATGTAATGTACTCGAAAGAACCTGAGACCGGGATTCTCCGCAGAATGAATCGGCGTATTGTCCACTGGCACGCCTACTCGCGGAAAAGCCCTGGGCATGATCTGTCATTCCGTATCAAAAATGTTAACTACTGAAATACTAGTTAACAGAAATCATACACTAAAACACAGTGAGACGCAATGAAGCGAATTAAGCTAGGTCCGGATGAGCTGAAGTGCCTGCGGTTCATAGCAAGCCACAGAACCTCGCGCGTCTCGGACATAGCCTCAGCCCTCAACATATCGAAAGTCCAACTGTCGAGGGTCATTTCCGGTCTTGTGGACAAAGGCTTCATCAGCACAAAGAAGCAGGGCCTTTCAAAGAATGTTTCACTCTCCGAAACCAAACATGCAGCGCTCTGGAGAAGTCTGAGCCTGGAGTTCGGTCACATGCCTTTGCACAAGCTGCTATCAGGGGGAAGCCTTGAAGTGCTCTCGGCGATAGGCTCACAGCAGCTAGCAAATAGGAAAGACATTGCAGAAAACTCACTGATCTCGGAGGCAACCGCCGCAAGGGTTCTGGAACGGCTGGGGCAGCTAGGCGTGGTTCAGAAGAAAGGCGCCTACCGCATTTCACCTAGGTTCCACATTCTGGCGGAATTCACCGCCGAATTCAGGCGGTACATCAACCGAAAGGTTGCTCTCGAATTCGCCCCCGACGCAGCGATAGTCTGGGAGCGCAACGTAGAATTCATCGTAGAGAGCTCAAGATCTGAAGAATCCAATGGCTTCCTCCTGACGGGTGTCTCAGCGTTCGCGAGGTTCGGCGTATCACTGATAGTATCCAAATCGCACTTCTTCCATTCACCGTTTGCCAACAGGCTGAGGCTGGAAGAAGTGATTATCCATTCGCTCCTGATACCCAACTTCAGCCTGCTCCCAACTCTTCTAACATGGAGAAAGAACGAGGCAAAACTGGATTCTCGATATTTGAGGGACTCTGCTGAGAAGTACGATGTGGTGGCATCTGTAACCGAGATAACCCGTTATTTTGAGAGCCAAGGCGCGCAGAGACCAGACCAGTTCTCTCCGTGGAATGAGTTTCTCGCGAGGGCGAAGGAGTATGGAATTCAGTGACCCCGCCACGAATGTTTGGCGAGGCAGACCTAACCAAAGCCCTCGAGGACGGCGGGAAACATGTTTCACGAAAGGTAACAGCATATCTCATCGGCGGTTGCGCAATGACTTTCATGGGAAGGAAGGTGGCGACAAAGGACATCGACATCGTGTTAGGATCATCCGACGACGCGAAAGAGTTCACTATCGCCTTGGGGCAGATCGGGTTCGCCAGTGTTCGACACCTTACGAGCCCCTACGCTAGAATGGGCGCATTCGACATCGTGGAAGACAAGGAGGGCATGAGGTTCGATATATTTGACCGCCAAGTCTGCAACGCGCTGGTACTAAGCAACGGGATGAAATCGAGAGCGCGCCTCTATCGAACTTTCGGGAATCTCGAAGTACGTCTGATGGCACCCGAGGACATCTTTCTCTTCAAGGGCATAACTGAGCGCGAGGCCGACCTAGACGACATGCGGATACTTGCCGAGGTCGGATTGGAATGGAAGACTATCGAGGCCGAATGCCTATCCCAAACGCCCAGCGGACACTGGGCCTACAAGCTAGGGACAAAGTTGATGGAGCTGCACAAGAAATTTGGCATTTCTTCGCCCATAATCAAGACCCTGATGGATCATGCAGACATGGACTTGCTCGTGTACGCCTTCCGCAAGGTTCTTGGAAATCAGCAGATGAAGTTTAAAGAAATCGCATCCAGTATCACTGAGAAATACGGTTACAAGGACTCTTGGACCCGCAAGCAGCTCGCCTTGCTAACGACCAAGCGTTTCGTGAAGAAAAACAAACGTGGTCGGGAATGCTTGTATTCCATGACATGATGTCAGGATGGACAAAGGGAGTGCATGGTGACAGGTTCTCCAGATGGAAGGAGAGTAGGTCAAATTCATCGCGACCTGAGAATTGAGCCAATTATGAGAGTTGCCCCCAGTGTGACCAAGGGAACATATGCGAGCCAATGGTTGCGCCTTAATCGCGTCATGTAGGTTGTTCCGTGCCGATCCCCATAGAAGTTATGGAGTATCTCTGCTGCCGCGTCTTTGGCGATTAGCCGCATTTTCGAGTCAACATCATCCATTAATCGAGTCGGGAGTTGAACCAAGAAGAGCCACACTACATATAGCAGAGGTGCCGAGAGGGCCAGTCCGATTCTAGCAGAGTGAGAGATATAATTCGACGCGGTGGCGGCTGCCGCAAGTAAAACAAAAGCAGTCGATATGAACAAACTACCCATATCTAACATGGATCTTTCGCGAGCCTGTCAAGAAACGCGCAACAGCGACTCCTTCTTCCTTCCTTTCAGTCTCTCGATACTCGGTTTCAGGTCATCCATCAACGTTTTCCAGTTGCGCAAACTAGACTCGTAGAGTACGAAATATGCCAAGACGATGGCTGAAGCAAGAAACAATCCGAACCAAACGGGATTCGCCACGGTAGCCATCATAACATCGTCAATGAACAAGAATCCAGTGAGTGAGACTGAAAGTTTTGGAGATTCAGGGTAGCAGAAGGAAATGAAATCGAAACACAAGACTGCAACCAGAAGAAAAATGCACACAATGAATATCCCTGTCTTGGATTCAGAGTTGGGATCTGGTGGTTTTCGCATAACTTTCTCCCGCTTACTTCATGACGAATTCACTTGTATGTTCTTTGGGGCACATCAATCTCGGGTTTCGAAAGTAGACCGCCTTCGCAACGCACAGCATGATTCGCCTAGTGTTAAAATGAGTTCCTGGGTCATTCGATTGAACTTCGTTCATGCACGCCCCTAATGATTGAGGTATCCTAGATCAAGTCTGGCGGCCCGTGAGAACCGTTTCGTAAACTGGAGATTATCGGCACCAGTGCAGAATTGTTTGTAGGCTAATCTCATTTCCGTTTCCTGAACAGTCTCACACCCTCCATCTCGATCACATATTCGAATCCGGCTTCAATCAGTTTCGTTGCCTCGTCAACATTTGTGGCGGTCTTGCAAGTGAACTCGTCCGTTTCGAAGCTGATCAGGTGTGTGTAGATTAGGGTGTTCTTGATGGACTTGTGTCCGAGCATCTGCATGACGTACAAGATGTCCTTGGTTCTGTGGTATTCCATTGTGGCTTTGAAGTGACGGAGCGTCTTGAAGGTGATCTGTTTGATTCTTGGATTTTGAAGTTTCTCAGCTATTGCGTTGCGCTGATGTATGAAGGTTCTTCGGAAGTCATCTAATGATTTCACAGGCTCTAGTCCTGGTTGGTGGAACAGGTAATCCCAGCCGTGTGGGAGACGGTCTAGCATGGCTAGGAGGCGGGTTGAGGCTTTTCGTTCTCGGGGTCTGCTGTTCTTTTCTGGTGATTGGATTCTGATGTAGCTTCTTTCCTTGTCTACGTCTATCCATTTGATTGCCCAAGCTTCTCCTGGTCTGGCGGCGGTTTCTTTGATGAGTTGTGTGAATGCGGCTCTCTTCGGGTCGAGTCCGCTGATTAGTTGGTCGACTTCCATTTCAGTAGGAATGAAGGGCAACGTTTCGATTCTGCGCCATTTGGGTTTGTTCCATTTAATGCCTTTCCAATTATAGAAGCGGGCTACGTGTTCGAGCACGGTTTGCTTTCGGTTCTCAGTTACGTTTGAGGAGGCGACGTATGCCTTAACGGTTTCAGGGTTGAGAAGGTTTGTGCGTTTGGCTAGGGCTTTGAGGGCTTTGGTGGCGGAGTTTACTGTGCTCCATTTGTAGCGTTCTCGTTGCATCCATAGGGCGTGGGCGATGATGTCTGCTTGCGCCTGTGGGAAGGTTGGGTTTTCAGTTAGGTTCGGGGGCGTTTCCAGAGTTCTCTCGTCTGTGCGGGGAAAGTTTCTGGGGTTCGAATCCCACTCCCCGCACCAACAGTCTGCCCATTTTGCTTCTGAAAGTTGCGAAGGGAGAAACGCTCGTGTTGAATGGGCCACTTTTATTACTTAATCGAAATGATCAGTGACCTAGGGTTAGGTCAAGATGCCGCCACATTGTGATACGATGGATGGTCCAGTTGTCACAGCCGCAAAGAAAGCGCTGGATAGTGGGAATGTCAACCTAATTCTTCCTTATGCACCTGAAACGGCTGAAGCTGAAATCAGGAAAGCCTTCGAGAAAACCATGGCCGTTCGGAAGCAGGCGAACAAGGAAGCTAAGGACGTTGCCAACCTTTGGTTCTATGAAACAGTCGTCCGTTTGCATAGAGAAGGAGAAGGAGCCGCTTACACTGGACTGAAACCTGCGGGACTCGACTGGGGGCCTGTGCTGCCCAAAGTCGAAAAAGCGATGGAGAAAGGATACCCGAATGAGGTTATAGAGTTCCTTTCACATGCTGTCGAAGAACAGATTCAAGACAGGTTCAAACGGTTCTTGGAAACGAAGAATTACGATGACAACGATGTGCCCGCTGCTAGGGAACATGTCGAAGCGATGTTAGGTCTTCAACTCTATTCGCATCACCTATACGTGAACATCAAGCATGGAAACGGACATGGGGAAGGATCCGAAGGCGAACACGAACATTAACCGCTGATTCATGCGGTCAAGACCCACACACAAAAGTAACCAAGTAGGTTTATTGAATTAGCTCTACATCTGCCCCGTGTGGAAGATTTGCTTTTACGCAGTCGAGCTGTTCGTTAGTCATGGGAGATTTCAATCGGACTGTCAGTTCCCAGTTGAAATTGCCGCGAATTCCTCGATGAACTTCCTTGAACCGTGAGTCTCCTATCTCATGAGGAAACTTGCATCTTACAAGAATCGCTAGGAGCGGATCAACTGGCTTTTGCATGTCGACGGTTCTGCTGCGGGTGTTAAATCGAACGACAAGCGATGACAAGAAGCCTCAGAGGCAAATTAGATGCTCCGACGCATCTAACTCGCCCAAGATTGTCACACTAATGGATGGATGCCCGTAGGGATGACGGTTGATCAGCTCAGAAGTATGACGCAAGCTGCTGGTCGAGTCCCAGCGAGCTTGAGAATTGTTTCGCGTTACAATCTTGCGATGACCTCACAGGCCCAGGGCAAAGACGGGGGATTCTTCTCTGAAACACTTGCGCAGATCAAGGATGATATGGCAGCTGTCAAGGACTTTGAGCAGGATGAGTTAATCCTTGATCCAACATTCTCGTCTGACAGCCAGACCGATGAGGGCTTCCTAAGAAATATGGAAGAGATTCTCAGGATGGTATAGACTTCGACAATCCTTGAAACGGCCGAAACGACATAGACTTGAACCTGTGCCAATTCTAAATTGACAAGCGCGCGCTGAAGCTATTTCATTCCTGGACTGACCACTGATCATGAGGACGATCATGGCGTGGCCCCTAAGGCTATCACCGCTTAGGTTTGTCAGCCTCGAACTCTTTTGAGAGCTCCGCGATCAGGTTTCTCTCCCTAGGCGTCAGCGTCTCAGGAGTTCGCACGTTTATATGGACGAGTTCGTCTCCTTGACCTGAGCTGCTTTTTATCCCTTTTCCTCTTAGTCGGAGTGTTGTGCCGCTTTGCGTCCTAGGTGGCACTCGGACTATTGCTTCGCTATTTAGTGTCGGAACTCTGATCTCAGCACCTAGAGTAGCTTGGGCAAAATTGACATTAGCCTCATACACGAAATCCAAGCCTCTCCTGATTAGATACGGGTGGGGTTTGATTCTTATCGTCACGTAAGAGTCTCCTGGCGGGCCGTCATAAGGGCCATCTTCGCCCTGTCCTCGAAGGACCAGATGATCGCCATTGTCAATACCAGCGGGCACTTTAACCTTAAGCCGCACGCTCCTTTCTTCGAGTCCATTGCCTCCACATGTCCTGCACTGCCTCTGAGCTACTTCTCCTCTGCCATTGCAACGGTCACAGGAAACGATCACCTGCCCGAAACCTGAGACAGCTTCGTGCTCGATTCTTCCTGAGCCTTGGCATTTTGGACAAGTCGTCAAATGACTGCCAGGCTCAACGCCTGAACCACCGCATCTAGTGCACTTCTTCATTCTTGGTAGAGTTACTTCCAGCTCAGTTCCGAAAGCAGCTTGTTCGAACGTGATCTCCATTTGGGCCTCTAAGTCGCGGCCGCGAGGGGACTCAGGATGCGCTTGGCGAAATGTGAAGTCTCCGCCGAAAAATCGATTGAGGAGATCGTTAGCATCGAAGCCAAATTCTGAAAAGACCTCTTGGAAGTTTTTACGGTTGAAGATGTCCTCCTGCTTGTACTGCTTCTCTATTCCTTCGAAACCTGAGGCATCGTACTGGCGCCTCTTCTCGGGGTCGGAGAGCACGGCGTAAGCCTCTGAAACCTCCTTGAATCTCTCCTCAGCGTCAGGCCTCTTGTTCCTGTCTGGGTGATATTTGAAGGCGAGCTTGCGGAACGCGCGCTTAATTTCTTCTTGAGACGCATCCCGACTGAGCCCTAATAGGTCGTAATAATCCAGCTTCGCCAAGTTAGACTATCATCTGAATACGCCATAGATAACAAGTGAAAAAAGCTATTTCTTATCCTCGTCCACGACCTTATACTCTGCTTCAACAGTTTTCTTTCCCTGTTGCTCTTCTCCTGATGGCGGAGCTTCCTGACTCGCTTGTTGTTGAGATCTCTGAGATGCCGCCTGCTGATAGACTGTTGCACCTGCCTCCTGAACTACCCTTCTTAGCTCTTCGACCTTGGCACTGATTTCAGCTAATCCTCCCGACTTCAATGCGTCTTTCAGTCCCTGAAGAGCTTCTTGGGTCTTCGTCTTCTGCTCAGGGGTGAGTTTGTCGCCAATCTCGCCTAACGTCTTCTCAGTCGTGTAAATCAGGGAATCGGCAGTGTTTCGAATTTCAGCTTCCTCCTTAGCGCGTTTATCCTGTTCGGCAAACTGTTCTGCCTCTCTTATCATTCGATTTTTCTCTGTTTGGCTAAGCTTGGTTGACGCAGTTATTTTGATTCCCATCTGCTTGCCAGTGCCCAAGTCTTTCGCAGAAACGTTAAGGACGCCATCCGCATTGATGTCGAATGTTACCTCAATCTGCGGGACACCTCGAGGTGCAGGCGGAATGCCTGTAAGGTTGAATTGGCCCAAGCTGATATCGTCCTTAGCCATGGTGCGTTCCCCCTGCAGCACATGTATGGTGACCGCCGTCTGCAAGTCGGCAGCTGTCGTAAAGGTCTGGCTCTGCTTAACGGGTATTGTCGTGTTTCGCTCGATGATCTTCGAAAAGACGGCTCCCAAGGTTTCGACTCCCAGAGAAAGAGGTGTCACGTCAAGGAGCACTATATCTGAGATTTCTCCTGTCAAGACCGCTCCTTGAATGGCGGCGCCGATGGCCACGCATTCCATCGGGTCAATGGCTCTCTCAGGCTTTTTGCCTATTACGTCCTCGATGAATTGCTGAACGAACGGCATCTTTGTTTGCCCGCCTATGAGGATGATTTTATCGATCTGCGCTGGGGTCAACTTTGCATCCGATAGGGTCTTCAGGATAGGTTCCCTGATCCTCTCCACTATAGGTCTAGTTAGTTGTTCGAGTTTCGCTCTTGTCAGAGTCATGTGAAGATTCTTCGGGCCTGCAGCATCAGTGACAATGTATGGGAGATCTATGTCAGTAGTTATCAGGTTTGATAGCTCTATCTTGGCAGTCTCGGCAGCATCCTTCAAGCGCGCCATAGCTTTCACATCTCCTCTGAGATCAATTCCTGTTTCGCGCTTGAACTCTGAAACAACATAATCCACTACGGCCTGGTCGAGATCTGCTCCACCTGTTTTTGTGTCTCCACTTGTGGCTAGAACTTCAAAGACGCCTTTGCCGAAGTCCATAACCGTGGTGTCGTTTGTGCCACCGCCGAAACTGAAGACCAGGATTTTCAGTTCTTGACTAGCCTTGTCCAGACCATAGGCGAGGGCTGCTGCCGTCGGCTCATTCACAACTCTCGTTACTTTCAAGCCTGCAATCTCGCCAGCGTCTATGGTTGCTTGGCGCTGGTTGTCGTTGAAATGCGCGGGAACTGTTATCACTGCCTTGGCGATCTTCTCGCCAAGATAGGTTTCAGAATCGCGCAGAATCTTCTGTAGAATTAATGCCGAGATTTGCTGCGGTGTGTACTCTTTCCCAAAAACCTTAAGCTTATAATCCGTACCCATTTTTCGTTTGATTTCGCGTATCGTCCCTTCCGGGTTGGTAACAGCCTGTCTTCTTGCGGGTTCGCCAACAAGCAGCTGTCCGTCCCTAGTAAGCGCGACGACAGACGGGAACATTTTTCCCGCGACGGTTGATCCCTCGGCGCTCGGAATTATGGTCGGTTTTCCACCTAGGACCACGGCCGCGGCGGAATTTGTGGTTCCGAGGTCGATTCCTAATATCCTCTCTCTTTTCTCACTACTCATTTTTCATTCACCTTTTTAACTTCAGAGTTCCGACTGCATGCTACTTCCACCAAGCTGGGTCTAAGCACTTTGCCGTTCAAGAGGTAGCCCTTTCTAACTTCCTGTACAACCGTCCCGTCAGGGTAGTCGCTTGTTCCGACTTTCTGTACAGCTTCATGCATGTGCGGGTCAAAGGGTTTTCCGACGGCTTCAATGGCACATAGTCCTTCGCAACTGAGCGCCTTCCAGAGTTTTTTCGTTACCATCTCCATGCCTTCTAGGAGAGTGGGATCCCTCGTTTTCTTCGCCTCCTCTAGCGCAAGATCAACCTCCTCAGCAACGGGCAACATTTGCATAATCATCCTCTCTTTTTCCCTCGCCACCCCTTCATCTATGCGGCTCTGCATATGCTTCTGAAGGTTTTCAAGGTCAGCTCGGGCGTATTTGAGTTGGTTGAGGTATGTCTCCTCAAGTTTGGTCTTGTCCTCGAGTGAAGTCTCAAGTTCTGCCACTTTGTTTGTGCGTGCTTCTTTGTTGTCAGGGTTGGGGGAGCACATTGACCTCTGCAGGCTCCTTTTGAACGCGCACTTCCTTATCAAGCTACTATACATACGCCGAGGTCTCCCAACGTTCGACTGATACATATAGTGTTCTCTGCAAGAAGGTGATTTAAGGAAAACCAAGCCTGATGAGATTGTAGATCACGCATGAAGACGAGAAAATAATCAAATGCACAAAGAAGGTCGGGTTCACGTACAAGAATCCTGCCCTCAATGTTCTTACTATCAACAATGATTGTGAATGATGGCATCTCGGCGATTCTCCAAGGAAATAGACTGTCCCGATGGTTCTTAGTGTTTCGTTGCTAGATGAATCGTCGCTATCTTTCTTTGCGGGTCTTCAAAGAGTTTGTTCCAGTCATTCAAACCAGCCCTAATGCGAGCTTGGTTCATGCTTACACTCTGACAGTCGTCACCCGATAGGAATTGTAGTCGGTTGGCCAACTCAGCATGAACTGATGGACTAATCTCAATGTAGAAAGGGAAGCTTTTCCGAGGGCTCGGGCACATACGTACTGAAAGCACGGTCAACCCAAACGTCCTGCAGATTGGAATTATTACAAGGTGAACATGGCCTCGGAGCCAGTCTCGCGTTATGAAACAGTCTTTGTCGATTTTCAATGTGTGAACACGGTCGAGAACCCTTACCAACTGTCATCGAAATCCCGGGAGACCTCTGGACGAGACCTAGGCTCGTTGTTCCGTTCCGGCCTCTTTCAACATTCGCTTAATCAGAAGATTTGTTGATGTGGAATGATCTCATTTCTGTTAGTGTTTGCGTGTTGAGACCTTATCCGTTCCAGGAGAACCGAAGCAGGTTCATCGTTAGGATTTTGTGATACTAAGTCTCCTCGGAAGGCACTACTGAGAATAGATTGTTCAAGCGATTGGACATTATTCACAGCAATTCGAACATCATTTGTTACTTCGTCGGCGTAGTTCAAATGCTCCCTAATGCTTCTGACTATTCGTTTCATTTCCTCGAAGGGAGGTAGTGGCTCAGTCATCGATCTTAGCGTCTCAAGATTTACGTTGTATTGCCCTGCGGTTGATTTTCAGAAATGGTTGGGTCAGCCTATTTAACTGTAGAGAAGTTCCGGCGGCACAGCCCTTCTGGCTACTAGAATAATAGCAAGATCTCTCCCCAATCTGCACGAGAGAGATGGGTGAAACGGGCTCGTACTTGAAAGAGGTTCTTGACCTATCCGTAGAAACGAATATGAGAGCTGCACCGCCCACGGTTTCTCCTCTAGACGCAGCCTCAACGGTAATGGATCTAATGGCGAAGGAGAATGTTGGATCTATAGTTGTTGTGGAGAACAACCAACCCGTGGGGATAGTCACTGAGGGAGACATGCTCCAGCGAGTCCTCAAGTTCGGGAAGAATCTTGAACTGACGCTTGTCAGAGATGTGATGTCTAAACCTCTTGTTACGATCGAAGCTGAGCGTACAATAGCTGATGCCTTGGAAATGCTGCAGAGGAATAACATCAGGAGACTGATCGTTACAAGAGAGGGTGCCCTAGTTGGCCTTACCACGGAAAGGAGATTGCTGGAGATCGCCCACGGTCACCACATGATGCGAGGCCGTGGTCCTCTCGAAATTGTAGATGATCATGAGGTCCATAGGATAAGGGTAGCGTATGTGAGCACATATCCTCCGCGTGAATGTGGTATAGCTACGTACACGAAGCATCTTGCCGATGCCACCTCCGCGTTTTGTGCGCGGGCTGTGATGTCTCCAGTGGTTGTTGCCGTGAACGATAGAGGCGGATACTATGATTACGAGATTCGGGTGAAGTCTCAGATCGATGCTGATGACATTCAATCCTATGAGAAGGCCGCTCAGTACATCAATGCTTCCGATGTTGATGTTGTGAATCTGCAGCATGAGTATGGTATATTCGGCGGAGAATGGGGCGAGTACGTCACTGAGTTACTGCAAAGAATTGAGAAACCGGTTGTCACCACTCTGCATACGGTTCTTGAGGAGCCGGTTCCGGATGCGAGAAGGGTAATGGAACGAGTTCTTGAGCATAGTGACTTTGTTATTGTGATGGCAAAGGCCGGTTTGAGAATACTGGAACGAGTCTATGGTAGTGGTGGAGATAGAATCCGATACATACCTCACGGATGTCCGAATGTGCATCACATTGAAACTGCGATGACAAAACGAAGCTTGGGGTTGCAGGATCGAGTTGTGCTATCGACTTTTGGATTGCTGAGTAGCGGAAAGGGAATAGAATATGTAATCAAGTCACTCCCACAGATAGTGAAAGAGTCTCCAGAAATTCTGTATCTGATTATCGGCGAGACGCATCCAGAGATCAGGAAACGCGAAGGCGAAACGTACCGACAACTTCTCCTTAATCTGGTTGAGTCACTCGGGTTGAAGAAAAACGTCAGATTCGTGAATCGGTTTCTGCCGGAAAACGAGTTGATCAACTACCTTCAAGCGACCGATATCTATGTCATTCCCTACCCGAATCGAGAACAGATCAGCAGCGGAACACTCTCATATGCTCTGAGCACAGGCAAAGCCATTGTTGCAACCCCATTTCTTCACGCCGAAGAGGTGATATCCAATGGTGCCGCTCTGAAATGTGAGTTCAAAGACCCGAACTCTATTTCCGAATGCGTGAATACACTGCTCAAAGACAAACAGATTCACCAGAGATTCAGTAGAATAGCATATGAGTATAGCAGAGCCATGATATGGCCAAACGTAGCTATGAGTTATGTCAACGTATTCTACCATGCCCTCGGTCTCTAAAGTCCACGATTGAGTCATCTGAATAGAGGAGTATTTTTGTCGTTGTGCCGTACTGCCAATTATTGGATTTCTTTCGTACTTTGCCAGTTTCAAGAAACGGAGAATTCAAGAAGACGAAGAGTAATGAATGATGGTCAAGAGGACCAAGCTATTCCGTAAGCGGAAGTAGCTTTAGCCGTGAGTTCCCGTCGTCTTCCTTCTTTTTCTTCTTCTGGTCTTGTTCTCTTGAGATTGAGGCAACTAGATCATCGCCAGCGGGGGTTCCTCCGCAACTAGTCTGATCTATTCCAGAGAGTGAGCAGTAGTTCTGTCCTACAGTAGTTCTGCCCACTTCTCTAGCTTCTCTAGGACCTTGACTTCGCTGACCG
>Ga0315280_10002002_pt1 | contig 33717 bp, 27 predicted proteins | sample YL17G06_40_MG_FD_203697 | JGI IMG/M metagenome (GOLD analysis project Ga0315280, IMG submission 203697) | Sediment microbial communities from Yellowstone Lake, YNP, Wyoming, USA - YL17G06_40 | ecosystem: Environmental > Aquatic > Freshwater > Lake > Sediment | place: USA: Wyoming | collected...
GCCATGAGAAAGGGGCCTTCACCGGAGCCATCACGTCTCGGAAGGGTCGGTTTGAATTGGCTCACAATGGGACGTTGTTTTTGGATGAAGTAGAAGATATTCCTCCTTCCACACAGATCAAACTCTTGCGTGTCCTTCAAGAAGGGGAATTTGAGAGGGTGGGAGGAAATAAGACGATCAAGGTCAACATACGAATCATTGCGGCAAGTAACCGAGACCTGCAGGAAGCAGTCAGGAGTGGAGTATTCCGAGAGGATCTTTATTATCGTTTGAATGTGGTCAACATCAAACTTCCTCCGTTGAAGGATCGGAGAGATGATATTGCGTTTCTCGTCAATTTTTTCATTGAAAGGTATAATCAAAAATATCGCATGGAGGTAAAGGGAATTTCCCAAAGGACCATGAATCTTTTGATGGATTATGAGTGGAGTGGGAATGTAAGGGAGCTCGAAAATACGATCGAGTCCATCATGGTGATCAACAGCCCTGAGGTGATTGATATCCCCCATCTGCCACAAGAGATAAGAGATTTTAAGGGGAGACCTGAGGTGATTCCGATTAGAATCGGAACACCTCTTGAAGAGGTGGAGAGGGAGATGTTGATTCAGACCCTTAGGGCGACGAAGGGAAACAAACGTAGAGCAGCACAGTTGCTGGGGATCAATGTCCGGACGATTCATCGTAAGATGGAGGGAATGGAAGAATTCCCTTCGACATCATAAGAATCAAATAGAAAAGGAAAATAAAGGGCACGGTTTATTTAGGTGAAAAAGTAGTGGCAAAAAGTCGCAGTCATTAAATTTAGATTTAAGAACAACGGCATTTTGTCACACATTTGTCAAAGAGGGTATGCCATTTTTTCTCTTTTTGATATTGTTATTTTGGATTGGAAGAGATAAAAGCAGGATAATAAAAACTTAAGCCATTGATATTATTGTATTTTTAAATTGGCTGCCCCAAGCAATCTCAAAGGAGATTGGCATGAAATTTGATTTAGAAACTCCTTTATGAATGAAAGGACGAAATGGGCTTTTATTCTTGATAAAGATGAGTTCTTCCGGCTCAGCCTAAAGAAGATTTTGGAGAAATATGGATTTCATGTAGAGGAGATCGAGGATTTCTCCGAACTGGAAAAGAGAAAAAAGGATGTTGGAGGAGGGATGATCTTAGCGGATGTGGAGATTGAAGTTTTGGAGAAATGGCTTCCCTTCCAGAAAAAATGGAATGATCGTTTTGTGCTCATGACCCCTTTAGCAACCGATGAGATGTCTCTTCGCTTGAAAAAAATAGGCATCCATCGTATTATCAAAAAGCCTGTTGAGCCGAAATTATTAAGGAAGGTGATCCGAGAGATTTCTTTTCCTAATGGAGTGAAGATTCCTCCAGTGGGGAAAAAGGGAGAAGCTTTCCGTTTCAATCAGAAAGGAGGTGAAGGGAGATGAAGAAGTGGATTTTTCTATTGCTCGCGATGGTTTTAGTGATGAATTTAGCTGCGATGGGGATTGGGTGCAAAGCCAAAGAGACACCGAAGCCAGCAGCTAAAGAGGAAGTGAAGCCTGCTGAGGCACCGGCCCCGGCCGCGCCCGCAGGAACACCTGCGCCTGCTCCACCTGCGCCTGCTCCGCCAGCACCCGCAGCTCCACCCAAAAAGTAACTGGGGTAAGTGGATCGGTTGTGATGTTTGAGGGAATGATCTCATTGTTGAGAGAGTTGGCGCCTCCTCTTTGATAGAAAGGAGGCGCCAACAGGAGTTGGTGAGCGTTCGTCATTTCCAAGGGAGGTAATAATTATTCGACGTCAACGCAAAAAAAAGAAAAGGTGCATGCCTGCTATTCAGGAAGAAGGGCATTTCCTTTGTCTTGCAGGAGGAGGTATCGGATGATATCTCCTTTTTTGTTTTCAGCAAAGACCTGCCTGGCAGCGGTTCTCTGTCCTGTGGGCAAGTATGCAGGAAGGAGCGAAGATGGAGCCTGCCTCAGACTCTAACTTATCTTCCCCCCTGAGGGGGACAGAAAAAGTTTCACAACTCGTATTGTTTCCCATTTCAGTAGAACAGAGAAAGGTGGAGGAGATCAAGGAGGTTCGTCCTCCGCTTTGGAAAGAGGTTTTAGAGAGAGAGTGGAATGACTGGAGATGGCAACTTCGGCATCGGATTACATCCCTTGAACAAATGAAGGAGATCATCGAATTAACCCCTGAGGAGACCGAAGGAATCAAACACTCCAAAGGAAGGTTGGCCTTAGCTGTCACCCCTTATTTCGCAGGCTTAATGGACCCGATCAATCCAAATTGTCCCATCCGGAGACAGGCGATCCCCCGAATCGAGGAAATCCATTTATCAAAAAATGAAATGGTGGATCCATTAGGAGAGGACAAACATTCCCCTGTACCAGGCCTTGTCCATCGTTACCCAGATCGAGTGCTCTTGCTCGTCACCGATCAATGTGCGGTGTATTGTCGATATTGTACTCGGAGGCGATTGGTGGGGAGTCATGAACGGTCCATCACCCAAGGAAATTTTGAGGAGGTCCTCAAGTATCTGAAGAGCCATCGAAAGGTTCGAGATGTCCTCTTGTCCGGAGGGGATCCCCTCCTCCTGGAAAATGAGAGATTGGAAGAGATCTTGGGCCGTCTGAGGGCACTCCCCCATATTGAACTCCTCCGGATCGGGACGAGAGTTCCGGTTACTCTTCCCCAGAGAATTACCGGGGGTTTGGTGAGGATGTTGAAAAAGTATCATCCCCTCATGATATCGATCCATTTTACCCACCCTAAAGAGATCACCGAAACGGTGAGGAAAGCTTGTAGCGAACTGGCAGATGGAGGCATCCCTCTGGGAAGCCAGACCGTCCTTCTCAGAGGCATCAATGATAAGCCTTATATCATGAAAAAGCTGGTTCAAGAACTCCTTAAGATTCGGGTCCGACCCTATTATATTTATCAATGTGACCTAGCCATGGGGACGGAACATTTCCGGACCTCTGTGGCCACAGGAATTCAGATCATCGAAAAATTGCGTGGTCATACGACGGGTTATGCCGTTCCCACTTATGTCGTGGATGCACCCGGTGGCGGAGGGAAGATTCCTTTGCAGCCGGATTATTTGGTCACAAGGGGAAAAGGGAAGATCGTATTAAGAAATTACGAGGGGAAGGTTTTTGAGTATCCGGAGCCGAATATTATCGAATTCAAGAAAGCCCGGCCCATTGGGGAGGAGAAGGTTGTTCCAAAGAAAGTGATGGCATAGCCATGAACCGAGTATGGTTTATGGCATAGGATTGGAAAGAGGATGGGATCCGTGTTGAAAGTGGCGCTCTTGTATAACCTTTCTGAACGTCTCCAGAAAGGGGAGGAGAAAGATATATTGGCAGAGGATGCGGTCATCGAAGAGATCGGAGCGGTAGAGAATGGGGTCCAAACGCTCGGTCATCAATGCTTTGTGATGGCCATTCATGATGAGATCCTTACCGTGATGCACTGGTTGCAGGAAATCCGTCCGGATGTGGTCTTCAACTTGTGTGAAAGTGTTTACGGAAATACCTGCTGGGAGATGAACATCCCCGCCTTGTTGGATCTTTTTCGAATCTCCTATACCGGATCCTCTCCGCTCACTCTGGGACTGTGCCAAGATAAAGGGAAGGTGAAGGACATCCTCCAATCCCAAGGTATCCTGACCCCCCGATATAAAATCTTCGATCGGGGGGTAGGCCCTGTAAAGGGCAACATCTTTCCCATCATCGTCAAGCCCCTTCATGAGGACGGGAGCCTGGGGATTTCAAAAGAGAGTGTGGTGTTTGACAATGAGGCATTGAGTAGGCAGATTCAATACGTGATCGAGAAATATCATCAACCTGCCTTGGTAGAGGAGTTCATCGATGGCAGAGAGCTGAATGCTGGCCTGTTGGAGAGCGATGGAAAAGTTGGGGTCCTCCCTATCTCTGAAATTGACTACTCCGAATTCCCGGAAGGGGTTCCTAAGATCTGTGGGTATGAAGCCAAGTGGATGGCGGATAGCATCGAATATCAAAAATCAAAGCCGATCTGCCCCGCCCCCTTGGAATGGGTGATGAAAAAAAGGGTGGAACATATTGCGGTGAAGGCCTTTAAGTTGTTCGGATGTCGGGATTATGCCAGGGTGGATATCCGCATCGACCGGAATGGGAAAATCTATGTATTGGAAGTCAATCCAAACCCAGATATCTCTCCTGAATCAGGGATGACCAGGGCCATCAAAGTTCAAGGGATGACCTATGAGGATTTCATTGGGGCCTTGTTAGAGAGGGCCCTTCAAAGGAAAGATGGGGAGATAAGGAGATAGGGGGATAACGAGATAATCAATGCAAAATGATCAATGATCAATTACCAATGATCATTGACCATTGAAAATTGACAATTGATCTTTTCCCCCGATGACCCGATCACCCCATCACCCCAGTTCCCTATCACTCCATCTCCCCATCACCCCACCCATTATTTTAGAAGGGGAAAATGTCTGCCTACCCAAGAGTGATACTGAAGAAAGGGAAAGAGAAGCCACTTCTGCGAGGCCACCCCTGGGTTTTTTCTGGAGCCGTTGCAAAAGTGGAAGGAGAGGTCTGTCCTGGGGATGTTGGAGAGGTTTACTCCATGGAAGGCCAATTTCTTGGGATTGGCCACCTCAATCCCCACTCGCAGATCATCGTTCGCCTCTTAACACGAAAAAAGGACCCGCTAAAGAAACATTTTTTTGAAGGACGTCTCTTGAAGGCTGCTGTTTTGAGAGAAAATTGGCTCAAGGGAAAGACCAATGCCTATCGGATGGTCAACGGGGAAGGGGACTTCCTGCCGGGGTTGATTGTAGACCGTTATCGAGAAACCTTTGTTCTCCAATGTTTGACAGCAGGAATGGAGCGATCGAAAGAGCTTTTCAGAGATGTGCTGGTCAATCACTTCCTTCCCCAGAGTGTCTATGAAAGAAGTGATGTGGCTACGAGAAAAGAGGAAGGACTACTGGAAGTGAACGGTCTTCTCTATGGAGAGGACGTTCCAGATCGCATTGAAATAGAGGAATACGGTTGCCGTTTTGGAGTCAATGTGAAAAGGGGTCAGAAGACTGGCTTTTACTTGGATCAGAAGGAGAATCGTTTCGACCTAAGGGGACTGTCTCAGGGGAAGAAGATCTTAGACTGTTTTTGCTATACAGGGGCTTTCTCCACCCATGCAGGGTTGGGAGGTGCAAAAGAGATCACCCTGATTGACTCTTCTGAGGAGGCTTTAAGCACAGCAGAGGAACATTTTGATCTGAACCATTTGGGGAAAATTCCCCGTCGATTGATCCGAGGGGATGCCTTTGAGGTCCTGAGAAACCTTGAGCCTGAATATGATATCGTCATTCTCGACCCCCCCCCCTTTGCTAAGAAGAAAAGTCATCTTTCGAGTGCCTCAAGGGGATATAAAGATCTCAATCTTCAAGCCTTTTCTTTGTTGAAGAGGGAGGGCCTCCTCCTTACCTTCTCTTGCTCCCATCATGTGAGTTGGGATCTATTCCAAAAGATTGTTTTTTCTGCAGCAGTGGATGCGGGGAAGGCGGTTCAGCTCTTAGGTCGGAGGGGACACCCCATTGACCATCCGATTAATCTGTGTCACCCCGAAGGGGAGTACTTGAAGGGACTGATCTGTAGGGTTTTGTAATAGATTCTTATGAACACGCAAGCGGTTGACCAATCTATGATATTCGGTTAATATGAAAAAATTGTATCAGTTTAGCCTTTTGAAAAATGAATTTCAAAAGCCAAAAAAATTAGAAGAATCACTATAAAATCCCCCTCTATCCCCCTTTTTCAAAGGGGGAAGCTAATATCTCCTCCCTTTGGAAAAGGGAGGCAGGGAGGGATTTTCAAAGCGCTAAAGTATTACAAAAAATTAAATCCAGGGGAGGGTGATTTGATCGATCTCTTAGGGGACCTGAAAAGAACAGACTATTGTGGGGACCTGCGTATAAAGGATGCAGATCGGGAAGTGACCCTCATGGGTTGGGTCCAGCGAAGAAGAGATCTGGGGGGACTCATCTTTGTTGAATTGAGGGACCGGCAAGGGATTGTACAAGTGGTTTTTAACCCCGAGATGAGTCCAGAGACACATGAGAAAGCTCAATTCCTTAGAAGTGAATATGTGATGGGAGTCAAAGGAAAAGTGGTGATTCGGCCCAAAGGGACGGCCAATCCAAATTTAAACACTGGAGAGATTGAGGTGATCGCGAAGAAATTAATGACCCTCAATGTCTCTAAAAACCCACCTTTTCTCATCGAAGATGAAGAGGAGGTCGATGAAGGCCTACGCCTTCAATACCGATATTTAGATTTGAGAAAACCGAGACTCCAGCATAATTTGATGCTTCGACATCAGGTCGCTAAAGAGGTGCGAAATTACTTTGACCGTTTGGGATTTTTAGAGATCGAGACGCCCATGCTTACCAAAAGCACCCCGGAGGGGGCAAGGGATTATTTAGTTCCCAGCCGGCTCAACCCAGGTCATTTCTATGCTTTGCCCCAATCCCCTCAGCTTTTTAAACAGATTCTGATGATTTCTGGGTTCGATCGATACTTTCAGATCGTCCGATGTTTCCGGGATGAAGACCTCCGCTCCGATCGCCAACCTGAGTTTACACAGATCGATGTGGAGATGTCCTTTGTCACGGTTGAGGATATCCAAAGGACCATGGAAGGGCTGATGACCCATATCTTTAAAGAGGTTTTAGGAATAAAATTAGAAGTTCCATTTCCTGTTCTGACCTATGAGGAGGCGATCAGTCGGTATGGAGTGGATAAACCAGATATTCGATTTGGAATGGAATTGAACGAAGTCTCCCAAATATTAAAAGGTTCTAACTTTAAGGTATTCAGAGATGCATTAGAAGGAAGAGGGATCATCAAGGGGATGAATGTGAAAGGAGGAGGTTCCTTATCACGCAAAGAGATTGACGATCTCACCACCTTCGTCCAAACCTTCGGGGCCAAGGGATTGATATCAGCAAAAGTGAGCCAGAATGGATGGCAGTCATCGATTCAGAAATTCATTACCGAAGAAGAGAGGAAAGCGGTTGACGAAGCTTTGAATGCCACAGAAAATGACGTCCTTCTCTTCGTTGCCGGTCCACCGAAGATTGTCAATCAATCATTAGCAAACCTTCGTCTTCATCTCGGTGAGAAGTTAGGACTCATCCCTACAGATCAGTATCGGTTTGTCTGGATTCTCGATTTTCCCCTTTTAGAGTATGATGAAACAGAAAAACGTTTTGTGGCCGTTCACCATCCTTTCACCGCCCCAAAGGATGAGGATATTCCCAAATTGAAAGACCTCCCAGAGCGGGTCAAGGCCAAGGCTTATGATCTGGTTTTAAACGGGTCTGAGATCGGAGGGGGAAGCATCCGGAATCATCTGAGGGAGGTGCAATCTCTCGTCTTTGATAAATTGGGGATGGGAGAGGAGGAAGCAAAAGAGCGGTTTGGATTTTTATTAGAGGCCCTCGAATACGGAACGCCTCCGCATGGGGGTATTGCATTTGGATTTGATCGTCTCAATATGATCCTCAGCCATTCAGAATCGATTCGCGATGTCATTGCTTTTCCAAAGACCCAGAAGGCAACCTGTTTGATGACGGATGCACCCTCGAGAGTCGATCCCAAGCAACTGGACGAACTGTGGATTAAGATAAAGGAGATAAAAACATAGCAATAAATCCAAATGTCAAATCCCAAATGTCAAATCAATGACGGGCTGTTGCCCAAATCGTATTTTATGCTTCGACAAGCTCAGCATGAACGGAAAAGTTGTATGATTTCAACACACCACCGTTCGGCCTGAGCCTGTCGAAGGGCAAACGGTGCGTTTCGGCAACAGCCCGAATGACAAATGACCCCATGTCAAGAATCTTCTTTTTTCGTTTGGAATTTGAGCTTGATTTGAACCTCGAGCTTTGACATTTGGCATTCATTGAGTCACTCATTCTTCAACGGAGCCCCTAAGGCACTGGGCAGATAGATTCAATTCTTATCTAAAGCGAGGAAAGAAGATGACCATCACCCGAAAGAAAAAGGCATTTCAAAGCAAATCTGCCACAGAACAATTTCCTCTCCTGGATATCCAGACGCCAAACCTTTACCGGAATACCTTTCCATATGATGAGGTTTGCCGGGTGGAATTCGATAACAAATTTATCTTCATCGATCCACCCGAAGAGATCTTCATCACGGATACCACGTTTCGGGATGGACAACAGGCCAGACCTCCTTATACGGTGGAACAGATCGTCGACCTCTTCGATATGCTTCATAAATTAGGAGGAGGTAATGGGGTGATCCGGCAGTCAGAATTCTTCCTCTACAGTGAAAAGGATAAAGAGGCTGTAGAGAAATGCACGGAGAGGCATTACCGTTACCCCGAGATCACAGGATGGATTCGGGCTGTGAAGGATGATTTTAAACTGGTCAAAGAGATGGGGTTGAAGGAGACAGGGATCCTCGCCTCTGTTTCGGATTACCACATCTTTCTCAAACTGAAGAAGAACAGAAGGGTGGTGTTGCGGGAGTACCTCTCCGTCATTTCGGCTGCATTGGACCTTGGCATCATCCCTCGATGCCATTTTGAGGATGTTACACGGGCCGATATCTATGGATTTTGTGTTCCGTTTGCTCAGGATATCATGCGCCTTTCTGAAGAGGCAGGAATCCCGGTAAAGATTCGGCTTTGCGATACGATGGGTTATGGAGTGACCTATCCTGGTGCTGCTCTTCCGAGGTGTGTGCCCAAGATCATCCGAGCGATGATTGATGATGCTGGAGTTCCTTCTGAATATCTGGAATGGCATGGCCATAATGATTTCCATAAGGGATTGATCAATGCGACCACGGCCTGGCTTTATGGATGTTCTGCTGCCAATGGCACCCTGTTAGGGTTTGGGGAGCGGACGGGGAATACCCCCATCGAAGGGCTGATCGTTGAATATATCAGCCTCACGGGACACAGCAATGGTGTGGATACCACGATCATCACGGAGATACGGAACTATTTTGAACGGGTCATCGGGGCTCCTATCCCTTCGAATATGCCCTTTGTGGGAGCCAACTTCAATGCAACCAGTGCTGGCATTCATGCCGACGGGATTTTGAAGAACGAGGAGATCTATAATATTTTTAATACGGCTAAGATTCTCAATCGACCCATCTCCATCTCGGTCAATGATAAGTCAGGGCTGGCAGGGATTGCCCAATGGATCAATTCCCACTTTGCCTTGACCGGGAAGGAGCGGGTCGAGAAGACCCATCCAGGAGTGGCGAGGATCAATCGGTGGGTTACAAAACAATATGAGGAAGGAAGAACCACAGCCGTTTCCGATCAGGAGATGGAGAAGGTGGTCCGAAAATATCTCCCAGAGTACTTTGTCTCAGAATTCGATAGACTCAAGGTAAGGGCTTATGAGATGGCGGCTCATATTGTCGAGCGGGTGATTGAGAAGCACGAGATGAAATTAATGGATCCAAGGCAGATAGAGCCGATCTTACAATCTCTGTTGGATGAGTATCCGTATCTCCAGTATGTCTATGTTGTGAATGTGCATGGGATGAAGATTACGCGGACGGTCGTTCAGCCAGTCGATCAATCCAAATATGACAATATACCTGCGGGCGAAAACTATTCAAACCGACCGTGGTTCATTGAACCCTTAAAAGACGGTAAAATTCATGTCACGAATCCTTACTCTTCAAAGCATACGGGAGTTCTCTGCATTACGGTCTCCGGACCGATCCGAAATGAAACAGGCGAGATCAGGGGGATCTTGGGCCTGGATATCCGATTTGAGGACCTGACCAAAAGCGAGGAAGAGTAATCGGCAGGTTCTTTCATGGTCAAGGTTTCAATCATCCTTTTGACGAAGAACGGGAGTACCTATCTGGAAGAGGTATTAAGGAGGGTATTTGCCCAGGAGTTTGAAGAAGAATTTGAAACCATTGCCATCGATTCAGGGTCGACAGACAGGACCCAACAGATATTGGCGAAATTTCCGATCCGCCTTAAAGAGATCCCCCCGTCAGCCTTTAACCATGGGGAGACAAGGAATCTTGGGGCTGAGTTATCCAAAGGGGAATATCTCGTCTATTTAACTCAGGATGCCACTCCCATGGATGGAAAATGGCTTGAAAGGTTAGTCCATCCTCTTCAAGAGGATCGGCTGGTTGCGGGTGCTTTTAGCAGCCACCGCCCAAGAGAAGGCTGCCATCTGATGGAGAAGAGGCAGATCCTCCAAACCGAGTTGACCTCGGGGAAGACGATGAGGACCAACACCGCCATCGGGAATCCGGAATACGAGAGGAATCGATATCCCTTTATCTGGTTCTCCAATACGAGTTCTTGTATCCGGAAGGAAGTCTGGGAAAAATTTCCATTTGGGAAACTTGAATTTGCCGAGGACCAAGACTGGGCTCGGAGGGTTCTTGAAGCGGGATACAAGACAGTTTATGTCCCAGACTCCATTGTCATTCACTCCCATCATTACCCACCTATCAAAAACTTCAGGCGGTACTTCGAACATGCAAAGGCGATGAAGGAGATCTTCGGAAAAGAAGAGTTCCCTCTATTCAAAAATATTTTTATAGCAACCCGTGATTCGGTAAAGGCCGACTTCCGATTTTTTCAATCCGAGGAGGGAAACAGGTTGGGCTTTGTTAGGTGGTTTTTCCCGAGCCTTTTTTGGTACTTATCGGCTTTTGGTGGATTATGGTTGGGAACCCATCTGGATCGTATTCCTATGAAATGGAGAGAAAGACTCTCCCTTCAACCTTCTATCGTGAAAAAATGAAATATTGAATCGGCATTTGGTTATTGGTGATTGCTTTGACATGAAGATCCTTCAAGTCAGCCATGGTCTTCCGCCGAGGGAGACGGCGGGGGTTGAGCTTTATGCCTTCTATCTCTCCAAGGCTTTGGTTCACCTGAACCACCAGGTCCATGTCTTCTGCCGGGAAGAGGACCCGGAAAAAGAGGAATTCTCCGCTCGCCAAGAAGAGATGGATGGACTGAGGGTGACACGGGTGGTCAATAATTTGACAAAGATTTTCGACCCATGTATCTATTATGATAATCATTATTTTGATGACATTTTTTTAAAAACCTTGAAGAGAGAGAATCCTGATGTCGTTCATTTTCAGCATTTTATTGCTCTTTCTGCAAACCTGGTGAAAATTGCAAAGGAACAAGGATATCCTGTTGTTTTTACTCTCCACGACTTTTTCATTCTTTGCCATCGAATTCATCTCTTAAAAGAGAACAATTGTCTCTGTCCAGGCCCTCTTTATGGATTAGAATGTGTGTCGTGTTTGAATGGCTTCTATCGTTTAAAACCCAAGGATGCGAGGACCGCCTTCTTTTTAAAGAACAAAGATATCCTTCCCTTCGCCTTCATTAAATGGACGAAACGGTTCTTCATCCCCCCTAAGTTCCTCGGCGAACAGGGATACGAAGTCTTTCATCGGTACCGGTATATGTACGAAATCTTGAAAATCCCCGATATCCTATTGGTCCCGTCTTCTTTCGTTAAAGAACAGTTTTTGAAGTACTATCCATTCATAGAGCCAAGGGTGAAAATCGTTCCTTTGGGGATTCTTCCCGTAGACGGTCAAGGAAAGGGTGAAAAGGTGGACGGGAAGGTCCGGTTTTGTTATTTTGGGAATATCCTTCCCCTTAAAGGGCTTCATCTTTTGATCGACGCCTTTAAAGCCCTTCCTCAAGGGAAAGCCACTTTGACGATCTACGGGAGTAGAAATCCGTGGACTGAAACCTATTATGATCAACTGGAAAAGCAGGCGAACGGATTCTCTGTCGATTTTCGAGGTCCTTTTAAGAGGGAGAACCTATCAGAGGCTTTGAGGGACCAGGATATTGCGGTCTTGCCATCGATCTGTCCGGAATCCTTTTCGTTTATCATTAGAGAAGCCAACAGCATAGGTCTGCCTGTGATCGCTTCAAGAATAGGCGCTATTCCGGAAGCGATCAGGGAAGGCGAAAACGGACTTCTCTTTGAGCCAGGAAATATAAAAGAATTGAGAGACTCCATGCTCCGGTTTGTCGAAGAACCGGGACTTCTCCAGAGGATGGCTTTGAAGATGCCTAAGATGAAGTCGATGGCGGAGCATGCCTTGGAGTTGGAAGAGATCTATAAAGGAATCATCAAGAGGAGAGGATGAGGCCATTTCGTTATTCTGACTATGAATCCCAATTGATGGATGGTGAATACATCCGGATGCTTCAACGGCCCCGAGTTCAGTTTTTTAAAGGTTGTCAGAGGGTCCTTGATCTTGCCTGTGGTCCTGGAGTCTTTCTGGAACTTTTAAGAGAAGCAGGCATTGAGGCGATTGGCGTCGATCGTGATGAGGAGATTGTCAAAAAAGCGCGGCAGAAGGATCTTAACGTCATCCAAGCCGATATCTTTGATTACTTGGAGAGAACGGAAGAAAGCTATGAGGGGATCTTCTGTTCCCATGTCTTGGAACATCTCCCTTTTGACCGAGTCACCCTGTTCATCGAATGGATCGCGAAGCGACTGGTTCCAGGGGGGATCCTCGTCTTTGTCCTTCCCAACCCAGGATCGATTCGGCTCCATCTCTTCGGTTTCTGGAGGGATCCAGAGCATGTCCGATTCTACACAGGGAACTTAATAGCGTCGGTTTGCCATCATTATGGATTAAGTGTGGAATACTCCAACGAAGAGGAGACCCCCAATCTTTTGGAGACACCCCGTCTCGATCCAATTTCAGTACTTCCATTAGTTTCGCGTTGGAAGGGATTTTGGGGCCACAGAGAAGATAGAGGACAAATTCTTCTTCTGGAGTTGAATAGGAAGATTGAAGAATTTAATCAAAAGATGGAAAAGTTTTCTGAGGCCGTTAATAAGATGTGGGCGAGAGACGATGAAGTGGTTTTGGTGTGCAGAAAATAATAGGAAACAATGGTTTAAAATTAGGGGAAAGAGAACAAATGAAGAACCCTAAAGTAAGCGTGGCCATTCCAGCGTACAATCATGAGAAATATGTGGGAGAGGCGATCCAGAGTGTCCTTGATCAGACCTTTCAGGATTTCGAACTAATCATTATTAACGACGGTTCCACTGACAATACGGAGACTGAGATCCTTAAATTTAAGGATGAGCGAATCCGATATTATGCGCAGGAGAACCGAGGCCTGAGCGCCACCCTCAATCGAGGCCTCGAGCTTGCGAGAGGTGAGTATTTTAATTTTCTTCCTTCGGATGACGCCTTCTATCCTGAAAAATTCGAGATACAACTGAAAAGTTTTGAAGGAGATACTAGATTAGGCCTCGTTTTTGCTTACCCACAGCTTGTCGATGTGAAGGGCAGGGAGATCACAGATGATCCCGCAGCCCAATGGGCCATCGTCCCATATGAAACCAAAGAGGAGATCTTTCCAGCTTTGTTTGAACGAAACTTTCTATCAGCACCGGCAGCCCTTATCAAGATGGATTGTTTTAAGAAAGTGGGATCCTTCGATGAATCCATGAAATATGCTCAGGATTATGATATGTGGATGAGGGTGTTGAAGTACTTTGATGTCCGATTGTTGAAGCAGCCGTTGGTGAAATATCGATGGCACGGAGAAAATTTGACCTGGGCTCCAACCTTGGAGACGGAACGTGAAAGGGCAAAACTCGTGCTCAAAGCCTATCGGGGTCTTTCCATCAAGGAAATCTTCCCATCGTTGGCCCCTTTGAAAGCGGTCGATTACCCATATGATTTCGCAAAAGCTTATCATAGGCTATCCGGATATCTTGAAAAGTCGGGTCTCGAAGAGATGAAGCTTTTTTCGGAGATCTGTGAAGAAACGGCGAAGGGTCTTGAGAACCTTACTCCTTCTGGTAGAGGCCTTTTCAGCAAGCGAGGAGGACGTGATTTGGGCCAACTCTCTGACCCCGCTAAATTTATCCAGGGAGGTAAGAAAATTAATGTCTTAATGGAAACTCGGTCCCTGGACCGAGGAGGGCTTGAAGAGGTCATCTATAATATTGCCAGGCATTTAGACCGGGATTTCTTCAACCTTGTAATCGTCTGTACTGATCGAGGGGGCTCTGTGGCAGAAAGATGTAGAAAAATTGGAATTCCTGTAGAGATCTTGAAGGACGAAAAGGAACGGGAGTATCGGGAGATTCTTCTGAGATATGACGTTGATCTCCTTGTCACTCACTATTCAACTTTTGGTGTAGACTTCGCGACAGAGATGAGCATTCCCATAGTCTCTTTTCTCCATAATATTTACTGCTGGGTACCCGATGATGTGTTGGGTGAGATGAAGAGAGTCGATCAAAAGATAAACAGATATATAGCAGTTTCGCAGGATGTAAAAAATTTTTCCGCGTATCGATTTAATATATCTCCTGAAAGAATTGTTACAGTCCCCAACGGGATTGACCTCGACCGTTTGAAAGAGAAAGAGAATTTGTCCGTTCTCCGCAGGGAGGATGTAGGTTTTGGGAACGCAGACTATATCTTTTTGAACGTTGCCTCCTTAACACCCGCTAAGGCGCACCTGCTCATTCTCGCAGCTTTGAAAGAGGTTATCGCCGAGCACCCTGAAGCAAAGGTTCTTTGTATCGGAGACATTTTGGATCAAGAATATGGAGAGTTTGTCAAGGCACAGATTGCGGTTTACGGCCTCGAAAGACATATCCGGCTGGTGGAATTCGTGGAAGAGATCCATCCCTATTACAAGATGTCGGATGCCTTCCTTCTCCCATCGATCATTGAGGGATGGAGCCTTTCAATGATGGAGGCCATGGCTTACGGACTGCCTCTTATCCTCACGAAGGTCGGGGGAGCGACTCAAGTGATTGAAAATAATGATATTGGATTGTTAGTAGACAATCGTTATCCTGACGTTTTCGGAATCGACACATCAGCCTTAGAAAATTACCGGAGTGAACTCCCGCCGAATATCCCTTCTTTGAAAAAAGCCATGCTTCATTTTTTGAAAGAAAAGGCATATTGGAAAGAGGCTGGGCTGAGGGGCAAGAGAAAGGTGGCGGATCAATTTGATATTCGTAACGTCGTGGATCGCTATGAGGCCGTCTTTCATTCCGTGGTCGCTCTGAACGCAAAAGCCGTTAAGAACAAACTAAGCGATCAGAGGGATGCTTTGCTCAGAGAGAGGGATTTTCTCTTGGCGGAGCAGGAGCGTCTTTCGACAGAACGGGACCGCGCCTTGGGAGAAAGGGATCGTCTCTTGGCGGAGCAGGAGCGTCTTTTGACAGAACGGGCCCGCGCCTTGGCAGAAAAGGATCGTCTCTTGGTAGAACGGGACCATCTCTCAGCAGAGCGAAGCCAATTCCTGAATGTACAGGAGGGTTTGCTTAAGGAGATGAGTCAGCGCCTTCAGAAGAGGGAGGAAAAGATCGATGAAATACGTCGTCTCATCGATTCACGATATCAACAACTGGATAAACGTATCGAGTACGTGGTAATGAGGCTTAGCATCGGAGAAAGGGTAAAAGAACGGCTCCATAAGCTCTTGAAAGCAGTCCATAGGCTTGTTCCCAAAAAGTTAAGAGAGAAGTATCGGTCTCAGTACCGGAGGTTTTTTTTTGACAAAATTTTTCGCGATAAAGAGAGATTCGAGCAACCCTTCCCTACCCCAGGTCACCCGAACATTTTGGCTGGGGAGGAATTGGACCGGTTTTTGAATTCTGCTCAGGAGAGCAATGCGGAAAACCTTTTCGTTATTTATACGACAGATCCCTTCGTGGAAAGCAGAGGGCAAAGGTCGACTTGGCTGGCAAAGGAATTTGCCCGAAGAGGTATTCCTGTCGTCTTCTTCTACTGGCGTTGGAATCCAAAGGAGGAGATTGTAGCGTCTCCGGATCCGCAAATTCTTTCTGTCCCCATCGATCAATTTTCAAGGGTTGAGAAACAACTTTTCTCCTTCTCATCAGATCATTTAAAAAAGATTTTTTTAATCGAATTTCCGGATTCATCGCTCTTTGAGAGAATAAATATCGCCAACATTCACTCTTTTGTGACGGTTTACGATTGTGTCGACGACTGGGGAGAGTTTGCCCGAGCCGGACAGGCGGTCTGGTATGACGACGCTGGGGAGAGGTACCTCGTCCGAAATGTTGATCTGGTGCTCGCGACCAATTCTGTTCTGGCGGAGAAGTTGAAGCAGATCGGTGCAGAGAAAGTGTCGATCGTTCCCAATGGGGTGGATGTCGAATCATTGAGAAAAAAACAGGGGATTATGAAAAGTGTGGAAAGAGGAACACTCACCATTGGATACTTTGGGCACTTGACAGAATCCTGGTTCGACTGGGATCTGGTGTTGAAAACCGCTTCGAAAAAAAGAGATTGGTTCTTTCACATCATTGGGTACGGCGAACCCTCTGGGCTTAAGTTTCCAGAGAATGTCAAGTTTTGGGGGAAGGTGGATCACCAAGACCTTCCCACCTATACGAGCTGCTGGGATATAGCCATCATTCCTTTTAGAGATGGAAAGTTGACGCAAGCGGTAGACCCGATCAAACTCTATGAATACTTGTTCTTGGGCCTTCCAGTGGTAGCAACGAACATGCCACACCTTCAGGGAATTCCGGGAGTTTTTCCCTGCAACCGAGATCAGTTCGAACAAACTCTCGTTTTGGCGAAGGAGACACCCTTCAATCGGAGTGAGGTGGAGAGGTTTGTCGAGAACAACACGTGGAGAAAAAGAGTGGATCGCCTCCTGGAAGAAATCGATCAGGTGGACCTCTCAAGAGATCCTTTGAAGGCAATAGGATAGAGGGCGATGAAAATCCTTTTCGTTTATCAATTCTGCACTCTGGGTGGGGTTGAAACAGTGCTAAGGAACAGACTCCCAGAATTTCATAGAAAGGGAATCTATCCCGAAGTAGTGTTTCTATATGACTTAGGAGGATCGAAAATCTTTGAAGGGTTCAAAAATGTCCGTTACGGATGCTCGGAGAATGAACTAGCGAGAATCATTGTAGAAGGAAATTTTGATTTTGTCATTCCGATCGATACACCTCAAGTCTACCCTGCATTAGGGAAAAGTGGTTTTAAGGGTATCGTCGTCACAGAGGTCCATACGAATAACCTTGATAACTTGAGATACCTCTCGAACATCGGCGAGACGGAGACAAAAGCGATTATCACTCCATCGCGATTCGAAAAGGAGTTAATATACAAGGAGATCAAGGGGTTTGAGAAAAACAGAATCTCCATCTACATTGTTCCCAACCCAATCAATCTCGAACACTTTCGGTTCAAAGAACCCAAGTTTAAGCCCAATAAGAAGATAATTGGATGGGTAGGGAGGTTAGAGAAAGAGAAGAACTGGATACATTTTTTGGAGATTGCCTCATTCCTCTCTAAGAAGAGGGACGATCTTGTTTTTCTGGTCATTGGTGGCTATAACGCTGAGGATGCCATGAAGAGAGACTTCTTGGCTGCAGTTAAGAGACTCAACCTTGTCGATCATCTCAAATGGGTACCTTATCTCCAATACGAACGAATGCCCGGGGTTTACTCTCTCATGGGTCTAAGCGGAGGATGCCTTGTCCCGACCTCCATCCTCGAACCTTTTGGGATGACGGCGATTGAGGCAATGGCCTGCCAATGCCCCGTCGTTGCCTCTCGCGTCGGGGGCTTTCAAGAGATCATTGAGGATGGTAAAAATGGATTCCTATTTGAAGTGAATAATACCAAGGATGCGGTTACAAAGATTGAGACTCTGATAGATGATAATTCGGAGCGAGCTCGTTTTATACAAAACGGCTGCTCGACAGTCAGTGAGGTCTACTCATCAGAAAGGATTGTGAATAAATACTTGGAAATCCTCAGAGGACTTGCTGAACAGCTTCCTATTCAATAATAGAAAACCACCTATTTTTCGTGTAAAAAATATTCATTAATTGTACTAATTCAAATATTATAGATTTTAAAATTTGTCAACACCACCAGTTTTACTTCAGGCGGGATTAACATTTATATGAGCCTTTTCCAATATTTCTCCCATTATCGCTGGATTAAAGAAAAACATAAGTATTTCTTGGAGACATGGCAAAGATTTATGGGTATGCTCTTGGCATCAAAAACCGGAGTAAAAAAGTTAAATTCCTTTAAGCAAGAAGTCCATAAGCATTTTCAAGAGGGCAAACATTCCCCAACGTATGAGATGTATGTGAATTACGCATTGAACACGAATAAACGCGGTGAGGTTATTGCCGATTTAATATCCAAATATATCAAACTTAAAGGTAAATCCTTTTTAGATGTGGGCACTGCGTATGGTGGTTATTTGGTTGCATTTGCTAAACGAGGATGTTTTCCCTATAAGGGAGTAGATATCGATAAAGATTTTATCAGATTAGGGAAATTAAATCTTAAAGAAAATAAGCTAAATCCTGATGCAATTATGCATGTGGATATCAGCTGTTTTTTACCTGATTTTCTAAGGGAAAAGAAATTCGACATTATTACATGTGCTGATGTAATAGAGCATGTTTATGATGTAAAAAAAACTATTGGGAATATAAAATCATTGATGGAAGACAAAGGTTATCTCCTCCTTGAGATTCCTAATCGATATAACATTTACAATGTAATATCTGATCCACACTTCAGCTTATTCGGAATTACTTTACTGGATAGAAGTGAGGCAGTAAAATATTTTACCTCTTTGCGACCAGGTAGTTATGAAGTTAATGAATTTTATGAACTCAATTATTATCTTTCCTTTTTTGAAAAGGAGATCTATAAGATAAATAAAATTTGGAATGAAAATATTGATTTCACAAAATTTGATAGGGCTTTTCAAACCGAAATTGAGATGGCATATACATCAAAAATTGATAGTCTTGCTATTTCTATAGAATTAAAAAATGCGCTAAAAGAGAAGCTTGATGAATATATAAGCAAATATAAAATTCAGATAGTTAAACGCAATATCGACTATTTTTATATTCAGACATGGAGAATGTTAATTTGTAAACTATAAAAAGATATTATAATTTATGGTATTTAAAATGTCATTCTTTGAAAGATAAAAAATGGATACTGTTCATACCAGCTATCGGAAGCAACGGATCGCCCATTGGGACGAGGTTGGCCGACAACTGGAAACATGGAAAGGATGGGGAAGATACTATCATCAACGTCTGATTGATATTTATCAGTATCTCGTGGTACCTGGACAGCGAGTGCTCGAGATGGGTTGTGGGATGGGGGATCTATTATCAGCGGTTAAGCCTTCTGTAGGCGTTGGAGTGGATTTCTCAGAGGAGATGGTGAAGCGTGCAAGGCAAAGGTATCCAGATCTTCACTTTATTTTGGCCGATGCACATGAATTAAAATTGAATGAGAAATTTGATGTCATCATCCTTTCTGATTTACTGAACGATCTTTGGGATGTTCAAACCGTTTTCGAGCAAATTGTCTCTGTATCAAAGCCTGAAACACGCCTCATTATCAATTCTTATAGCCGACTATGGGAGTTGCCGCTCGCTGTGGTCAAGCGGTTTGGAATGGCTAAGCCCACTCTATATCAGAACTGGCTAACAGTTGAAGATATCACCAATCTCTTAAATCTTGCGGGATTTGAGGTCATACGGCATTGGAGTGAAATTCTTTGGCCTTTGCAGATGCCGGTTTTGGGTGCTTTATGTAATCGCTATCTCGTCAAATTATGGCCATTTAAGCACTTTGCGCTCACAAATTTTGTAATCGCTCGTCCAACCGCTAAACACGGATGCCTATCTGAAGAGCCGCTCGTCTCAGTTATTGTCCCGGCCCGCAATGAGGCTGGAAGTATCTCGCAAATATTCGCACGTACTCCACAGATGGGAAGAGGAACAGAACTTGTTTTCGTTGAAGGCCATTCCAAGGATGATACCTTTGAGGTCATTGAACGGGAGATAGCTGCCCATCCGGACTGGCAGTGCAAGTTATTGCGGCAAACCGGAGTCGGGAAGGGGGACGCCGTCCGGCTGGGTTTCGAAAAGGCAAGCGGCGATGTGTTGATGATCTTGGATGCTGATTTGAGCGTCCCCCCCGAAGATTTGCCCCGGTTTTATGAGGTGCTTCGTTCGGGTAAGGGGGAATTTATAAATGGCGTACGTTTGGTGTATCCCATGGAAAAAGAGGCCATGCGATTTATGAATCTGGTAGGAAATAAATTCTTCAGCCTGGCCTTTTCCTGGCTGTTGGAACAGAAGATTAAAGACACCCTGTGCGGGACAAAGGTTTTGTGGAAGCATCATTACAACATGATTGTTGCGAACAGGGGCTACTTCGGCGACTTTGATCCCTTTGGTGATTTTGATCTTTTGTTCGGCGCCGCAAAATTGAATCTAAAGATTGTGGAAATGCCGATTCGCTACAGGGAACGTTCCTATGGTGCCACCAACATCAGCCGGTGGAAACATGGCTGGCTGTTGCTTAAGATGGTGTTCTTTGCTTCGAGGCGGATCAAGTTCAAATGACACACAAGGCAGCTTCAACTTATCAAGACCTGAACGAAGTCTCCTCCCGTCGTTCTGAATTCGTTTTTTTTGTTGTGATTATCCTTCTGGGTGTCCTGCCGCGTCTCGGGTTTGTCTTTTTGTTTCCAACTCAACCCATTTCCGATTTTAGAGGGTTGGTTGACTTTGCCATTGCCCTAAGCGACTCCGTATTCGCAAGAGGGGTATGGCAGTGGGAGTTCTTCAACGCGGGGTTACCCACAATCCTTTCAGGGATTATACGTATTTCTCCTGCTTCGCCGGAGACGACCGCGCGCTGGGCAACGGCCATCCTTACGGGGCTGGTTCCCATCCTCCCCTATGCCATATGGCATGGCGTGTTAAGTTTCCGTGCTCGGATTCTTGCAGGATTGTTTCTGGCCTTATGGCCCGGACAGATATTTTTTTCAGGTGTCATTGCACAGGATAATTGGGTCATTATCCCGACCGTTGCTTTGCCTTCACTTGCTGTCCGTTCCCTGGTGGCCCATGACGGAGGACATCCTTGCTGGTCCGCTGTCCTATTTGCTCTGGGCACATTTATTCGCCAAGAAATGTTTGTGGTCCTCATACCAGTTGCCCTTGCTTCTGCCGGGCTTGGCGCAGGGGACAAACGCCTGAAGCGGCATCTTTTCCTCTGGATGTCTGCAGTGCTCTTATTCCTCCTCCTGATTGCCGGCCAACGTGCCGTCGCCACAGGCCGGTTTGCATTGACAACGGAGCATGGTGGCAAGTCGGTGCTGGGTGCCTATGTACCCGGAGCAGGTCTGGATTACTGGACAGATCCTAGTCCCTATATCGCTTCCGTCGATCCTTCCCTGTTAAGCGACAAAAAGAGACTTCAAGAAGAATCGTATCGGTTGGCTCTGAAAGAGGCTTTACGGCGACCCAAATTTCACCTGATCCGGATTGTCAGCGCCGTTTTGAACTGTTTGGGTCGTCCCGACACCTCCAATTTTTATTGGAGCCTAAGCGCCTCCAGTGTTTTGCCTCAGGAGTACACGCAACGAAGTGACCTGTTTATAAAAAGAATATCACGATTGATCAATCCCTTTATGGTAATGATACACACCCTTTTTCTGGCCTCTCTTCTTTTCGGTCTTTTCAGGCGTCATTGGCCCATCCTCGTCGTCGCTGCAACGATACTCTTGAAAACTCTGGTCCATGGGGTGATTGTGGCCCAACCGAGGTATTTCATGCCTGCAATTGCGCTGGAGTGGCTTGCAATCGCATTATGGATAGATGACGTAATCCATAGCCGAGAAATCGCCCAATCCGTTGCAATCACATTGGGGGCCGTAATCGTCATCTTTTTATTGGTGATCGTTTCTCTTAAGGTGCAGGCCTATGTATTGACCCATGATGAGAATGTTCAACGGGTATCTCAAGCCTCCAAGACTGAAACAGCCCTACCGATTCATCGAATAATAAGAGTTGCCTGTGCCCCGGGCAGACCTCCAAAAGAGAGAATGAAATGGAGTCGGCAGGGTCCGATCCCTGTTGAAGGGAAAGCTTTCATTCAAAGAGGATACGACAGGTGTATCCCGGGATAAGATCCTTCTTGGGCGCACCTGACTTCTCCCCTGAAAGAGCATCGAGGACCGGCGGGGTGTAAAAGATTTTACGGATGCAGAGTTAAGGGTTTGAGCATGAGAGGTACTGGGAAGAAGATATACATCATCCTTGGATTTTCAATTAGCATTGTTTGTCTTTTTTTCGCGTTTAGGGGAATTCACTGGATGGAAGTGGCCACCACCCTGGTGAGGGCAAACCCATGGGGGCTGGTTGTGGCGGTACTTTTTCAACTCTTTGCTCTGGGGATTGCTGGACTTCGCTGGAAAACGATCATCAACCTCTCTGATGTTTCTTGGCTCCAGACCTCCCGTTCGATGATCGTTGGTTTTTTGGTAAACAATATCCTACCAGGCCGGATGGGAGAGTTTGTTCGGCCGATCCTGTTGGGCCAGGAAACGAAAAAGAGTAGAGCTTATCTATTTGCAACGGTTGTGATCGACCGAGTATCAGACCTCCTCGTCCTGGTTATTCTCGCTTTGTTATCCTTTGGGATGTTCCCCCTGGTTGCCTGGGCACGCCAACTGTCAATTGCAGGAGGAATGGTCTTGCTCTTCGCCTTCACCGCCATCGGGCTATTCAGTTATCCGGCGACAGGGTCAAGATTCGAAAATATTTTGTCCCGAATGAGCCCACTGCGTTTCCGTAAGAAAGTGGCTGAGTCTCTGCAAAGGTTGAGGCTTGGGTTCCAAAGCATCGGGTCAATTCAACGGGGAGCCGCCGTATTCTTGCTTTCCACTTTTCTATGGACGGCTGCGTTTATGAGTCTCTATTGTGCCGTGAAATCGTTTGGCCTGGAGGTCCCCATCTGGGGCATGATTCTGCTTCTCGTGGTGTTGAATCTTGGAAGTCTGATTCCCTCTTCTCCGGGATATGCGGGGACTTACCATCTTCTCGCCATCGCCGTCCTATCGACTTTTGGTATCCGGAAAGCGGAGGCACTGAGCTTTGTTCTTGTTTTTCATGCCGTCTGGTACGTTCCTCAAACGCTTCTCGGTCTTGCTATTTTGACTCAAAAAAACCTTCATCTTTGGCAATTGACGGGAAAGCAATCTTAGAGGATTTCACTGATGTTTGTAATTGTTTTCCATGGAGCAAGTTTAGAATCATCAAGAAATGTGATATTATTATCTCATGCTTCGTCCACGCAAAGGATGAATTGACGGGGAGAGCCATGAAAAAAGCTTTAGTTACAGGGATCACGGGTCAGGACGGTTCTTATCTGGCGGAGCTTTTGCTTGCCAAAGGTTACGAGGTTCACGGTCTCATCCGAAGATCAAGCACATTTAATACCGATCGACTTGATCATATATACAGAGACCCCCACGACCCCAACCGGAGACTTTTGCTCTATTACGGGGATTTGAATGACGGAGGCCAACTGAGCAATCTCATTTATAATGTGCAGCCGGACGAAGTTTACCATCTCGGTGCTCAGAGCCATGTTCGGGTCAGTTTTGATATGCCGGAGTTTACCGGGGACATCACGGGACTCGGTACAACACGGATGCTCGAAGCCATTCGCAGGAGTAGAATTAAAACTCGTTTCTATCAGGCCTCTTCGAGTGAGATGTTTGGAGATTCACCTCCCCCACAAAATGAAGAAACCCCTTTTAGACCTCGTAGCCCTTATGGCGCAGCGAAGGTTTATGCCTATTGGATGGTTAAGAACTACCGGGATGGACACGGCTTATTTGCAGTCAATGGTATCCTTTTCAATCATGAATCGCCAAGACGTGGCGAGACCTTTGTCACAAGAAAGATTACAAAAGCCATAGCCAGAATGAAATATGGACTTCAGGACAAGCTCTTCCTGGGGAATTTGGAAGCCAAGAGGGATTGGGGATTTGCCGGGGATTACGTTGAAGCGATGTGGCTCATGCTCCAGCACGAAAAACCTGAAGATTTCGTCATTGCGACAGGCGAATCACATTCAGTCAGAGAATTTGTCAATATTGCGTTTGATCACGCAGGTATCGAAATAGAATGGAAAGGAAAGGGTATAGAGGAGAAAGGTCTCATTCGATCTTTGTCCTCAACCTTAACCTCATCTTCGTCTTTGGGCATTGGAGATGCGATCATTGAAATTGATCCTCGCTATTTCCGACCAACAGAAGTTGAATCCCTTTTTGGCAATGCCACGAAAGCAAGGGAGAAACTGGGTTGGGAGCCAAAAGTCAGGTTTAAAGAATTAGCTCAAATGATGTTTGATGCCGATATAAAGGCATTAGAAGAGCTGAAACGCTGTCAAGATGTGATCAGAAAATTGTCAAACAGCAAATGACAGCTCTCAATCGCAAACCTCGAACCTAACGGAGTGAATATGTCTTTTTGGGTGAATAAACGAGTCGTGGTGACAGGTGGTGCTGGATTTCTTGGCTCCTTTCTGGTTGAGAAGCTGCTGAAACGCGGCGCTAAAGATATTTTTATCCCAAGAAGCAAGGATTATAATCTCGTGGAGATGGAAAGCGTGAAGCGCCTCTACCGAGATGCGAAGCCTGAGATTATTGTTCACCTGGCAGCTAAAGTTGGAGGCATTGGTGCAAATCGTGCTAACCCCGGGAAGTTTTTCTATGACAACCTTATGATGGGGGTTCAGATGATCGAGGTCGCAAGGCAAGTAGGAATAGAAAAATTTGTCGCAATCGGCACCATCTGCGCTTACCCGAAGTTTACCCCCGTTCCCTTTCAAGAAGAAGACCTGTGGAACGGCTACCCCGAAGAAACCAATGCTCCTTATGGTCTTGCAAAGAAAATGCTTTTGGTTCAGGCACAGGCTTACAGGCAGCAGTATGGATTTAATGCGATCTATCTTCTGCCGGTAAACCTCTATGGCCCAAGAGAAAACTTTGACTTGGAGACCTCTCATGTGATTCCAGCATTAATCCGAAAATGTATTGAGGCAAAGGAGAAGCATGATGACCATATTGTGGCATGGGGCGATGGATCACCAACTCGGGAGTTTCTTTATGTTGAGGATGCCGCTGAAGGGATTCTCCTTGCAACGGAGCTCTATAACAAGAGTGACCCGGTGAATCTGGGTAGTGCCAGTGAAATCAGTATTAAAGATTTGTTGGAAATGATTGCCCATCTGACAGGATTTGAGGGAAAGATCGTTTGGGACACGAGCAAGCCGAATGGGCAGCCACGACGCAAATTGGATATCCATCGGGCAAAGCAGGAATTTGGTTTTCATGCACAAACTCCATTTGAGAAAGGGTTAAGGAAAACGATCAAGTGGTATGTAGAAAACAGAAAAACTTAGAGACTTAAGATCGGGGATTTGAGGTCACCCATATCTTCACATTGATTAGAGGTTGATACTTGAGTCTGAAAGGTATTGGGAGGAATACTTATAAGATCCTCGGGTTTGGCATCAGCATTATTTGCCTCTATTTTGCATTTAGAGGAATTGAATGGATTCAGGTAGCCGTTACTTTTAGAAAGGCGAATTTCTTCTGTTTGATTTTATCGATCCTTTTTCAACTCCTTAGCCCGGCGATTGCTGGGTTTCGGTGGAATAAAGTCATTAACCTACCCGAAGTCTCATGGGCCTCTGCTTCGGTCTCCGTAATGATAGGCCTCATGGTGAATAATATCCTTCCGGGCCGGATGGGAGAGTTCGTCCGGCCTATCTTATTGGGCCAGGAGACTAAAAAGAGCAGAGCTTATCTTTTTGCCACCGTTGTGATCGACCGAGTATCAGACCTCCTCGTCCTGGTCATTCTCGCTTTGTTTTCCTTTGGGATGTTCCCCCTGGTTGCCTGGGCACGCCAGCTCTCAATAGTCGGGGGGGCGGCTTTGATCGTCGCCTTCACCGCCATCGGGCTATTCAGTTATTCAAACACAGGGTCGAAGATCGAAAGAATCGCATATCAGTTGAGCCCAGCCCGCTTTCACAACAAGATGGCCGATTCTTTCCAAAAACTAAGACTCGGTTTCCGAAGCATCGGATCGATTCAACGCGGAATTGCAGTATTCTTGCTGTCTTGGTCTCTATGGACGGCGGCTTTTTTTAGTCTCTATTATGCGCTCGATTCATTTGGGTTGTATGTCCATCTATGGGGAATGATTCTACTCCTCGCGGTGCTCAATCTTGGGAGTTTGATTCCCTCCTCTCCTGGTTATGCAGGGACATATCACCTTCTCGGGATCGCTATGTTATCGACTTTCGCCATAGGGAAAGCGGAAGCATTAAGTTTCATTCTTGTTTTTCATGCCGTCTGGTATGTCCCCCAGACACTCCTCGGTCTCATTTTGTTAACGAAGAAAAACCTTAGCTTTTGGCAATTGGTGAAGACGCAGAGGTGACGGGTTTTGTCTACCTCTGATTGTATAGGGTTTATGATAGATCAGAGTCAGAGTGAATTTTCTCGAAGGACTCGCGGATGAAGCACATAAACAGACTAACAGAACTCTCCGCCTTTTTGCCGGCTTACAACGAAGAGGGAAATGTTGAGCAAATGTGTGCCTCTCTTAGGGCAGTTCTGGCCCAGTTCGCTGAGGATTATGAGATCATTATAGTGGATGACGGAAGTAGGGATAAGACCGCGGAGATTGCGGATCGACTGGCGAGAGAGGATACCAAAATCCGGGTTGTCCATCATGACCACAATCTGGGTTACGGGGCTGCCATTCGAAGTGGAATTAACGCTTGTCGAAAGGAGTACATCTTTTTTACCGATGGAGACGGTCAGTTTGATCTCTCACAGCTCTCTTCTTTTATTCCACTCATGTCTGAATATGAAGCCATCATAGGGTATCGCTTAAATAGACAGGATAATTGGGTCAGGAAAGCCAACGCATGGGCTTGGAACCGATTAGTAAGATTGATGTTTGATCTCAAAGTGAGAGATAGTAACTGCGCCTTCAAACTTTTTCACCGGAAGATCTTTGACCAGATTCAGTTGGAGTCCTCGGGAGCGATGATCAGCACAGAGATGCTTGTTAAGATCTTTAAACAGGGATACAAGGTTTGCGAAGTAGGAGTTCTTCATTCCCCGAGACTTGCAGGTAAACAGACAGGTGCTAACATCCGCGTGATACTAAGAGCCTTTAACGAATTGTTTCGTTTCTATAAGAAAATGAAGGAGAATAAAAGATGAAACCAGTCTCGTTACTCTTGATGTCCGTGATTTCAGCGGTCGCAGGTCAAGTCTTATTTAAGAAAGGGGTCCTTATAACAGGACAGATTACGTTTAAGGAGTCAATGGCCGGAGAATTGATCAAATTGATTTTCAATCCCATCGTCTTTTCAGGATTGATCCTATATAGTGTTAGCGCTGTCCTATGGCTCGTTGCCCTATCAAAGACTACCCTAAATTTTGCATACCCATTCACCGCCCTCACCTTCGGGTTAGTGATGCTTTCGTCAAGGGTCATCTTCCTTGAACATATCCCACCCCTTAGATATCTTGGAATTGTCCTCATCTGCCTTGGCCTCTTTGTCTCTTCACTGGCGAAGGGTTAGATTTCGACAAGCATCCAACTTATTTGGCATGAGAAAGGAGTGCGCTTGAGACGGTTTTTGCCATTTTTCATATTATTCCTTGGGATTAATTTATTCGTTATGGCTTACCTGGCTCAGGAAAAATATATTCATTTTTGGGATACCTCCGGTTATTGGATAATGTATCAGGATTTTGGAGACTTGCTCAAACAAGATGCCTTCCGGGCCTTAAGAAATTTAATCACCTCTATCCGGCACGATGACTATAACCTACTCCCAATCGTCCTCCTCATGCCGTTCCGCTTTTTGTTCGGGGATGGGCGATTACCTTACATTTTGGCAATCGCAAATCTGTATGCCCTCCCTTCGATTCTATTATTCTTCTTTCTATTCAAAACAACTTTTTCTTCTTCTCCTTGTCAGCAATCTTCTCTACCCTACCTGTCAGTGTTAACCCTATCTCTCTTACCCCAATTCTGGGTTCCAGTCGTACGGGGATTTCCTGATGTGATCGGGGTTTCAATCATCACGATGATCATGCTCTTCTTTTTCAGACACCCCATAGAAGAACAAACCTTCATAAATTTAGTCTTGGTGAGCTTCCTTCTTGTTCTTATGCCCCTCATGAGACGCTGGTATGCCTTCTGGGTTGTTTCTTTTTTCATGACAATTTTTTTTGATGGGTTCGTCTTCAAGTATCCAGCGTATCGGTTCGAAATAAAAAAATATATGCCTGCTCTCAGAAACATCTTACTGGTCGGAATAATATCTGCTCTTCTATTTCTCCTTATTGCCACCCCTCTTGCAAAAAGGATGCTTTTGACGGATTATGCCGATGTCTACTCTGCTTATAGAGATTATGACTCGTTAATCGAGCCTCTCAAAAGGATCTATTACTATTTTGGGTTCATCCCTATTTCTCTTTTTTCTTTAGGTTCATTTCTTTCAATTTTGAATAGGAAGACGAGGCGGTTCTCTTTATTCTTATTTCTCCAGCTCATCTTTATCTTTTTACTATTTTCTCGAACACAGAATTTTGGTTTCCAGCATCTTTACCTGCTCATTCCAGGAATAGCTGTCTTTATGTCGCTTATCGCAATAAGAATACTCCAATCAAGGCCAATACTTCATAAAATTCTCTTTCTCGTTGCCTTTGTTTTCATTTATTCCATTAATTTTTCATGTGTCTTTATCCCAAAAGCCTATGCCTGTTTTGAACGGTTTACCTCTCCGCTCTTAGGGATGAGGCACTTTCCCCTTGTTCGAAGCGATATTGGCGTATTCAAAGATTTATTGGTCACCCTGAATCATTTAATTCAATCTAAAAATGATTTGATCTATGTTTTATCGAGCTCGGTCGTCCTGAATGAAGACATCCTGATCAACGCGAGCCGGATGAATCACATGACGATTCATAAGCATATTCTTCCAGTGTATCATGTGGACAAGCGGGATGGATTTCCCCATCATTTTTTCGATGCAAAATACGTCATCCTGGGAGAGCCTATCCAGTACCATCTCAATCCCGACGATCAGAGGGTGGTTGGTATTTTAGGCGAACAGATCCTTCATCAAAAAAAGATCGGTTTATCTTATGAAAAATTACCCTACGAGTTCAGCCTCGATAACCATGTCAAAGTGTCAATTTATGAAAAGAAGTTTCCCATTAGAGGAGCCGATATTGAAGATCTATCGGAGTTATTCATTAGCTATTATCCTGACAAGAGGCCCAAGTTTAAAATCTATCGGCTTCCGTGCGAGATTTATGATGAAATGCCGAAAGACCCTCTTAAGCCCCTGTCGGTCAATTATGGTGATAAGGTTAGATTCCTGAAGATGACCTTCGCCAAACTGTCTTGGAATCGTTTGGAAATATCTTATTATTGGCAGATCCTTGGTGACCTGAGTGCCTATATTTCGTTTGTTCACTTCACAGATCTTGGCAATCATATGCTTTTCCAGAACGATCATGCTATCGGGCCAGTGCGATCGTATAAGGACCTCATCGGGAAGTTCATGAAAGAGACTTACTTATTAGATGTTCCTCAGTCCGCTGCGAACAAAGAGGTTTATGTGAAGGTGGGTATTTATTCACCCTCGGACGGAGATCGTCTCAAAATTATGTCGCCAGGCGAGGTGCGAACAGATGAGTGGGAAACACGGGCTATGGTCGGCAAGATTAATTTTTAGGGAAAAAATTTTTCGGATCACGTTCAAAAGTCAGTTATCGGTTGAAAATCAGGGGTCGCACCTTCAAAATTCGGTTATGTTTTTGTTTCAATGAGATTCAATTACTCTTCTGTACCTCTATTTTTTCCCCTTCGAAACAAAAAAGCCTGGATTCGTTTTTTCGAATGCCAACCTTTCTTTAGGTTCCGCCACCTTTCCGCCTCTTTTTCAGACCCGTGCTGCACGACTCTCTTGACAAGCCTTCTGAGCTTACGTTATGTTACTTACGTAAGAAAAGGAGGTATCTCATGGATAAAATCTTTTCTGCGCGGATTGATGAGTCTGTGACAAACCACATCAGTTCACTTGCCCGCCGCCTCCGTACGTCCAAAAAGAAGATCATCGAGAGTGCCATCGAGATATACGCCGCCCAGGTGGATAAAGAGCAGGAGTTCGACGTTTTTGAGCATACCTGTGGGGCCTGGCAGAGGAAAGGGACGCCGGGGGAGACAGTAGTTAAGGTTCGGAGGGCATTTCGGGATTCGATGAAAAGGCATCAACCATGAGGGCTTATATTGATTCAGACGTCCTGATCTGGCATTTGCGGGGGGAACGTAAGGCGCTCAGGTTTCTGCAGCGCCTCCGTGACTCGGGGGAAAACGAGCTATGGACGGGTGCGATGCAGCGGGCAGAAATTGTGTTCTTCATGAAACCGGAGGAGGAGACTGCCACACTCTTACTTCTATCTCAGTTCAAGACCGCGTCCATAGACCAGAGGATCGTTGACGCAGCGGCGACGTTGTATCGGCGTTGGCAACCAAGCCATGGGTTGGATATTAATGATGCAATTCTCGCTGCCACAGTCATGCAGACCGGAGGCCAGATATTTTGCTTAAACACAAAGCATTATCCGATGCCCGGCCTCCTGGTGAAGAAAGCATGGTAGCAGCCCAGGAGGGCCGCTTGGGCACACACCTTCAAAATTCAATTGAGTTTTGCATTTCAAAGAGAATCGGTTAGTTTTCTTGAGTTCTTCTTTTCCTCTATCAAAATAAAAAACCTGGCTTCGCTTTTTCGAATGCCAGGTTTTTTTGGTGTTACCTCACCTGATTTTATGCTGAAGCGGTGGCGAAATGTCAAATGAAATCTTAGGCTTGATTCTGTATCTGGTGTATCGGAAGGTATTGAAAATTTTTGGAATAAATGGTAATTAATGGCATAGTTTATGCTGATCAAAATTCCGATGAAAACTCTAACTATCTTTGGAACGAGACCAGAGGCCATTAAACTGGCCCCTATCATTAAAGCTTTAGAAGATCGTCCAGATCAATTCAATTCGTTAGTTTGTGTGACGGCCCAGCACCGAGAGATGCTGGATCAGGTCCTTCATGTCTTCGATATTCAGCCCGATCACGACCTCAATATCATGAAGCCGAGGCAAGATCTCTATGAAATCACTTCTGAAATATTGTTGAAACTTAAGAATCTTCTGAAGGAGGTTAACCCTGATCTCATTCTGGTACAGGGAGATACGACCACTACGTTTGTGGCAAGCCTTGCGGGCTTTTATCAAAAGATAAGAATTGGCCACATCGAAGCAGGTCTGAGGACCTATGAAAAATATCAACCTTTTCCGGAGGAGATCAATCGTCATTTAACCTCTGTGGTCGCTGATTATCATTTTGTCCCAACCCGAAAGGCGAGGAGCAATTTATTGAAAGAGGGCATATTAGAGGATTGCATTTATGTGACTGGAAATACGGTGATCGATGCCCTTTTATGGATTCTGAAGAGGCAATCCCTTCCGGAAAATCAGAAGAGAATGAAAGACTATTTTTTAGAAAAATTCGGAATATCAACAGACCCTCAGAGATTGATTCTCGTCACCGCTCATCGCCGAGAAAGCTTTGGAAAAGGGTTTGAAAGTATCTGTCAGGCTTTGGAAGAGATTGTATTGAAAAATACGGATGTCCAGATTGTTTATCCTGTTCATCTCAACCCAAATGTTCAGGAGCCTGTCCACCGGATGATCGGAGAGATGGCACGGGTTCATTTGATTGAGCCTCTTGATTATGAACCCTTTGTCTATCTCATGAGTAAAGCTTTCTTGATCCTTACCGACTCGGGAGGGATTCAGGAGGAAGCTCCATCCATCGGAAAGCCCGTACTGGTCATGAGGGAGGTCACGGAGAGGCCAGAAGCGGTGGAGGTAGGGACGGCCAAACTGGTAGGGACGCAAGCGGAAAATATCGTTTGGGAAACACAGAAATTATTAGATCACCCGGAAGATTACAGAAGGATGGCTAACTTAAAAAATCCATATGGCGACGGAAAAGCCTGTGAGAGGATCATCAACATTCTTGCTGGGAAGAGCGATTGGGAGCCATTCGCTTAGGAGATGGTTTCAAAAGAGATGAAGCAGATTCTGATTATTGCTTACTCCTATCCACCGCTCATGGAGGCCCAATCGATTCGATGGGCCCATTTTTCTAAAGAGCTCATAAAAAAAGGGAACAAAGTCGATGTCCTGACGATAAGACTCCCAAGTTATTATGATGACGGACTCTATCTCATAAGAGATGCCTCTGTCCATCGAACCTATCCTGGCCCAATTCAGAGCCTATTTTTCCACACCAAAGCGGCTCTTCGAGTGGAGGATAAATCCTACCAAGAAAAGAGGAAGAGCATCGCCCACCAATGTCTGAGGGGAGGTTATGATACCTTACGAAGGGTGATGAATTTTGTTTTGATTCCAGATTTACGAACGGAATGGTTTGTCTTTGCTGTTTTTAAACTTTTTCGCCTCATGAATAAAAGGCGCTATGATATCGTCATATCCAGCCATGAACCAGGAGTTGATCACCTTTTGGGATTCCTTGCGAAGATCTTTTACCATTTTCAATGGATCGGAGATTTCAGCGATCCCATGTTCACTTTCTACACCCCTAAGCTGAGGAGGCCCATAGATCAAAGAGTTCAGGGCGCTCTTCTTAAACGCATGGATCGGGTCTTGGTGACGAATCGAAGGTTAAAAGAGGATTTTCTGGCCCAATATCCTTTTTTATCGAACGAGCGGATATCTGTTCTCACCCAGGGGTTTGACGATGGATTTTGGAAAGAGTCCCATATGCCCGTCAATTATAAGAAGAAGCTTCGTCTTGTCTACACGGGGACTTTTTACCGAGGTGAAAGAGATCCATTGGAGCTGTTTAAGGCTTTGAGGGATCTCAAGGAGATGGATGTGGAATTTATCATCGCAGGAAGGAATGATGAGGTTATTGGCGATGCAAAGAAATTTGGATTATTGGGAAGCAAAGTCATTTATTTGGGTTATTTAAAATACGAAGAGTCTATCCGTGCTCAGTATGAAGGGGATGTCTTGGTTCATATTGGCAATAAATCCTCGAATCAGGTACCCGGTAAAATTTACGAATATCTGGGAGCGAGAAAACCCATCCTCGCAATTCTTGAAAACCCTAATGATGAAATTAAGGATTTGGTCTTAAAACTCGAAAGAGGGGTTGTGACACCCAATGAGTCCTCGAAGATCAAAGAAGCCATCTCACTTTTATGCGAATTGTATAAAAAAGAAAAGCTCTATTCATCGTTCAATCTTTTTTTAGAAGATGTTGCTCAATACTCGTGGGGATCGCTGTCGAATCTCCTGATTAATGGGATAGGGGGGGATAGGTGACCGAGTTGAAGAAACCCGATTCTCAGATTAAAGTTGCCTTTGTGGACCACAGCCCAGAGATCGGAGGGGCGGAATCCTCTCTCCTGACATTTCTGCGCCGCATGGATAAGAACCAGTTTAATGCTACGGTGATATTAACTTCTGAGGGACTCTTTTCAAAAAGATTGAGGGAGGAAAATATTCAGGTTAAGGTCATTTACCTCCCATTGACATTGATCCGTCTGAAGAGAGGAAATGCTCTAAAGGCTTTTCTATTTCTCGCTGTTTACCTTTTCCCCCTCCAATTCTTTATCATAAGGCTTT
>Ga0315280_10002003_pt1 | contig 33704 bp, 32 predicted proteins | sample YL17G06_40_MG_FD_203697 | JGI IMG/M metagenome (GOLD analysis project Ga0315280, IMG submission 203697) | Sediment microbial communities from Yellowstone Lake, YNP, Wyoming, USA - YL17G06_40 | ecosystem: Environmental > Aquatic > Freshwater > Lake > Sediment | place: USA: Wyoming | collected...
ACAGGTATGCATGCGCCACAGCCAATACACTGGAACGGATCAATCTTGGCCTTTCCCTCAAGCATAGTTATAGCGTTTACTGGACAAATCGGAACACAAGCGCCACAGCCATTACACAAATCCGCAAGCACAAAGGCTTTTTCAGGACTCGTCGTAACATATTCACCCTTAAGGAAAAGCGACGCCTTAGCCGCAGCTCCCAAACCATCAGAAACCGTGTCACGAACATCCTTAGGGCTTAAAGCACAGCCGCACACAAAAATTCCAGTAACAAGCGAATCAACCGGGTCAAGCTTAGGATGCTTTTCTGTTATGAAGCCATCTTCGCCAGTAGCAACCTTCATTTTATCAGCAAGCTCTTTAAGCCCAGTAGGCGGAACCATTGGCGTAGCCAAAGCAACCATGTCATATTCGTATTCCCCTGTCTCGCCCGTCAACGTGTCTTCAGCTAAAACAACAAGTTTGCCATTACTATTGTTCTTATAGATTTCAGCCACTTTTCCACGGACAAAAACGACTCCGGCTTCTTCGTCTCGCCAGTAAAGGTCTTCATAGCCTTTGCCCGTAGCCCTTATATCAATATAGTGAATTGTGACATCTATCCCCAGCATCTTCTTAAGCACAAACGCTTGCTTAAGCGAATACATACAGCAAATGCGGCTGCAGTAGGGAATGTAGTTCTTATCCCTAGAACCAGCACAAAGCAAAATCGCCATCTTCCTAACGTCGCTACCATCAGCCCTCTTAACATAGCCGCCAGTAGGCCCAGTAGCAGAAGTAAGCCTCTCCAAATCCATCATTGTTATAACGTCTTTGTAATTGCCATAACCATAAATTTCCAAGTTTCTGGCATCGTAAAGCTTGTATCCCGTGGCCAAAATTATGGCGCCAACGTTTAGCTCGACATTTTTGCCTTTGTCCTCTAGGCTTATGGCTTTAGCTGGACAAAGCTTCTCGCATTTTCCACATTTATTGCAAGCATCAAAATCTATCGTATAAGCAGAGGGAACAGCCTGTGGAAACTCTATGTAAGCTGCTTTTCTCTGAGACAAGCCTTCATTAAACTCGTCTGGAACAGTTACTGGGCAAACTTTGGCGCAAACACCACAGCTTCTGCATTTCTCAACATCCACGCCCCGTGGCTTCATGAAAACCTTAACAGAATAATTGCCTGGTCGCCCGCCAACTTCTTGTACTTCCGCATAAGTAAGCAAATTTACGTTTGGGTTTCTTCCAACTTCAGCCATCCTCGGAGTTAAAATACACTGAGCGCAGTCAAGGGTTGGAAAAACCTTTGTCAGTTTTGCCATGTTGCCGCCTATGCTCGGTTTTCTCTCCACAAGGTGAACCTTAAAGCCTAAATATCCAAGCTCAAGCGCAGCAGTAATGCCAGCTATGCCACCACCTATAATGAGGATTTCTCTTGAACATTTTTCGCTTATGGTTTCTAACGGCTCAAGCTCCCGACTTCGCTCGTATCCACCTCTAATTAAACTTATAGCCTTCCTCGTGGCTTCCGCCGATGCATGCGGTCCGTGAACCCACGAGCTTTGCTCCCTAATGTTCACAAACTCGAGCATGTAGGGATTCAAACCAGCCCTTTCCAAAACGCTTTGGAATGTGGCAAGGTGCATTCTCGGCGTGCAGCTTGCAACCACTGCCCTGTCCAAATTTTCCTTCTTTATGGCTTCAACTATCATTTCTTGGGCTGGTTTTGAGCACAAGTATTTGTTATATTTGGCTACAGCAACTCCTTCCCAGTTTTTAACAGTGTCAACTACGGCCTTAACGTCTATAACGTCGCCTATATTTCCACCGCACTCGCATACAAAAATGCCGATTCTGGACGGTTTCTTCTCCATCTGGGCAATCTCCATCTTCCATGATACGTTTTAATTCATACAAGGGAAAACACTTATTAAAAATCTTACTCCCTCATTTCAATAAAAAGTGACGTAGAAAATGAACGTTCAGGAACTTGTCCAAAAACATAAGCTTCTCGAATGCATCCAATGTGGAATGTGCACCGGAAGCTGCCCAGTTACAAGAAAAGCTAACCTAAACGTTAGAAAGTATATGCGCGAAGTCTCTGCTTTGGGCCAGTTGACCATACACCCACAGAACGAGTTATGGAGTTGCACAAACTGCTCAGCATGTGCTATTCGCTGCCCAAAAGACATGTACCCATACGAATTTTTAATTGACATTCGCAGCATGGCCGTTGAACAAGGACAAGTTCCCCCAACCATCAGAGACGCATTAGAAAGCATCTTCAAAAATGGCAACCCATGGGCAAGAATACGCGGCAAACGGTCTGAATGGAGTCAAGGCCTAAACCTTAAGCACATTTCACAAGGCGCAGAAATTCTCTACTATGTTGGTTGCACATCAGCCTACGACCCAAGGATTCAAAACGTAGCCAAAAGCCTTGCCTCATGTTTTGAAAAGGCTGGGGTGGATTTTGGCGTTTTAGGCGATGAGGAGAGTTGTTGTGGAAGCGAAGTCTACGGTATGGGTGAAAAAGGTTTATTCGAGTTTCTAGTTGAGGAGAACATGAAAATCTTCAACAAATACAACATAAAACAAGTAGTCACGAACTGTCCCCATGGCTTTCACGCGTTCAAAAACCGATACAACCAAACCAGCTTCGAGGTGCAACACCATACGCAATTGCTTGCAAAACTAATTGAGAATGGGAAACTCACGTTCTCAAAAGAAGTTAATAAAAAAGTTATTTATCATGACCCATGCTTCTTGGGTAAACAAAACGGCATCTACGAAGAACCACGTAAAGCTATTGAAAGCGTGCCAGGCGTCAAGCTCTTAGAGTTTGACCGTTCAAGGGCAAGAAGCCTCTGCTGCGAAGGCGGCGGTGGAAGAATGTGGGTTGACATTCCAGGCCCACGTCTAGCAGAAATACGAGTTAAGGATGCTGTCGAAGCTGGCGCAGAAATATTGGCTGTGGCATGTCCATTCTGCCTCCTAACAATTGAAGACGCCGTCAAAACCACGGGAAACGAAGGAAAAATCCAAATCATGGATATAGCAGAACTACTCACACTAGCCCTTTGACTTTCCTTTTGCTGGAAGATGCATTTTCAATTCTGAAGATTTTGGAATTTCAGAAATTTACGAAAATTCCGAAAAGCATAAATATTCTGAACGATATCGCTCTCTGCGGAGTAAAGTATGACTAACAATGTAGGATGTTGCAAAGTTGATGCTGTCGTGACGGTAGATTCAAGAGGGCAAATAGTTCTTCCAAAAGATTTGAGGGAGAAAGCAAAGCTAAAGCCAGATGATAAATTGGCAGTTATCGGATGCGAACGCAACGGTGAGATTTGTTGCATCATGATGGTTAGAGCCGATGACCTTGGGAACACATTAAAGACCATGCTCGGACCAATGCTCAAAGAAATCTTCAAATAGGAAATGGTTAATGTGGAAGAAGAAAAAATTAAGAAAATGGTAAGAGAAGGCTACGCCAAAATAGCTAAAACAGAAAATTGCTGCTGCAGCCCAAAAATTAGCAAGAAAATTGGTTATACCAAAAAAGAACTGCAATCTGTTCCTAAAGGCGCTGATTTCAGTCTTGGATGCGGAAATCCCATTGCACTTGCATCTTTAAAAGATGGAGAAACCATCCTCGATCTCGGTTCAGGCGCAGGACTCGACTGTTTCCTTGCCGCGAACATAGTTGGGGAAAAGGGAAACGTTATAGGCGTGGACATGACGCCTGAAATGATTGATAAGGCAAGAGAAAACTGCAGAAAAGGCAAATATAAAAATGTAGAATTCAGGTTTGGAGAGATTGAGAATCTGCCGGTTGCCGACAACACTGCAGACGTCATCATTTCAAACTGCGTAATCAACCTCTCACCAAACAAAAAAAGAGTTTTCAAAGAAGCCTTCAGAACGTTAAAACCTGGTGGGAAATTAATGGTTTCAGACATTGTCTTATTGAAAGAATTGCCTGAAACTGTAAAAAAGAGCGTGAAAGCGTATATTGACTGTCTTTCCGGAGCAGTGATGAAAGACAAATACATCGAATTAATCAAGGATGCAGGGTTTCAAGACGTGAAAATAGTTGAAGAAACACGCTTCCCCATAGATTTCATTGTCAATGACTCGACTGCAAAAGCCATCATGAAACAGTCAAATATACCCGTTAAAAACGCAAAAACCCTTGCCAGTTCAGTCGCAAGCATCAAAGTCTACGGCATAAAGCCGCAGTAATTAAAGGCAATGTCGCGAATGCTTCATAAATAAGTAATATTCAGATTAATCTGTTCAAGGGTTGTTTCGGATGGAAAGTTGGGATTTAATCATCATTGGGGCTGGGACTGCCGGTTTAGCAGCAGGAATTTACGGCGCAAGAAGCGGACTAAAAACGCTTGTTTTGGAGGAAAAAATGGCTGGTGGCACAACGTTAGACGCCCCATTAGTTGAGAATTATCCAGGTTTTCAAAACATAAGTGGAGTCGAACTAGCCCAGAAAATGGCGGTCCACTGCAGAAGCACAGGCGTAGCAATCCATGAATTTGAAAAGGTCCTAAGCCTAGACCTTAAAGGCGAGAAAAAAATCGTGAAAACCAACAAAACAACTTATCAGGCAAAAGCAGTTATTATCGCCTCTGGCTCGCATTACAGTGAAATTGGCGTTCCAGGCGAAAAGGGGTTCCTTGGAAGAGGCGTAAGCTATTGCGGGATTTGCGATGGTCCCTTGTTTAAAGGTAAACGTGTACTTGTTGTCGGCGGCGGCAACACAGCACTAATAACCGCTCTATACATCGCAGGACTCGCATCAGAAGTCAAAGTCGCACATCGCAGAGATGCATTTCGTGCCCAAGAAGCCCTTGTTAAGGCATTAAAGGAAAAAGCGAACGTAGAAATTTTGTGGAACACTGAAGTAAAAGAAATTAAAGGCGAAAAACTAGTCAATAAAGTAACAATTTTTAATAGCAGAACTGGAGAAACCAAGGAATTACCCGTTGACGGCGTTTTTGTTCAAGTTGGAGAAACCCCTAACAGCCAATTAGCCAAAGAGGCAGGTGTTGAGGTTGACAAAGATGGCTACATAACAATTGACATCAGGCAACGGACAAACATAGCAGGGGTTTACGCAGCTGGAGATGTTACAAACCATCCGGTTAAACAAGTTGGAACGGCTGTGGGACAGGGCATAACTGCAGCCTTAGAAGCTTACGGTTACATTCGAAGACCTTATTATTACAAACAATAGAAAACATTCCAAAACCATTATATTTCTCTAGGTTGTTTACAAACAATTCCAAACCAATAACTCGGGTCGAAGCATAAAGCACACAACAATTGAACGTTGGAGCAATGGAGACTAAACCGCATGTATAAAATCATAACTAAGATGGAGTTAGCTCCAAAAATTAAGTTGATTGAGATCCATGCTCCGGAGATAGCTGAAAAAGCTCAAGCTGGACAATTTGTCATTTTGAGAGTAGATGAAAAGGGGGAACGGTTTCCCTTAACACTTGTGGATTGGGATTATCAGAAAGGAACAATAACACTCATTTTCCTTGAAATAGGTGTTTCAACTAAAAAGCTTGGTGAGCTTGAGAGCCAAGATGAAATATTAGATGTTGCTGGTCCTTTAGGAAATCCAAGTGAGATAAGACATTATGGCTCAGTATGTGTCATAGGCGGAGGAGTGGGCACCATATCTGCCTATCCCATAGCAAGAGCCCTCAAAGAAGCAGGAAACAAAGTGATTTCGATAATTGGAGCCAAAAGTGCTAAGCTGCTAATTCTTGAAGATGAAATGGGGAAGATTTCAGATGAACTTTATATTTCCACGGATGATGGCACAAAGGGACAAAAAGGATTTGTTAGCGACGTATTGAAACTGCTAATTGAGAAAGGACACACTTTTAACCTTATATATGCAATTGGACCGGCCGTGATGATGCGTGCTGTTGCCGAGGTCACAAGACCGTATAATATCAAAACCATTGTAAGCTTGAATTCCATAATGGTTGATGGAGTGGGCATGTGCGGCGCTTGCAGGGTTACTGTGGGAGGCGAAACACGATTTGCTTGCGTGGATGGACCGGAGTTTGATGCCCACGAGGTGGATTTTGGAGAGTTGATTAAAAGGCAGATGATGTATCTCTCAGAAGAAAAGTTGGCTTTAGAACGTTGGGAAAACAGGAGACAAGTCTGCAATGAGCGAACCTAAACCCAAACCGAAGGTCCAGAAAGAAGCCGTACCGATACCTAAGCAGAGGCCAGAAGTCCGCAAAAGAAACTTCGATGAAGTTGCGCTTGGCTACACCGAAGAGCAAGTCTTAGCAGAAGCCAACCGTTGCCTGCAATGTCCAAAACCAGAATGTGTGCAAGGCTGCCCAGTTGAAATTGACATTTCAGCTTTCATCAAGTTTATCAGGGAGAGAAAATTCGACGAAGCAATAAAGAAGATTAAGGAGAAAAACAGCCTTCCAGCTATTTGCGGGCGGGTGTGTCCCCAAGAGGACCAATGCCAGAAGTTCTGTGTACTTGGAAAAGTAGGCGACCCCGTCAGTATAGGGCGGCTGGAGAAATTTGTAGCTGATTGGGAAAGGCAAAGAGGATTTGATGTTCCTGAGAGGGCGCCGCCAACTGGCAAAAGGGTCGCAGTAATAGGTGCTGGCCCAGCCGGGCTCACAGTTGCGGCTGATTTGGCGAAGCTTGGCCATGAGGTTGTTATCTTTGAAGCGCTTCACCTTCCGGGTGGAGTGCTCATGTATGGCATTCCGGAGTTTCGTTTACCCAAAAGTATAGTTCAAGCAGAGGTTGATTATGTAAAAAAGCTCGGCATGGAAGTACGCACAAACTTTCTCATTGGAAGAACATACACCATTCCCGAGCTTCTCAAAAGGGGATTTGACGCGGTTTTTATTGGAACGGGTGCGGGTTTGCCTCAGTTTCTTAGAATTCCTGGAGAAAACTTCGGCGGAATATACTCTGCGAATGAGTTTTTGATTAGGGTTAATTTGATGAAAGCCTATGCTTTTCCCGCTTATGATACGCCTATAAGGATTGGTAGGCATGTTGTGGTTATTGGCGGCGGCAACGTAGCGATGGATAGTGCGCGTTCTGCTTTGCGTTTGGGTGCTGAAGAAGTCTGTATAGTCTATCGTCGTTCGCGTGAGGAGTTGCCAGCTCGGAAGGAGGAGATTGAGAATGCTGAGGAAGAGGGTATTGTCTGTAAGTTTTTGGCTGCGCCTGTAAGGTTTGTTGGTGATGAGAAGGGTTGGGTTAGGCAGATGGAGTGTATTTGTATGGAGTTGGGTGCGCCTGATGAGTCTGGTAGGCGTAGGCCTGTTCCTGTTAAGGGTTCGGAGTTTGTTATGGATGTTGATACGGTTGTTGTTGCAATTGGGCGCACGCCTAATCCGATTATTCAGCGGACGACTGAAGGTCTAGAGGTTACTAGGTGGGGTACGATTGTGACGGATGAGAATGGCAAAACAAGCATTGAAGGCGTCTATGCTGGTGGGGACATTGTGACAGGCGAGGCGACTGTGATAAGCGCAATGGGAGCAGGCAAAAAAGCAGCAAAAGCCATACACGAATACTTAATGAAGAAATAGACAATTTATGCTTCAAAAGCAACCTAAATTGGATACCTCTATCTTTTTTGATGGTAAACTCTGTTGCTCTCTGCGGAGTTTATAGCCCCTATATAGGTTGAACTTTCAATACACTCACTATTGTGAAAAGATGAATTATTGGAGATTTTGGATTGTAATATGGATAGACTCTCTAGATTTTTGCATTCTTTGGATATTAGGCTTCAAATAAAGTGGTCGGTTTTTATGTAGGGTTATGAGGAAAGTCTATTTCATTGGGATGGCTCGAACGCTGTCTTCTTTGACTATGAGGAAGCAATTTTCTATAGGGGTTCCGGAGGCTAGTAGATTTTCGATTCTTTTGGCTATGTGTTGAGGGGATTTTGGAATGAATCTTAACAAGATTATGCCTTTAACCTTGAGTTTTTCTTTGAATGCGAGTTTGCCGAAGTCCGTGTCAAATGTTATGATGATTCTGCCTTGTTTGTTGGCTAGGTTCAGTACCTCTTTATCGCTTAAGCCCGGCGAAATTTTTAGGGTTGTGGTTATGTCGATGTCTTTTTGCCTTAGGGTTTCTACGGCTTTAAGCGGAATGTTTTCGTCGGCTAGGAACTTGGTCAAGGTAGTGGATAAACCCTCTCTTCTTTCAAGATTTCTGTGGCGTATTTTAGAACTGCGGTTATGTCTTCTCTTTTGAGTTGTGGATAATTCTCCAGTATTTGTTCGGTTGTCCAGCCGTTGGCGAGGAGGTCTAGAATTAGTTCTACGGATATTCTGGTGCCTTTTATTATTGGTTTTCCAGCTAGTATTTTGAGGTTAACTGTTATTCTGTTTCTCCAGTCTTCGGTCATTTAAGCACCATCTTTATGGGTTGAGCAATGGTATATAAATGTCTTCGCATTAACGTCGTCCATCACCGTTTCATATACACACTATAAATAATTGTTAAAAATGTTAAGAATTTTTAAAAATCATAATTATTTTAAGTTGTAGTGTTGTTGCATAAAGTTTTAATTTTCCTATCCGAATGAAAACCATAGATTAGGAAGGTTATCCGTCTTGGTTACGTTATACCTTGATAAGATTTTTAATCCTCAAAGCGTCGCCATAGTCGGCGCAAGCGACGAAGAAGGCACCGTTGGCTATGCGTTAATGAAAAATTTTACAGAACATGGTTTTGAAGGCAAAATCTACCCAGTCAACATCCGCAAAACCGAAATTTTAGGCTTAAAAGCCTACCAAACCGTAGAGCAAATCCCAGAACCAGTCGACCTTGCAGTAATCGCAACTCCAGCCAAAACCGTTCCAGACATAGTCGAACAATGCGGAAAAACGGGCATAAAAGGCATAATCATCATATCAGCGGGCTTCAAAGAAATAGGCACTGAAGGCAAAGCATTAGAAGACAAAATCACCGAAATAAAAAACAAATACAAACTACGCATAATCGGACCAAACTGTTTAGGCATAATCCGCCCAAGCATGAACCTGAACGCTACTTTCATAAGCAAAACACCAAAACCCGGCAACATAGCCTTCATCAGCCAAAGCGGAGCCCTAGGCTCAGCAATTATTGACGTGGCTATACACGAGAACATTGGCTTCAGCAACTTCGTCTCAGTAGGCTCAATGATAGACGTAGACTTCGGCGATTTAATCGATTACTTCGGCACAGACCCAAAAACCCGCAGCATACTAATGTACATGGAAGGAATATCTGACGCAAGAAAATTCATGAGCGCCGCCCGCCATTTCGCAAGAACAAAACCAATAATCGTCGTGAAAGCTGGCAAATTCGGCGAAAGCGCGAAAGCCGCAGCTTCGCACACAGGTTCGCTTACGGGCGAAGACATGGTATATGATGCAGCATTCAAACGCGCTGGAATTGTACGCGTTGAGGAAATAGCCGACTTATTTAACAGCGCCGAAGTCTTGGGACTGCAACCCCTGCCAAGAGGTCCAAACCTTGCCATAATCACCAACGCCGGCGGTCCAGGAGTTATGGCTACTGACGCGCTCATAGCCAGAGGAGGAAAACTAGCTAAACTAAATCAAAAAACAATTGACCTTCTCGACAGTATTTTGCCACATTACTGGAGCAGAGGCAACCCAATCGACATCCTAGGAGACGCCAAAGCAGACCGCTACAAAGCAATAGTAGAAGCCTGCCTTAACGATGAAAACGTCGATGGCATACTAATCATTTACACTGCTCAAGCCGTGGCAGAACCGGTTGAAATTGCCAAAAGCATCGTGGAACTGTGCAAAAGCAGAGGCTACCAAAACAAGACGATTCTAACCTCTTTTATGGGTTATGGAGCAGTGGAAGAAGCAAACTGCATCTTCAACGAAAACAACATCCCAACATACTCCACGCCAGAACAAGCAATCAAAACATACCATTATATGTGTCAATACAAACGAAACCTAGAACTGCTCTACGAAACGCCTGAAGAACTGCCAGTAGACGTTGTTCCGCCGAAACGTCCACTCATGGTGATAATGAGAAACGTCGCAATAGAGAATCGTGAAATACTGAACGAAGCGGAAGCCAAAGCATTCTTAGAATATTACAATTTCCCAGTTGTAAAAACAAAAGTCGCCCAAACAGAAGACGAAGCCGCCACAATAGCCTCTCAGCTAGGCTACCCTGTTGTGCTAAAGATTCTTTCTCCTCAAATAATCCACAAAACTGAGGCTGGCGGTGTCGCACTTGACATAAAAAGCGAAAACGAAGTTCGAGAAACATTCAATCGCCTCATAAAAAAGGCTAAAGAGTACAACCCAAACGCTGAAATCCTAGGCGTAACAGTTCAGCCCATGATAAAAAAACAAGGCTACGAAGTCATCATCGGAGCCAAAGCCGACCCCCTGTTTGGTCCAGTGATACTTTTTGGAATGGGCGGCGTCAGCGTGGAACTTTTCAAAGACTTTGCCATCGGAATTCCACCGTTAAACCAAACTCTAGCCAGAAGAATGATGGAAGAAACCAAAGTTTACCAGCTTCTAAAAGGTTACAGGAACGTCCCCCCAGCCAACATTAAACTTCTGGAAGAAATAATAGTGCGCTTCAGCCAAATGCTCGTTGACTTTCCACAACTTAAGGAAGTTGACATTAACCCATTATTCATAAACGAAAAAGAAGTCTTCGCCATCGACGCACGCATCTTAATTGACAAAGAACGTGTATTCGCAAAACTTGAGCCTCACCAGTACCTAGTCATAACTCCATACCCGAAAAAATATGAAACTCTATGGAAACTCCGCGACGGAAGAACAGTACTACTAAGACCTATAAAACCTGAAGACGAACCATTATGGCTGGAAATGTTCCAAAACTTCTCTGAAGAATCCATACGCTACAGGTTCTTCCAAATAATCAAAGACACGCCACATGAGACCAGAGTGCGATACTGCAACATTGACTACGACAGAGAAATAGCCATAGTATCCGAGCTGACCGAAGACGGACACAGAAAAATTCTAGGAGTTGCCAGAGTAAGCCTCGAACCAGATGCAAGAAACGGCGAAATAGCTTTCATTATAGCTGATCCATGGCAAGGCTTAGGATTAGGGACAAAAATGGTGGATTACTTGCTTGAAATCTGTAAAGACATGAAACTTGAAACAATCTACGCCATAATGCTGCCAGACAATCATAGGGCTATTAACCTCGTGAACAAAATGGGTTTCAACATCAAATACCTAGATGACGGAACCGTGAAGGCAATCCTCAACCTAAAAGAGGAAGAAACAGATGTCCAAAACACGAAACAGAAAAATGGCGAAGAATCGCAAACGCAAATAAAACAGAAAAAGGCAGAAATAATACAAGAATAATTAGTCGTATCACAGCTAAATTAACTTTCTTCAGGCAAGCCGTACACAAGCTGGTTGTCCCGTTCACCAACAATCAATACTTTCCCAAACTGTCTCATGGCGATCATATGCTTCAAAAGTTTCGACTTTTCCAAGCCAGTAGCATTTGACAAATCATCTATAGTTGATGAACCTTGATTTTTCATTTCCCGCAGTATTAGGTTTCTTTCTCTTGCGCGTTCTTGCATCTCCTTAACTTTTTCTGGATCTATTCTGGTTTTTTCAGACAAGGCTTTCACTTCATTTAGAAGATAACCCGTATCAAAGCCAATATATAAAAATAATTGCGCGTAGGACTAGCATTTGATGTTAGATTGGGGTCTTCTTGAAAATATAGAAATATATCTTAGATTGTAAATAATACGAACGGCGAAATTCTTGAAGAAGAGTTTGTCTGAAGTGAAATTTGAAGATTTGAAGGGTAAAAGCTTCGAATTAATTCGCATAGTTGAAATGTTATGTGAAGTTTGTGAGAAACCGTTGAGTGTAAAAGAAAAGTTTCTTAGAAAAATTCAGATTTCAAGTGAAAAAGATTACAGAGACCTTTTAAATAGGGCAGCGATTCATGACCGCGTTGAAGTTGATGTTGAAAATAGTAAAATCTACCTCTACGACCATGACTTTCCCGGGGACATTCATCCCGAGTGTATAGAAAAACTGTAGGTCAAATGAGCCTTCAAATGGCTTGATACAGATACTGCCTGTTCTTCTCTCCGACTTCACTTATCAAACCGTTTTTTCTTAGGGCGATAATGTGTTGAACTATCTTGCTCTGCTGAAGTTCAGTTAGTTGTGCAATTTCCTCGACTGTTAGCGGGCCTTTCTCCTTCAAAGCGCCGATAATCATGTGTCTTTCAACCTCATCTTTCATTATCGAATCGACAGTTTGTTGATACTTTGCCTCTTCGACTTCAACTTTTACTTGTGATCTTCCCACAACCCATCGGAGTCTCTGGGACTTGAAAGCATCTATTGTTGCATCCGTTTTTCTTTTCAGCTTTTCCTTTTTTTCACTCATTTTTATCACCTACTTCGAGTTGTTTACAAGTCTGAAGGGGCTTGGTCCTAACTGTTTTATTTGCTCCGTCATCTCTCTGACTAGAGCGGCGAATTTTCCCCCTTCGCTGGCTGAAACCCATTCCAGCCGTACGCGTTCTGGTTCAATTCCTGCGGTTTTCACAGCTTTCTTTATGTAATCAAATCTTTTCTCCATCATATAATTGCCCTTCTGATAATGGCAGTCACCTGGGTGGCAACCGGCTACTAGGACACCGTCGGCTCCCATTCTCAAAGCTTCCAGCACAAGTGTAGGGTCTATTCTTCCTGTGCACATTACGCGTATGATTCTTATGTTTGTTGGATATTCAAAACGGCTTGTTCCAGCTAGGTCTGCGCCTGCGTAAGCGCACCAGTTGCAGCAGTAGGCTACAATCAGTGGTTCAAATTTCTCTTCTGCCTTATTTTCCTTTTCGAAAGGTTCTTCAACCATCTAGGCTCTAACCTCCTTTGCGCTTTGGGGAACTAAAAGTGCCTTTACTTGTGCGAGTATCTGGTGGTCTCCAAAGTGTCGCATTGTTATTGCTCGCCTTGGGCATTCTGCGGCACATGAACCGCAGCCTCTGCATAGTATTTCTCTGATTTTTGATTTTCCGTCTTCAATTTTTGGTGCTCCATATGGACATATTTCTTCGCATAATCCACATCCAATGCATAAATCTTCATCCACAACGGCGGTTATGGCCTCTGTTCTCACTTTTCTGTTACCCATGGGTATCGATGCTCTTGCGGCTGCAGCTCCGCCTGAAATTATGCTTTCAGAAACGTCTTTTGGTCCTGAAACTGTGCCAGCGATAAAAACTCCGTCTACATTGGTGTCTACGGGTCTAAGCTTCAAGTGGGCTTCCATCATAAAGCCGTCTGTTCCTATGGGGATTTTTAACATCCTCGCAAGCAATATCTCGTCTTTGTTTGGAATTAGTGGAGTTGAAAGCACAACCCAATCTGCAAGGAACTCAACTTCAAGTCCAGACAAAGCATCGTAACCCATTACCTGCAATTTGCCTTCTGGTGTTTGGGCTATTTCCTCTGGAACCCCTTCTATATGCCTCACAAATCTCACTTCGAGGTCCCTTGCCCTTCTGTAAAAGTCTTCGTATTCCTTATAAACTCGTAAATCACCGAAGAGTATTACAACATCCGTTTTTGGAGATTTTTCTTTTATGAGAATAGCATTTTTTATAGCGTTCATACAGCATATCCTTGAACAGTAGGGCCATCCTTCCTCTTTGCGTGCTTTGAGGATTTTTCTTAGAAGTTCAGCTGTGTCTGACTTTGGGAAAGCTTCAAGTTCTGATGGTTGAATTTCGCCCTTTCTCGCGCCTACGCACTGTATCATTATGATTCTTTCAGGCTCTCCGATTTCTCCTCTTCTCAATTTCTCATCTAGTTCTCTCTGGGTTATTACATGGTCATATACGCCATATTGGTAGAGCCCTTTTGGTGGTGTATAGTTTGACGATCCAGAAGCGACGATTATTGTGCCTACATTTATTTCTCTGTCACCATTTGGGCCCGTTAAAACACTGTTGAAGTTTCCAATGTATCCTAGAACGTCTTTTAAGGTTGTTGAGGTCATAAGTTCGATGTTTTTGTGAGACTTTACAGCCTCTATTAAAGGTTCTACAACTTCTGAAGAATCTGCCAATGTTGGATATATCTTATAGAGTCTTCGAGTTATTCCGCCCGGCTCTTTCTCTTTTTCGATTAAATATACTTTGAAGCCTTGATTTGCCATGGAAAGGGCTGCTGTCAATCCAGCGACGCCAGCTCCAATTACCAGCGAAACATCTTTAACCTCAACTTCCGGTTCTGTTTGAGGTTCAAGGAGGGCAGCTTTCGCGACCGCCATCCTAACAATGTCCTTCGCCTTTTGTGTAGCTTTATCCGGTTCATGAGGGTGTACCCAGCTGACGTGTTCGCGTATGTTTGCCATTTCAAACAGGTAGGCGTTTAAGCCTGCTTCTTTGCATGCGGCTCGGAACAGTGGTTCGTGTGTCCTTGGTGTGCATGAAGCCACAACAACCCGATTAAGATTATGTTGTTTTATGGCTTCCTTTATCGCTGTCAAGCCGGCTTCTGAGCAGGTGTAGAGATTGTCTTCGGCATGGGTGACGTAGGGAAGTGTTTTAGCGTATTCAGTTACTTCTGGAACGTTAACTACGCCGCCAATGTTAATGCCACATTGGCAGATGAAAACGCCGATGTGCGGTTCTTCTTTCATCTATGATGCCTCCTTCATGCTTGCTAAAACCTCAGCCACTCGCGCTGCTGTGGCGCTTCCTTGAGTTATAGAGTCTGGAATATCCCCAGTCTTTGGACCTACACAATAACCACAAGCAAAAATTCCTGAAACAGTTGTGTCAAGAGGTTTTCTCACAGAATCTTCCAACTTTAGAAATCCATAATTGTCCAGTTCTATGCCTAAAGTATTTGCGAGTTCTTTCACTCCTTTGGTTGGAATTAGGGCTGGACATAACACAACTAGGTCAAACACAATGTTTTGAACAGTTCTGGTTATGGGATTTTCAAACCAAATTACAAGATTGCTTGTAGCAGAGTCTTCCGAGATTTCTCCGGGGTTGCTTCGAATAAATTCTATTCCAAATTCAGATTTTGCTCTGTTTACGAACTCTTGGAATCCTTTGCCGAAAGCCCGTATGTCTATGTAGAAAATTGTTACAAGAGAGTTTGGCTCGTGCTCTTTTATTAGAACTGCGTCTTTAACTGCATATTTGCAGCAGATGCTTGAACAGTAAGGATGGTTGATCCATTCTCTTCTATCACGTGAACCCACGCATTGTATGAAGGCTATGCTTCTGGGTATTTTTCCATCCGAAGGTCTTATCAAGCGCCCTCCGGTAGGACCGGAAGCGCATAGGAGTCGTTCTAACTCCATTGCTGTTACGACATTTTTGAAGCGTCCGTAACCATATTGTGGAATCACTGAAGGATTGAACATGTCGAAGCCTGTGGCAACAACTATTGCTCCTACGTCTAACTCGATTTCTTCTGGTTGTTGTTCTCTGTTTACGGCTTTTGCTGGACAGACCTTTTCGCAGAGACCACATTCTATACAGTTTTCTTTGTCTATTAGCATTACTCTTGGAACGGCCTGTGGGAAAGGCATGTAGATTGCTTTTCTTACGCCTATGTTTTCATCAAACTCGTTTGGTGTTTCTGTTGGGCAGTTTTGTGCGCAGATTCCGCAGCCTGTGCATTTTTTTTCATCAATGTATCTTGGTTTTTTAAGAACTGTAACTTTGAAGTTGCCAGTAGAACCCTTTACTCCCTTAATTTCTGAATAAGTTAATAATTGCACGTTTGGGTGATGGGAGCATTCTATCATTTTTGGCGCTAAAATGCACATTGAACAATCCATCGTTGGGAATGTTTTGTCTAGTTGCGCCATTCTTCCACCGATGCTTGGGCTTCTCTCCACGAGATAAACCTTAAAGCCTCTGTTCGCTAAGTCCAGGGATGCTTGTATGCCGGCTACTCCGCCGCCAATAACCATTATCGCCTTTTGCATTTCACTTTCCCTCCGCCATGTTCAAAATTTTTGTTATGGGGATTCTGTGGGCTTTCAATTCCCAATCCTCAAGTTTCATGCCCATAGCCATCCTAAGCAGCTCTGCAAAACTTAACACGGGCAAATTGTATTCCTCTTTCAGATGTCTTTTAATCTCTATCTGCCCCATGTCCAGTTCAAGATAACAGAAGGGGCAAACTGTAACTATTCCATCAACACCTGCAGCCTTCATGCAATCCAGTTTCTGTTTTGCAACATGCAAGGCAACTTCATCGTTAACACCCCGCAGAGGACCTCCACAGCACGCCTCTTTTCTTTCATAAGGAACAGAATTCGCGCCAGTTGCTTCCACCAATTTATCTAGGGCGACGATGCCCATCTGCTGTCCAAAATGTATCCTTTTAGGCTTTGTTAAATGACAGCCAGGTTGTACTGCAACTCTAAGTCCGTTGAAGGGCTTTTTGACGGCATTCTTCACCTTTTCTAAACCTACATCCTCGTATAAGACGTCGCTGAAGATTTTAACATCTGTTTTTCCCTTGAATTCTAAGCCAACGTCTGCAAGTATTTCATTCACTTTGTCCTTGAGTTCATTATTTTCCTTCAAAATTGTATTCGTCATGAGGAGCGATTCGTAGCAGTCATTGCAAAGAGTTACAATGTTGAGTCCCATTTGCTCCGCCATGCAAAGGTTTCTAGCAGCTAAAGCAAGCCAACTCATGTAATCCACGGATTGTATGCTGAAAGGCGCACAGCAATTTGCACCTTCCATTTCGACAAGCTCTATACCCAGTTCGGGAGCAATTTTCCGAACAGAATTCTCGTAATTTGGTTCTCTCGCTGGTATTAAACAGCCTAAAAAAAAGGCATACTTCATAGATTTCACGAACCTTTACTTATTAACTTGTCAAAACATGTTTTCTTCAAAATCTTTTGAACAGCTTCAACGTCAACGGATGGTTCTTTACCCAAGCCATACTTTTCTCTTTGAACCGACGCCATTCTGCTCGCAGTTACTACGCGTCCATTTTCGAATAGACTCTTGGCTTGAACAAGTATTCCCTCTGGAACATTTCCTTTCCTAACTGCCAAGTTTCTAATTGCGAACATGGTTTCGCCCGCGTCTCCCTTCTGAGGGCATCTGTCGAGACATGTGAAGCATGAAAGGCAATACCATGGCAATTGTCCATCTAAGACGTCTGAGCGCAAACCAAGTATAATCATCTCCATCAATTTCCTCGGGTTATGTTCTTGCACTACCCTAGCAACTGGGCAGCTGCTTGTACATCTTCCACATTGTATGCATGCGAGAACTCCTCGGCCTCTAGGTGTGTTAGCAACTTCATGCATGAAGTAGGCGTCTAGGCAACTCAACTGGGTTCACCATTTTACTAACAGCTTAACTATATTACAAATTAATAAAAGTATAGTTTTAAGATGCGTAAAAGGTAGATTAACAAGTTAGGGTCTTCGACTTCGCTTGCTCCTTAACGAAAAATACTTGGAGGGAGATGAAGATTTTACATGAAAATCAACATCATCTTAATAAAGGGGTTTACATATGGAAAGTTTTTGAATCCATTCACGGATGGAACATTAATGAATGAGAAAGTCGGCGCCGTTCTAGTAGTCGGCGGTGGAGTAGCCGGCATACAAGCATCCTTAGACCTGGCAGATTCTGGGTTCAAAGTTTACCTTCTGGATGAATCAACAAGCATCGGTGGAACGATGGCACAATTAGACAAAACGTTTCCGACAAATGACTGTTCCATGTGTATATTGGCGCCGAAACTTGTTACCGCAGGTAGACATCCAAACATTCAGTTAATCACTTATTCTGAGTTGACGGAAGTTAAGGGTGAAGCTGGAAATTTTGAAGTAACAATCTTGAAACGTCCACGTTTTGTAAATATGGAAAAGTGTACTGGCTGCGGGGTCTGTGCACAAAATTGTCCAACAGAAGTTCTAAATGAATTTGATGTTAACATGAATATACGAAAGGCGATTTACGTTCCTTTTCCCCAAGCTGTCCCGCTAAAATATACCATCGACGAGGAAAACTGCATTAAGTGTCGTCTCTGCGAAAAGCTATGTCCAGCCAAAGCCGTAGACTTTGATCAAAAGCCTGAAACTGTCAAGATTAATGTTGGATCCATAATATTGTCGCCCGGGTTTGAAGAATTTGACCCTCACTTGAAAAGTGAATATGGTTATGGACGTTACTTAAACGTGGTTTCAAGCATAGAGTTCGAACGCATATTAAGCGCTTCGGGCCCCTTTGGCGGAAAAATTATTCGCCCCTCAGACGGTACAATACCGCGGAAAATTGCTTTCATTCAATGCGTCGGCTCCCGTGACGCCCAGCTTGGGAATCTCTATTGTTCTGCTGCGTGTTGCATGTACGCCATTAAAGAGGCGGTTATAGCCAAAGAACACAGTTCCAGCCCACTAGATTGCACAATCTTTTACATGGATATACGTGCTTATGGAAAAGAGTTTGACGCTTACTATAAACGAGCTAAGGAAGAATATGGCGTAGAATTCGTAAGGTCAAGAGTGGCAAGCGTTACAGAAAACCCACTAACCAGCGATCTTGCTGTTCACTATGTCAGAGAGGAAGAACCTAAAGAAGAAACATTCGACTTGGTTGTGCTATCGGTTGGAATGCAACCACCAAAAAACGTTCAAAAATTAGCTGAAATCCTAGGGATAAAGCTTAACAAATACAGGTTCTGTCAAACGGAAACTTTTTCGCCATTAGAAACATCAAGATCAGGTATATTCGTTTGCGGAGCGTTCAGCGCCCCGAAGGATATTCCTGAAAGCGTTGCACAAGCAAGCGGAGCAGCGGCAAAAGCGATGAGTATAATCGCTTCTGAACGAGGAAAGCAGGTGACTGCTAAAGAGTATCCAACTGAAAGGGATGTAAGTCAAGAGGAGCCGCGCATAGGTGTTTTCGTTTGTTATTGCGGTATTAACATTGGCGGCGTGGTGAACGTTCCCGAAGTTGTGGATTACGCTAAAACGTTGCCTAACGTAGTTTATGCGGAAGCAAACCTTTACACTTGCTCGCAGGATACACAGAAGCTGATTAAAGAAAAAATCCAGGAGCATAATCTTAACCGGGTTGTTGTGGCTTCATGCACACCACGGACACACGAACCATTATTCCGAGAAACAGTTCAAGAGGCTGGGCTGAACCCCTACTTATTCGAGATGACGAACATTCGCGATCAGTGTAGCTGGGTACACATGCACGAGAAAGAGAAAGCAACAGAAAAATCCAAGGACTTAGTTCGGTCAATTGTTGCGAAGGCTAGACTTCTAAAACCCCTAAAGAAACCGCTGATAAACGTTACACCAATCGGCTTAGTCATAGGCGGCGGCGTTGCTGGCATGACAGCAGCCTTGGAACTTGCAAAGCAAGGGTTTGAAGTGCATCTTGTTGAAAGAGAAAAAGAACTCGGCGGACATTTACGCACGCTACACTATCTGCTGGAGAAAGACGACGATCCAAAAGAGAAGCTCAACGCCATAACAAAAGCGGTTATGGAAAACGACAAGATCCACGTTTACCTAGGAGCCGACGTTACCGAAATCAACGGTTTTGTTGGCAACTTCAAAGCAAAAATAAAACAGCAAAACGGCGAAGAAAAAGAAGTTGAACATGGCATAGTAATAGTAGCCACGGGAGCCGTTGAATATCAACCCACAGAATATCTCTACGGTAAAGATCCGAGAATCTTAACACAACACGAGCTAGAAGAAGATGTTGCAAACGGAGAATTTAAGGCCAAAAATGTTGTTATGATCCAATGCGTAGGAGCGAGAAATGAGGAACGACCGAACTGTGCAAGAATATGTTGTGGACAAGCCATAAAGAACGCGTTGAAAATTAAAGAAAGAAAACCAGAAACAGAAATCTATGTTTTATACAAGGACATAAGAGCGTATGGTTTTAAAGAAGATTATTATCGTGAAGCTTCTTCAAAAGGGGTTATATTCGTAAATTATGACGACGAAAGAAAACCGCAAGTTGTAAATCATAAAGGGCAACTCACGGTGACTTTCTGGGAGCCAATAATTAAAAAAGAGATTGAAATTAACCCAGACATTGTGGTTTTAAGTGCAGCCACAATTCCAAATTCCGACAATAAGCGAATAGCCGAAATGCTTAAAGTGCCAATAACAAAAGACGGTTTCTTCTTAGAGGCACATATGAAACTTAGACCCGTAGATTTTGCAACAGAAGGCGTATTCCTCTGCGGGATGGCCCACTGGCCAAAATACATTGATGAAAGCATTGCTCAAGCTTGTGCAGCCGCTGCAAGGGCAGCAACGATACTTTCCAAACCCACGCTTGAGATGGAAGGAATAATAGCAAGCGTAAATGAAGACTTATGTAGCGGTTGTAGGATTTGTGAACTTCTGTGCGCCTACAGTGCGATTGAAATGAATGAAAATCATGGGAAATCCACGGCACATATTATTGAAGCTCTATGCAAGGGCTGTGGAGTCTGCGGCACTGCGTGCCCAACTAAAGCCATTACAATGGGGCACTTCACCAAAGAGCAAATACTCGCCCAAGTGAAAGCTGCCCTGTGCGAGGTGAAAGAATGAGCGAAAAAGAGCAGTTTGAGCCAAAAATCATCGGTTTCCTGTGCAACTGGTGCGCTTATGCAGGTGCAGACCTAGCTGGAGTAAGTAGAATCCAGTACCCACCAAACATAAGAATCATACGCGTAATGTGCAGTGGCAGAATAGACCCAGCCTTTATTCTTGAAGCTTTTAAGGACGGTGCAGACGGGGTGCTTGTTGCCGGATGTCACCTACCATCCGACTGCCACTATTTAAGTGGAAACTTTAAAGCGTTGAGAAGGGTAACTCTTCTAAGAAAAGTTTTGAAGGATTTCGGAATTGAACCGGAACGTTTACGGTTGGAATGGGTTTCAGCCAGCGAAGGAGACAAATTCGCCGCCATTGTGAAAGATATGGTGGAGGAAATAAAGAAGCTTGGGCCAAATCCGTTAAAAAAGATGAAGGTTAAAGCCTGATGTCTGAAACAGAAAAGAAGCCGATAAAAGCGTCGGAAATAGACCCCAAGTTCAAGTATGAAATCGTAAAGATGCGTGGGGGAGAAAAGCTGATGCGATGCTTCCAATGTGGAACCTGCACTTCTGATTGCCCAATTGCAAGATTCAGCGACACTTATAGACCAAGGCAGATAATTCGTATGGCACAATTTGGGCTGAGAGAAAGGGTGTTAAGCAGCGACACCCTATGGTTGTGTGCGGCATGTTTCACCTGCACTGACCGTTGCCCACAAGATGTTGAAGTTGCCAGCGTTATACGCGTGCTGAGAAACTTGGCTGTAGAAAAAGGTTACATTCCGCAAGTTTTCAAGGAGCAAGGCGCAAGCATACTTGAATCTGGCTATGCTTATAAAATTCCAGATTTGAGGATAAAGAAAAGAGAATCTTTAGGATTACCACCATTACCCCGAGGCAACCCTGAAAGTATAAGAAAAACGCTCCGCAAAGTGGGTTTTCTGAAGTGTATTGAAAGCAAAGGTGAGAAAAATGGCTGAAAACAAATATCTCATGTTTCTCGGCTGCGCAATTCCTTATCGTGTTTCAGCTTACGAAATCTCAGCACGGAAAATTCTGCAAAAACTGGGCGTCGAACTTGTGGAAATGCCCGAGTTTAACTGCTGCGGTCTTCCTATGGATCCTGCAAGCCACGAGATGATGCTTATACTTGCTGCACGAAACCTAGCCTTGGCAGAACAGAAGGGTCTAAACATTTTAACCCTCTGTCCAGGCTGTGCAGGCACATTGAAAAAGGTTAACAAAATGTTGAAGGAAGATAAGGCTTTACGCGAAGAAATTAATCGTCACTTGAAAGAAGGGGAATTGGAGTTTAAGGGAACAGTAGAAGCGAAACATCTGATGCAAGTCTTAATCGAAGACGTCGGCTTGGAGAAAATAAAAAAGGCCGTTGTTAAACCGCTTACGGCGCTTAAAGTTGCTGAACATAACGGTTGCCACATTTCAAGACCTAAAGAATTCATCGGATTTGACGACCCAGAAGATCCGAAAACGCTTAAAACTCTTATCGAGGCGACCGGTGCCACATGCCTAGATTACATGGATGAAACAGAATGTTGTGGTGCACCAAGCGTGGGCGTAAACGACAAAATTGCGTTACAACTTGCAAGGGACAAACTGAATCATATCAAAAGTGTGGATGCACAGGCGTTGATAACGATTTGTCCTTTTTGTCACATAATGTACGACACAAATGAACTGCGCATAGAGAAGATGTTCAACGAGACATACAGCATTCCCGTACTGCATTATCCGCAACTGCTCGGGCTGGCAATGGGCATATCGCCTGAAGAACTTGCTTTTAACGACCTCAGAGTTGACGCTTCCCAAATCACAAAACAGGTTGCGGAAGTGCAAAATAAATGAGTAAAGATAAATTAAAAATCGCCTTCTATTGGGCTGCAAGCTGTGGTGGCTGCGAAATCGCGGTTTTAGACATAAACGAGAAAATACTTGACGTAATACAAGTTGCGGACATCGTTTTCTGGCCGGTAGCCATGGACATCAAATACAAAGATGTTGAAAACATGCCAGACAAATACGTAGACGTCTGCTTCTTCAACGGCGGAATACGAAACAGCGAGCAAGAGCATATGGCTAAACTTCTGAGACAGAAGTCAAAGACACTGATTGCTTATGGAGCATGTGCCCAGCTCGGAGGAGTTCCGGGCCTTGCGAACATAGCTGATAGGAAAGAAATTTTTGAAAAGGTTTACGTCACGACTTTCTCGACAGCGAACCCGGACAAGACAGAGCCGAAAACTGAAGTTCGAGTAAAGGAGGGCGAGGTGGATATTCCAAAATTCTATGATACTGTTAGGACTTTAGATCAGGTGGTGGATGTTGATTACTACGTTCCTGGCTGTCCGCCTGCTGTTGAGCGCACATTGTTTGCGGTTGATGCAATAGCGAAAAATGAATTGCCACCAAAGGGTTCTGTGCTTGCGCCATTGAAGTCCGTGTGTGACGAATGTCCAAGAAAGAAGGAAAACAAGAAAATCACTAAAATATATCGCACTTATGAAAAGGCTCCTGAACCTGAAAGATGCTTGCTTGAGCAAGGAATAATTTGCATGGGTCCAGCTACTCGAGGCGGATGCAGTGCGAGATGCTTAAATGCTGACATGCCATGCACGGGTTGTGGTGGGCCTTGTCCAAACTCGCCTGAGCAGGGTGCAGCTATGATAAGCGCGTTGGCTTCGATATTGGGTTTAGAGGAGGAGAAGGAAAAGTACAGTGAGGAGGATGTTGAGAAGCTGATGAGCCAAGTTAAAGATCCCATTGGAACATTTTACATGTACGCTTTAGCTGCTTCAATTCTAAGAAGGAAAGTGATGAAAGAATGAAAAAGATACTTATAGATCCGATAACAAGGCTTGAAGGTCACGGAAAAATAGCCATTTTCCTAAATGATGCTGGCGAAGTTGAAAACGCTTACTTGCAGATTCCAGAGCTTAGGGGTTTTGAAAGGTTCTGTATTGGAAGAAAAGCTGAAGACATGCCATTGTTAACGAGCAGAATCTGCGGCGTCTGCCCAGTTGCACATCACGTTGCGGGAACAAAGGCTTTAGATGCAGCGTTTAACGTTGAACCACCATCTGCAGCAAAAAAACTTAGAGAACTCATGTACTGCGGCTATTACATCTACGACCATACGCTGCATTTCTACTATCTAGGTGGACCAGACTTTGTAGTTGGGCCTGATGCGCCGCCGGAGAAACGGAATATTATTGGCGTGATTGAGAAGGCAGGCTTAGAGGTAGGGAAAGAAGTTATCAAGCACAGAGCATATGGACAAAGAATCACCGAACTCATTGGTGGAAAAGCCACTCATCCGGTCTGCGGTTTGCCTGGTGGAATGTCTAAGGCGTTGGGCGAAGAGAATCGGCAGGAAATTGAAATGATGGCTGCTTCATCTGTGGAGTTTGCAAAGTTTACGTTGAAACTGTTTCATGACATTGTTTTGGGGAACAGCAAGTATGTTGACATGATTAAGAGCGACGCCTACACGTTGAAGACTTACTATATGGGTTTGGTTGACGAAAACAACAAGGTTAACTTTTACGATGGCAAGGTTAGAGTTGTCGACCCTAATGGCAACGAGTTTCTAAAGTTTAGCCCTAAGGATTATCTTAGCCAAGTTGCTGAGCATGTGGAAGAATGGACTTACGTGAAATTCCCGTATCTGAAGAAGGTCGGATGGAAAGGCTTCGTGGATGGAGCTGACACCGGAATATACCGTGTTGGACCCCTAGGAAGACTTAACGCGTCAGATGGCATGACGACTCCGCTTGCCCAGGCAGAATATGAGGTTATGTACAAGACGTTAGGCGGAAAGCCAGTTCATTCAACGTTGGCTTTTCATTGGGCTAGATTGATTGAGCTGCTTTATGCTGCTGAACACGCTTTAGAGCTTAGCAGAGATCCAGAGATAACGAGCACGGATGTCCGCAATAAGCCGGGTGAACCTGGTGAGGGTGTGGGAATTGTTGAGGCTGCTAGAGGCACTCTGATTCACCATTACGTTTTGGATGAGGATGCACTTATCAAGGACGTGAACTTGATTGTTGCTACAACAAATAATTATCCAGCGATTTGCATGTCAATCCGCAATGCAGCTAAAGACTTGATTCACGGCGACAAAGTGGATCAGGGCATTCTTAACATGGTAGAGATGGCTTTCAGGGCTTATGACCCATGCTTCGCATGTGCTACGCATTATGCTGTTGGACAAATGCCATTGACAGTAGAAATCTATAACCACGAAAAGAAGCTGCTCAAAACTGTGCAACGATAAACCTTTTCTCTTGTTTTTTGTGTGTTTTATTGGCGATTTCTAGTGACTAGAAGAAATTATGACATCAAAAAGGAATTAAAGAAGTGGTTTTCAGGCGCTGAAAGAGTTGTTATTGCTGGCATTGGAAATCCCATTTGCATGGACGACTTTGTCGGAGTTAAAATTGTTCAAGATTTGCAGGGAAAAGTTTCTGACAAGGTCTACTTGATTGAATGTGAAACTGTTCCTGAAAGCTTTATTCAAGAAATCGTAGATTTCAACCCAACACACATTCTCTTGATAGATGCAGCAATTTTAGGTTTGAAACCTGGAGAATCAAGGCTTATTAAGCCCGAACAATTAACAGATTTCCCAGCGTTCTCAACACACATGCTCCCACTGCGAATATTTTGTGAATATCTTGACAAGACAACAAAGGCAAAAATTGTATTACTGTTAATTGAGCCTAAAAAAGCTGATTTTGGGGAAGGATTAACATCTGAGGTTGAGGCTGTAGCAAAGGAGATTGCAAATTTTCTGATCAAGTTGCTTATTTAAAGTATATTGCCTCTATAGTGGATCGAAGCTGGACAGCCTAAACACCTATTGTCTTTGTAAAAAGCGCAACTGCTACAATCTTTTTCGCACGGCGTAATCTTCTTCTTATCGAGAATAGGTTTTATAGGCACAATAAAATCTCTAACTGGAGTTACTACAAGATCAAAACCCATGTCTTTTATGATCGGATCATGTCTCAGCTGAGAATCAACACATGACACTATGGATCTCATATTTTCACCTATTAAGAGAACTGTTAGATTGTACCTTCCTGAAGTCAAAAAGCCGTTTACGTAAAGAGGACATTTTTCTAGAGAACTTAAAACGTGCTCGGTATTATTGGTGACTATATCGATTTTTGCAAGAAACAATTGAGCCTTCTTGACTTCGATTCCGGTTAAATATGCTAAGACTCCTGCTTCTTTAAGTTTATGTATCCTTGCGCTTACTGCAGGCTGCGAAATTTTTAATTGCTTTGCAAGGTCAACTTGAGAAATTTCTGGATTTAGAGATAATGCCTGCAAAATCTTTTTGTCAACGTTGTCTATCTGATTTGCCAAGGTTTTTCACCTATCTGTTAATTAACCTATCAAAGTGAACTATATAAAAGTTAAGCAAAAAAGTTATTAGATATAAGCGTGATTACTTATTTGTTTATAATATATAAAAGAAATGTTTATAACAATTTATGCACTTAATAATTGTTAGATGGATTCTGAAGGCGAAAAAATGGTTGAGTCTACAACATGGGAAAATGACTGTTGCAGATGTGGAAGCGAGGTCAAAGTCAACATATATCCTGGAAAGAGAGCTTGTCACTTGACTTGCGGTCCGTGTCTGTACCCAGAAGATTGGTCTAAATGTAGTTCATGCGAGATTGTTGGACACTGTGCATACGCTTTAGATTATTTGAGAAGCCTAAAGCCTAACGGCGTCAAGAAAGGATGCTACTTTAAAGGACAGTTGAAGGGCGAAGAAACAATTTATCACACTTTACAGTTTGTGAATGCAGAGCAACTTCTCGTGAATAAGCTTGGCGAAAAGAATTACCTAGAAAGCTTAAAAAAAGCAAATGCAAGAAGCCCTTGCCTTCCCAAAACACTGTAACATCAATTTTTTTATCATCATTTTCTACCAAAATTTAGCATGTTCCAGATTCGCTCATGTACGTAATAAACAGCAATTTTCACCAAAAGTTCCGCAAAACCAACGCCACCACTTAATACCCAGTTTCTGGTGAATGCAAACACCAAAAGTATTGTTGTTAATGTTGCTACAATTCTCCAAGAAACGGCTTTCACTAAGCTTCTAATTGGCTTTTCCATCTATACAAACATCCTTTCCAACTTAACTCTTCATTAAACAATGTATGAGCATAATTAATTTTTGCAGCGCCTAAAAAAGGCGTTAACTAGCGTAAGCTCGCTAGAATCAAGTTTTGACAAACAAAATGGAGGTTAAGGCTTTTTTGATGTTTCTTTTATTGCTTCTTGGAAAAGCTTCTTTACTGCCGTAATCCTCGCCTTCTGTGCCAAAACATCGCTTGTTACTAGGTCTAATGCTTCTTCTGGGCACCATTTAACACATTGAGGCTCGCCTTGCTCCTTGCATAAATCACACACAAACACAACTTTATTTTCCGGATGCAACATTATCGCTCCATAATCACACGCCTCAATACACCATCCACAGCCATTACATTTATCCTCATCCACAGCTATAAGCCCAGTTTCCTCAGACTGCGTTAAAGCGTCTCTTGGACATGCAGCCACACATGGTGGGTCTTCGCAAAGCCTGCACGTAACCGCCAGATTAATCAATTGGTTTATCCTGACAACCCGTATTCTGGATTTCAAAGGGTTGAAACTTTTTTCTTTTGTCATCGAGCAAATGTATTCGCAGCATTGACAGCCTGCACATTTTTCTGGGTCTGCTGAAACAAATTTTCTTTCATGAATTTTCACCATTGGCTATTCCTCCGCCTTTTTGGTTTTTCCAATTTTACCCTCAACTATGTAAATCAGATCGTCCATACCTAACTCCTTCAGCTTTTCCACGGTTGGTACACCCTCCCTTGTCCATCCGCGAGCCATATAATAATCGTCTAGAAGCAAATCTAGTTCTTCTTGTGTGACATAAGCTCCTTTTGATGGGCCTTCATCTGGGATCGGCAGATGCATAACCTTGTAGGGTAACGTGTCGTCTTTTCTGCCTAAGCCTTCTCTAATGTTGAATAGTCTTGCTACATTGTTTATTCTCTCGCCACTTCGCTTCATTTCTTCTGGTGTCATTTCAATCCCTGTCACTAGGATGTAAAGCTTAGTCATGTCTTCGAGTTCTTTGTAGTATGTGCCTCTTGAGAATTTGCAGACAATAAAAGAGTCGATAAGCGTGTAAACGTCTTCCATGTCTTTAACCATTTTGCCCCTTCCTTTTTCAGCGACTAGGCGGTTGACTTTTCCTTTAACGTCAAAGGCGTAAGCGCCATGTCTGTTGTGGTCTGCTCCACGGAAGGAAACAGCAAAACCCAACGCGGCTGTTTTGAGGCATCTGAGGTCATAGCCGGTAACCTCTACTCCCTTGATGTGCTGTGCCAGTTTTTCCGCTCCACTGCCTATTTTCTCTCCCGCTGTTTTCACACCTTCGGCTAGTATGTCGCCTATGCCTTCACGTTTGCCCATTTTCTCGATAATCTTGACTAGAGCTTCATGATTGCCGAACCGCGCGTCTATTCCATCAAAATCCTTCTCTGTTAGAATGCCTTTTTCATAGCAGTCCATAGCAAAGCCAACGATGACACCAGCGCTGATGGCGTCTATTCCATAATAGTTACACAGGTCCATTCCTTTTATGATGGCGTCGAGGCGGTCTACTCCGCAGTATGGTCCCATAGCCCACAATGGCTCGTATTCCATCCGTGTCATAGTACCTTTGTAAGGACCTTCTGGAACCACACAAACGTGTTCGCATCTCATTGCGCAAGAGCTGCATCCTATGATTTTGGCAACGAACCTTTCGTTTAGGTTTTCTCCGCTTACCTTTTCTGCACCTTCAAATGAGGCGTTATTATAGTTTCTTGTGGGCATACACTGCAAGGCATTATGCACAAGAACATTTTCTGGTGTGCCTAATGTTCTATATTTCTGTGTGGCTGGCCCTTTCATTCTTTCATGAAATTCCTTGACATATTCCATGAATTCTTCTGGCTTTGCAACTGTAACATCGTGTGTTCCACGCACAGCAATTGCCTTGAGATTCTTTGAGCCCATGACGGCGCCCATTCCCGTTCTTCCAGCTGCTCTGGTTTTGTCGTTGATGATGCATGCTATTCGAACAAGTTTTTCTCCAGCAGGGCCTATGGCTGCAACGCGGATGTAATAGTCACCTAACTCTTCCCTTATGGTATCTTCAGTGTCGGCTGGTGATTTACCCATTAAATGTGAGGCGTCCAATAACTGGACTGAATCATCGTCAATCCAAACGTAAACTGGTTTTTCCGCTTTGCCCTTAAAAATTACAGCATCATATCCAGCCCTCTTCAATTCTGTGCCAAAAGAACCATGGGACTTGGCTTCACCAACCCCATAGCTTTGTGGCGATTTTGCAACGAAAGCATGTCCATTCCCGCCTGTTGGCCAAACCGTGCCTGATATTGGACCAGTTGTTAGAATTATTGGGTTTTCTGGGCTGAAGGGTTCTACTCCCGGCTTGGAATGGTCTAGCCATAATCGCATTCCTAAACCTATTCCGCCAATGTATTTTTTCTCGTACTCTTCATTCAAAGGCTCAACGTGCGTTTTTCCAGTTGTTAAATCTATGTGAAGTACGCGACCAGCATAACCGTGCAAGATGTTTCCTCCATACTTGTGATTTTAAGGTTTTAGTGTTTGATATTAATTTATCTATCTGAACCATGCATTTTACACGGAGCTAAACTATAGACAACACGAAGACCTTATCGATGATTAAAAAGAAGAGAAAGAAAAGTCTAAACTGCCTCTTTCAAGAGTTCAAGAATATCTCTCACAGCAATCTTGTTTTCTACGTCCAACACTTTTACAGCGTCCTCTAAGGTCGTTACGCAAAACGGACAAGCCACAGCGATAGTGTCAACACCGAGGTTCAATGCCTCTTTAACTCGGTCTACACAAGGTCTTTTTTCAGGCTCTGCTTCTTCTGTCCAAACTCTTCCAGCTCCGCCACCACAGCAGAAGCTACTTTGCCTTGTTCTCCGCATCTCGACGAGTTCTAGACCGCGTATGGACTGCAAGACTTGTCTTGGCGCATCATATATTTCGTTGCGTTTACCTAGGAAGCATGGGTCGTGATAGGCAACTCTTCTCTTAACGGTTTTTGCGGGTTTAATCTTGCCTTGCTGGATGGCTTCTGCCAGAAATTGTGTGTAATGCTGAACATTGAGTTTTGCGTCCGCGTATGGCTTGTCATTCTTAAAAGTGTTATAACAATGAGGTGATAGCGTGACGATTTTTTCTGCGCTGAATTTTTTGAACATCTCAATGTTGTGCAAAGCAAGTTCCTCGAAAAGTCCTTTCTCTCCCATTCTCAGTATGTGGTCTCCACAGCACCATTCCTCAGTGCCTAACGTCGCATAGTTTACGCCTAGACTGTTGAGTATTTGAGCCATTGTTCTGGCGATTTCTCGGTTTCTCAAGTCGTAAGTGTTTGAGCAACACGTGAAAAGTAGAACATCCGCCTTTGCAACGTTCGGAAACGTTTTAACGTTCAAGCCTTCAGCCCATTCCATTCTCTTGCTTTGATGCGTTGACATTGGGTTGTGGTATTTGTAGACGCTTTCAAGCACATCTTTAACGGTTCTTGGAATGTTCCCAGCTTCTACCAGAAGGCTGTGGTCATCAACTATCGAGTTTGCGCAGCTGACAAGTTTGGGACAGAACAATGTGCATGAGTTGCATTGGGTACATAGCCATATGTTGTCTGCCATAGGCTTTAATCGTTCTTCGCAACCTTTGTCTCTTGAATCTGCGATGAATCGGTAATTAGCGGTTAAAGCTGAAGGTCCAAGAAATCTTTCATCTATTGCGGCTGGGCATGCTGAGTAGCAGATTGAACACTTGGTGCACAGGGTCAGGTCCCAGTACTTCTTAAGATCAAGTGGCATCTGAACAAATTCTGTAGGCTTCTTAAGCTCGTCGCCGTTCTTTATTAGAACTGTTTTAATTTTCTTGAAGGTGTCAAAGAACGGTTGGATGTCGACCACTAGGTCTTTTATAATGGGCATGTTGGAGAGAGGTTCTATTACTAAGGAGTCAATTCCAAGGTCGAGGACTTGCGTGTAACAGGCTAACATGGGTTTTCCGTTAACATTGATTCCGCAGCTTCCACAGATACCCATTCTACATGAGTGCCTAAACGTAAGCGTCTCATCAAGATTATCCTTAATGTATTGAAGTACTTCTAAGATGGTTGTTCCCTTGTAGACAGGCGCCTTATACGTGGATACATAATGCCTCTTATTTTGAGGGTCAAAACGGTGTATCTTAAACTCAACAATTTTCTCCACTTTAGTGCTCATGCAATTCACCTCCTAATAAGTTCGCGCAGCCGGCGGCCACTTGGTTATCGTAACCGGCGCATACTCAAGCCGTGGGCCTTCTTTTGTGCAGTATGCTAGAGTGTGTTTTAACCAGTTTTCATCGTCACGTTTCGGGTAATCTCGCCTTGAATGTGCGCCTCTTGACTCTGTTCTGGCAAGTGCGCCGGCTATAGTAACTTCAGCAAGGTCTAACATGAAGTCAAGCTGTAGAGCGGAGGTAAATCCAGTATTGAATGGTTTGCCTTTGTCTTCAACCCTTATGTTTTTGAATCTTTGTTTGAGCTCTCTTATTTCTTTCAATGCGCTCTCGAGTTGGTCGCCTCTTCTGAATATCCAAACTTTCGTGTTCATAATGCGTCTCATTGCGTCTCTAATGAGGGGCACTCTTTCATCGCCTTCGCTGCCCAAAATTTCGTCAAAGACCCTTTTTTCCTCTGCCAAAAGTTTTTCATGCGGAATTTCGCGAAAGTTGCCGGATAAGGCTTTTTTAGCGGCTTCTTCGCCGGCAACTGCTCCGAAAACTAGACAGTCAGCTGTCGAGTTTGTGCCAAGCCTGTTTGCTCCGTGCACGCTAATGCACGAGCATTCACCAGCAGCGTAGAATCCATTGATTGGTGTTTCAGTCTTTATGTTGGCTTTGATTCCTCCCATTGAATAGTGGGCTGCTGGTCTAATTGGTATCAGCTCCTTGACAGGGTCTACTCCGCCAAGTTTTATTGCAACATCCCGTATGAGAGGTAATCTCTCGTTTATTTTCTCCTCGCCCAAATGTGTAAGGTCTAAGGCTATATAAGGCCCATATGGGCCTTCTAGCCCTCTTCCTTCCAAGATTTCAGTTTGTTCCGCTCTGGATATTACGTCACGTGGAGCCAACTCCATTTTTTCAGGAGCATAGCGTTTCATGAAGCGTTCACCCTTAGCATTAATTAGGTACCCTCCTTCACCGCGGGCTCCTTCGGTTATCAGTACTCCCGGAGGAACCAGACCTGTGGGGTGGAATTGGACGAACTCCAAATCCATTAAGGGGGCTCCTGCGCGGTAGGCCATGGCCATTCCGTCGCCCGTGGTTGTGTAAGAGAATGTTGTAAATTCGTACATGCGCTCGTGGCCTCCGGTTGCCATTATGATGGCTTTCGCTTGGAACGCATGCATTTCACCACTCTTTAATTCTATGGCTGTTAAGCCCACTGCAGTGTTGTTTTCAACTATTAGGGATGTGGCAAACCATTCATCGTAGAATTTAACGTTATTATAAGTTGTGGCTTTTCCATACAGCGTGTGCATTTCATGAAAGCCTGTCATGTCTGCTGCAAAGCATGCTCTTGGAAAGGTGTGGCCACCGAAGGGGCGTTGGTCTAACTTTCCGTCAGCGGTTCTGCTCCATGGGCATCCCCAATGCTCTGTTAAGACTATTTCCTTAGGTGCTTGTTTGACAAAAAACTCTACAGCGTCTTGGTCTGCTAGATAGTCTGCTCCTTTAACGGTATCAAAGGCATGTAAATCGTATGAATCTTTCTCCCTTAAAACAGCCGCTGTTCCGCCTTGTGCACATACTGAGTGCGAGCGGATGGGGTGGAGTTTTGAGATTACAGCTATGTCTAGTTTATTGCTAACTTCAGCAACGGCGACTGCAGCCCTAAGACCAGCTAGGCCAGCTCCAACAATAATTATGTCGTGAGAGTATTTTTCCATTCGATTGTTCACCTATTTGAAGAGATTACTTTAATTTATGACCTAGCCTTTATATTTTTTCCAAACTTTTTGACGGTTAAAATGGTTAATCTAGAAACTTTTTTTAATGTGTTTGACGTGGCTTTTAACGTTCCCTATGAGGAGTTGAAAGTGAATGTTTGTCGGCGTGGATCATGTGGGTGTTGCTGTGAAGAATTTGGATGAGGCAATTGCCTTATACCGTGATGTTTTGGGTTTCAAGCTTGTGGGTGTTCATGTTTTGACAGAGCGAAAGGTTAGGGTGGCGTTTCTTTCCACCGGCGGAGAAACCAATATTGAGCTTTTGGAGCCTATTGGCGGTGATAGTCCAGTTGCGAAGTTTCTTGAAAGCCGTGGAGAAGGCATTCAGCACGTTGCGGTGAGGGTTAATGATATTGAGGCGGTTTTGGCTGAGTTTAAGAGAAAAGGCGTAGTGTTGGTTGATGATAAGCCTAGAGCTGGCGCTGAAGGCGCAAAGATAGCCTTTGTTCATCCGAGGAGCACGAAGGGCGTGCTTTTGGAGCTTGTTGAAAGGCCGTAGGTTTGTTGATGAATGTGAATGTGGATAGGTTTCAGGAAGGCTTGCGCACTAAGAGGTTTGGTAGGAATATTGTTTTTTTGCGTGAGGTTGGTTCTACGAATGATTTTGCTAAAGAGTTGGCTGGTTATGGGGCTGTTGAAGGAACGGTTGTTGTTGCAGAAACTCAAACCGCTGGGCGTGGAAGGCTAGGTAGAGGGTGGGTTTCGCCTGTTGGTGGTTTGTGGTTTTCTGTTATTCTTAGACCTGAGCTTAAGCCAGCGGAGGCTGTTAGGCTTGTGTTTGTGGCTGGTTTGGCTGTGGCTGAGGTTTTGCGTGAACTGTATGGGGTGAGGGTGGAGACTAAGTGGCCTAATGATGTGCTGGTGAAGGGACGAAAAGTTTGCGGCA